>JGI24158J21664_10002174_pt1 | contig 23453 bp, 15 predicted proteins | sample Ectturendosymbi3_FD_21664 | JGI IMG/M metagenome (IMG submission 21664) | reverse complement strand
GAGGTTTACTGTATGTGGTTTTCAGGAGCGTCACAAGGGGGAGAGAGGGCAGAATTCCCCGGGCGCCGAATGACTGCAAGGGGGACCGAAAATTCCCAAAAATGTCACAATTACTTTCATCAAAATAGTAACTTTGCTTCCGAAAGACCTCAGGTTCGAACATGGGGGCGCCATACTTCCTTCTTGCCCCAGGCGCCATCTAACCTCGTTACGCCCTTGGCGGGTTTGCTGTAGAGTTCGCAGCGCCCCGAAATTATAAAATACCTGCAGTCAACCACAATATAGGGTGAAAGTTTGGTATTCAAACAGCTGAAGCGAGGTGCGAGAAATTTAAGTCGCAAAAAGGTCTTGACAGTTCAAATATCAAAGATTTTTTTTCTTAAAATGCACGTACGCATATGCACTTCTCTACCAATTTTCCTTTGCAATTCGGATGAACCCAGAAAGCTTCTGTTGACCGTATTAGAATTGATGCTGGCCAACCGCTACGGTTATCGGCGAACGTATGTATTCTGTATCCACTCGGGCGCATTATCCTGACGTAATAATGCTCAACTGAAGAGCTTATTGCTCTTCTAGGGTAACTGCAAGACAGATACGAGTATCGGACTGGACTTGAACTGGATTCGGACTATAACGAATTTTGTGTTTGATCTTGAGTGTAAATCGCTTCAAAATTTTAGGACCGCATTCGGACTGAGTTAATGGAAAAGAACTGCGGAAATTTTATTTTTGAAAAGCTGCATTTTGTTAATTTTTTGGACTTGACATTTAAACAATATTCTGGATTGTGGTTGGACTGAGTTTTAATAATTCTAGACTAGGTCTGGTTCGCGAAATACGACAGTCCGCTTATCTCTGCTGCATTGTCGCTCTTTTTCTCTTAGGACCAAATGGCTTATCTTTTTTTGCGATACTTGCTGCCGATCGCAACAGATGGCGTGCCTCTATGAGTGACGGTTATTCATTCTCAGCTACAAACTACACAGAAAAAATGGAGAATCGCTGAGCCAATCGTCGTTAACGACGAGATGGGACATAGTAAACGGTTGATCATCAATGCGCTGAATTTTTGCAAATACACTATCAAATTCACTTACAAGCCTGTAGCCATTTTTATACCAATCTTTTGAAAATCGACAATCTGAAGCAAAAGCATCAACTAAATTTTGCAACTCATTTTTATTTTTCAGCAACGGCACAGGTGTGGTTGGTAAAAACAAGGTCAACACCGCAAAGATATCTGTTGACAAAAATCGAAGTACAATAATGTAGCTGGGCTTAATCCTGGACCCGTGTAACACAAACGGCGATCAAAATTTTTGGAATGTATCGCTTTGACATCTGGAGCGCATGAGACAGGTACCGGCTTGCAGAATGACTCTGTTCAAGGTTTGAAGCACGCTTACTACAACAGGGTTTCCAATTTCAACCTAGCTCAGATGACTCAGCAAATATTTGGGTTGCAATGTAAATTTACAAACCAGGTCTACAGTCGTCCAGCACAAAGGTGCTGTTAACCAGCGGTGAATTGCGACGCACGACAAAATATGGGCACATTTAGGGGGTGCATGACCACAAGCAATGCGCCTTAAACCAGGCCTGCATAGCATACGATCCGGGAGAGCTTTCTCAATTTCAGAAAATGTTACAAAAATCCGACTTCAGATAATTGTCGTTCCAGAATTTCTTCCGAACTGGAATAAAATTGACTTTTGCGGCCGGCGACATATTTATGTTGGTGGATTTGAGCTTTCAGAGTTGTACAGGCCTGCCCTTAAACCTTTCTGGCGCGTTAACGTATATTTGATGAAATTTTCGTGGGACTTACACACTTATAGATTTGAATCGCCATTTTCATGAATTCAATCTGGAAACAGGCACTTAGATGTTCAATTAACCTGCAGTGGTTGCAGCTAATGCTGCGCACAAGTGGCCTTGTTGGTTTGGTTATGAACTTTGCACATGGTGATTCAGTTTCGCCGTAGTAACGTTGGAATGCACCATTTTGTTCATCTTTCAGGAAATTCTACGACATTCAGATTTCACATTGTTGATTATGACCACGACATTTGCATGTACAGCAGTGCGTGAGATTTCGATGTGATAGAAAATAAGTTGCAACAAGCGAACAAACGCCAATGCATGAAAACGTGTCAAAGACATTGTCCGGAATACGAGAGGAAATTTTAAAAACACGGCGTGCATTGATGCAGATTGCGCGCGTTGTTTTTCAAAACAAAATCGATCGTGCACAGCGCCTTGCAACGGCAACTTGAAGACATTTCCACCATTTTGCAACTCCTATCTCACTCACAGGACAGTTGAGGAAGACCGTCTTCCACGTACGTCGCCACTGAGGAAAGCTGGGTCGCCAATCCGTGGGCGGAAAGTCACCTTGCCACTTCGCAGCGCAAAAGCGACGCACCACCAGCAAGGAACGCAGATCGTTTTGTCGTTAATAACGCGTGCGAACGCTCAAGTGCGCTGGTCAGTCGCTGGACGAGCGCTTTCGCTCGTCCTTTAAAGTGTTTGCAAAACAGACTCTTGACGCGTTGCGGGCACACGCCTCACTGCCCGGTCTCCCTTTATCTGTCGACGAAGAAGTGCGACGTGCTTTAACCAACAGAAATCAGTGTCAACAAACAATCCCGTCTTGTTTCCAATCCCGTCTTGTTTCCAAGCTCGAGCGCCCATTGTTACGGAACCGGTTTTGTGTGACGACACAGCGGCCGAAAGCGCCATTCCAATCTGTAGGGCGCGCCTGCAAAGAAAAGCAACTTGCTGAGTTCGTTTAAATACGTTCTGGAGAAATGGGCAGTGAAGAGGTGCGACTCCACATCAAACAGAAAAGCCGGTCGCACCGTACCGAAATAAAACGACAGACAAAATGTTGCGGTCGCAGCCACTAATGTTTAGCAGTTTCGAACAAAAAAGCCCCGCGGCGGGTAACAACGCTAAGGATTCCCGGGCACGTCGAAAGAAAAACAATTCCGAACATGTCGAGAGTAAAAAACGCGCCCTCGCAAGCGGCCATTGTGAGGAGCGCAGGGCGCGCCATCACAAACAGAGACGGCAAAGGTTTAATCAGACACGGATTAAGTTGTTCTGCGTGGAAAAAATGGTTTGGGTAGCTGAGGCTGGTGTTCGCAAAATTCGTATTTTCGTGCGAGTTTCAAAATATCAGACTGATGCATATGAAACCGGCAGACAATCGAAGTACAAAGTAATTAACGTCTTAAAAAAGAATGCAAAAAAAGACTGTATTTCCTTCAGTGGCACTAGAAAATGTTGGGGCACTGCAACAAGAAATGTTTGGTCCGGCGGTTGTAACGAAGAGTATAAACAATAAGGCCACGAAGAGGTTTAGTTTGAAACCTAATTCAATTAAAGGGCTTTTGGGTTGGATAACTACAGACAATGGTGTACCGCGTCATAAAATACGCGAACTAATATTTTGAAACCGAAGGTGAAACATGAGACGCGTTTCAAGCTTTCCTCGATAATTCAAACAACTTGATATCACAACAATCTCGAGAACGCTCTTGACGTAACTGTGATGAGACTCCCAAGCAATTAGTCAAGCGGCGCCTTACCTCCGACTCTGGGTGACTACAACGTGAAAACAGGTGGTGTTCACGCGTTTCGGTGTAGAACAAAGCAGCACGGAAATCAAGATCGGCAAAAGAATAGAAAGCGATAACTCTGGGCGTAAGAACTGACGCAGGACGGGATAATAAGTCGCGGATTAATAAGCAGGGTGCAGCAGGACCGACGAAGCACCCAAATATTTAAATCCAAACCAACAAGATCGTGTTTGCTTCATTGATCTGATTTTGCGCAGTGGAGGTGGGGCGGAAGAGTCTAGATACTAGTGAACTGTAGGTCGTACCAGGTTAGCCTAGTAGAAAAAGTTAACGAAAAGTATTAACAGAAACAAATTAAGACAGAAAAGAAGTCGACGACTTTAACGGAGAAAACGAGACAAGACGAATATTGTTACCTTGATGACAATAAATGGTTCCAAACAGCGATTAAGCAAGGTTTCACGTGACGGTCGTGTAAGGTCGCGGCTTGCATTTGTATAAGAATGAAAAGGTGCCTTCATTTAAATCGCCTAAATCTTTTATGGTTTTCAAAACCTCGAAGGTCTGTTCTATTCGCTTTCATAAAGTTTTAAACGTTTTTTTCCTTTTATTATTTCCAAACTGAATTCCCAGTAACCTTCAGACAACAGTACCAGATGCAACGCCGGTAATCAATTTTTCGCCATAACTTTGCAGTGCCCACAACCAGTAACACTCCTCGTAACGAACATGGCCGTAATATTTCGAACATGTCTGATTATAGCCAAGGTTTGCGCCAAGCAGCAGGACCATGTAGATTTGTTATTAAAACTGAACCGCAGGTTGTTGAGAACTCTTCAGTGTCGGTTGATAGGTAACAGAATTTCTTGCCTCTCGAGAAGGTTGATTGACGCAATCAAGAAACGAACAAGCGGAAAGAACCTTTAATAAAATGATTTACTTCAACGATCAGCAAGACAATTATTAAGGTATTTCGAAATTCTGAACAGCCCACACCAGCCTCATCCCTTGTTAACTGGTGCCAAGGGGCAGAAAGAGCGTCAGCAGAAAAAGATTAAACCAAACTTTTCATACACAGTTAAGCAACCTAGGGCCACCAGCTTCCATTAAGGATCACTTAGCACGCTGCTGTTACATTAGAAAATGAATAGAAGTGACACTAGCAAAGCAATGTGTTTAGATCACAACAAAAAAATAACAAATTCAAACGAAGACCTACTGTTTGCACAGTGCACGTTGTTGCTGATGGCCAAAAACTCATCGACACACAACTTGCGAAAAGATTTGCGACACTAGGTGCCTTTGAGCAAACAACCTCCAGTTGAACGTTTTCTACCAGCAGCTAACATGCGACACAGTATCCAATGCCTATTAGCTTGGCATGGTTCGTGATGCGTCTCCCAACACAAGTCAAATAACAAGGGCAGTGCCGGGCATAAAGATTATGCTTTTAATGACTACTTACAGTGACAAGAAGGCAGGACGACAGAAGACTTACATTTTACCAGTATTCCCTACACCAGAGGGTTGCCTACGATCAGGGATGCACAACCTATGGCCTTCGATAAAGATGTATGGGTCCGTGCATATGCAAGTAAATATATACGTTATGGCGGCCGCGTATTAATAAAAACTCTTTAATTACAGTGTGAGGGCACTTCGTAAAAAGACGGCCAAATAAATGTGTGAAAGCAAGCTAGGCTGTGTGACTGTGGAAACAGAACAGAAGCAATTAAAGAAACATATCTTGAACTCTGTGACGGCCGTAATTCGTGAAAATAAACGTAATGCGGCTGGCAATGTAGCGAAAAGGTTGTGGTCCTGCCTACGATTGAGTGCTGGCGTTGTCAAAACTGACTATTTGTTACATGTAGTGTGACGACGGAAGGTCTATTCTGGACAACTGTGCTGTAAGGAAATTAACGTAAGCTTGTCGCCTGCGTGAGTCTTTTCGTTTTGACGATCTGATGACACAAAACCGGTCGTGTGCTCCGGCGGACCGAGTTGACAAGGAAGTATTTGTGCAGATTATTCAATAACAATACTTGGTTATACAGTGGCGTTATCTTTGCAGGACTGAACATAGCTTATGGGATAAAACTTTTTATTGTGTTCAGCGGCACAGTCACGCCCGGCAACATTCTGTACAGCTTTAAAGCAAACGGTAACTTCTGCTGAAGCGTCCACAAATAGCCCGGTAAGTGGCTTTGTGTTTTTTGATGGGAAACGCCAGTGCGGGCGGACGCAGGAAAGGCTACGCCGCCCTTCTTAGGTTATCGAAAACCCTTTTTTGCTTTAACAGTGTTTTTTTACCTGTGTTGCTTCAAACTGAAAGCAGTGGCAAAAAGGAATGTCTTTTGAGCAAGATTTTTAACGGGCGTTACCTTTTTGCTTACATAATCACCGCTTTTATTCAAAATTGACATGCAAAAACCGCACGTAAGTTTTCCACATAGGTGGTTCAATAAAAGTTTAAATCCAACACTTTTGTTAGTAACTGTTGTGCTGTAGGTAGACGGTTAAAACACAACAAGCTCACTTCAAAGCCGACAATCAAAAGCATGAACAAATAAGCATGCAATTTTTCTTTCATATGAAATTTTAAGTAGGCACAGGGCACGTAACACACATGCAACTCGCAACACGACGAAAACGCGTTTCTTGCATTACCTTTGTTCGTTTAACCTGAGATATGGGGAGAAACTGTGCTGCAAATTATATTCACATTGAGAGCGCGCTGAAGTAAGCTCACCGCAAACAGTAGCCAGTATAAAACGACATGCTGCCACGGGTGATTGGTATCCACGAATTATTAATACCATGGAGCTATTAGGCATATAGTGCTCAGAAGCAGGATTAGTTCCACCAGAAGGCCAACTGCAGCTGAATATCACCACTCGGTTCATGTTGACTGTGCTAAGGACTTTATTATGTTGTTTGGGAGGTAGCACCGAGGTATCCCTTAACAGGATGAAACCCGTGATAGACAACAACCATCGCATACGAAACTGCAAAAGCGTTGACAGGCAGCGCACCAGAGCGGTGGTTAGTGCGAGTCTCTAAAGCGCTAAGTCCTTGAAATGCTTGCAGCGACCTTTTACCAAGGTTAACGACACGTGGTGTAACTACGAGAACGACTAATCTCCAAAAAGGATAAGTTGTCGCAGCGTAAGGTAGCGGTTACGACACTTTTTGCGGCAATACAATCGACATCACAGCCCAGTCCAGGAACATCAACGTGTTAGGAGGTAGTAGTTGAACAGAAGGTATTTAGATCGGGCCTACAAAAAGTTACGCTGCAAGGGAAATAACTTGTTCAACAGAGAAACAATTGAAGTCGTTGAAATAGAGTTAAGCAAGCGTGCTTTTCCAGCAATTGAACATTGTCATTTTTGTTTGAATACGCTTTTGTATGTGCCGTTTGTTATATGCGCTGCCCAAATACTAATCAGGCGTGTCCGTTTGTCTGCGAGAGCAGTGCGTATACATCACCATGGGAACCTGATGCATGCAAGCAGCGCCATTCAGGCACAAGAACATGTGTACAGTAGGTCAGCCAAGCGAATAAAGCTAGGGCAAAGACACAGATGCTCCAGGCATAGGAACGTACTCCATTACTGCGCAATGTTTTGGTAGAATTATGCGGTAACGTGACTGAAAAGTGGCAACTTGACGCAGCAAAATTTGCCGTGAGAAATAACAAAAACACATTTGAAGCTGTAACGTTGATCGTATTTGTTGCAACTTGTTTTTCACGTGACCAGAAGTTTCTCACTGCATTATAAAAAGTTTATTGTAGAAAAATGTTTCCTGCTGCTTAGCTCCCTATGTACTGGTCATACTAATATTGATTTAGCGCAGTGGTTCCAAGTATCTAATTGCCATATGTTTCAAGCCCCATGACTTTAAAAAAGTCAATTGGACGGAACACTTCGCTGTTCAGAAACTATCCAAGTTTCAGAAAGTGTAAGGGCNCGTGCCCCCCTGGGAAGGCGTTTCCCCGGTTAAGAACAACTGCTATAGCGAAAAGCCAGCAACACACCATACTTTGGTTGTTGTGGTCGTTATTTTTGCGACAATACGATAGTTGGTCAAAGAAAAGAAATTAACTCAACATTCTTTCCAACAGGGCGAACTGCTAATATGAAATTCATGTAATTCAAAGTGCTTCTCAGCGCGATGAAATCTAAGATAATCTTTGCTGAACCTGAACAAACCACATCCTGCACAGAACCACAATTTATCGCTTGACAGGAGACAGTTTAACAGCAAAAAAATACTTAAATCCGGTTTAGAAGATTAAAATCGTTGATATGAATCGGGAAAATGTTGCCAGGGTTGAAGCTTGTGCTACAGAGTACTGTAGCGCAAGTGATGGATTGCTTGTAAGCTCTAAAGATAACAGCTCCAAGAGATTCGTGTGTATTTCGAGCACAAACAAACAAGCTAAAATATCACCATGCCTCATCAGTTTTCGGGTTCATCCACGAAACGTACTTGATGTCACAGGCCAATAGTTTTCCTGAAAAGCTTTCCAGAGTCACTTGACTCAAATCTGAACCTGACGAAGCAAAGGGCGCTGTCGATGAATGTCCAACAATCGCAGCTAGTGCGACGTCACAGTAACTTCATACGTGGCCATTGAACGAACTCGATATTTTGTATCATTGCACGTCAGCAGGGGGCAAGCAACCCGATAATAATAAGCGACGAAGGTGATTGCGGAACAAACGACCGAGGAAGCACAGCTGGCTGGTGTCGCGACCCGTTCATCAGCAGCGAGAGCGCGAGCAGGTGGATGAGTGGCGCGACGAAGGATTTTAAGCAGCTTTTCGCGGAAGCGAGCTCACGTCGAGGGCTACTCAAGTCAGGTTACGAATGCTGCGATACATTATCCGTCATTGTCCAAGGGGAATAGACAGGCAAGCTGGCCTTACAAGTACCTGCGTGGCAGTGACCGGCTGCACTGCGTGTTTAAATTGCAGTTTGTTTACGCCTGTCAGTGAAAAATCACAGAGAACCGCTCCGGAGCAATCAATTTGCTTGAATAAATAGAACTGCTGCTTCATCAATGAGAATTCCTGGCGCGATGGGAAAAGTGATGTTCGTAGGTTTAAAAACACATTGCATTCAACTCATTGGTTTGCTTTGTAAGCCACCTGCGTTGAAGCCAAATGCACATGAAATATCTGAAACGCTAACAACAGAATGGTACAGACAGTCAGTTCAGGACAGGCAGTTGTACGCCAGCAGCGTAGCCAGTCCAAAAATTTTGTGGGGATGCGCAAATGTTTGGTTTCAGGCGAATAACAATATTTTGTTTGGGATACCGTCTCTCAAAGCACAAAATGACAAAATGTTCTAAAAATTTAAGGGGGTAATGGTCCCCTAGCCCCCCTGGCTACGCCTATGTTGTACACAGCATTGTATGAACTTACTACATTTATACAGATAAAAAAACAAGTCTAAGAGGACAGGGAACTAGATATTTTTGACAAGTTTCACGAAGACGTTTTTATAAATATCGACTGAACAAATAACAACAGTGCTCAAAATCCAAGCATAAGCAACCACAAGCTGTGACGACATTGGCAGAGTCTGGCATGTCCGGAAACGACCACTTTCCGTCGTACAGAGGCCCGCAGCAACCGCACATCAGACAACAACCACGAAGTGGTCATTCAACTCAAAGCAGGTAAGGGTATCGTTTGAATGAAGCAGTGGCGAGTGACCGCACAACCACACAGTTGAGCGCACGGACAAGAGAAGCATCGGGTTTGGACTGGGAGTTCAGTATATGATTCGAATGCCGAAAAAATGCGATCCATTCCGGAAGTTACCCGAAAAATTGCGATCCATTCCGGCAGTTTCCATCTGCGCGTTTCTACGCAGTGAAGAAAATAGTGGCAAAGCGAGTTTTAAGTTTTTTATCTCAACGCATGCTTTACCAACTTCAACTTGTAAACAGGACTTCGAATCAACCCTACGACGTAGCAGTCACCTGGGCTGAAGCGAGCAAATCAGATATCAACATACCTTGTAACTATGCACGCGATTTTTTGGGGGAATAACTGCAGATTATTCGCGACTGTCCGCCCGGTTTGAAACACGTCACGTTCTGCCGCCACGCTTTCGACCTATCACGTAGCTTCCCTGTGGCAACTGCACTTTCCCAAACATCTGTAATAATACTGACTGGGCTACTGGTATCTGTATCTGCGACTTTTTGTCGGAACGTGCTGTGGCTATGCATTTTTCTCCCTTTCTTGCAACCAATCTGCAAAGCTTGTATAGGTTCGACGGATAAACTATTGCCGTCGCTCGCACAAGAGCACTTAAGGCTAAATAAAAGGAACCGTGGATCTTATACTGGCGCAATGAAAAATTCACTAGTTCAAATATAATACCCATCATTCAATGCAGCACGTTGCGGGAACGAATTACTTCAATTTCACATAAAGAGCTTTGCAACCATTGGCGAAAATGGTTAACAGCGAAGTTTTTTTACGCAGGTTTTCGCAGCAGGTTCGTGAACCACGCAACCAGCAAAGCCGGAGTGTTCAAGGACATATTTGAAGCTACTAGAGGAGCAAGGCGGCAACAACAAGCGATCTCCTTCACGAAGACGCATGCGTGGGAGGCAGGAAACACGACCATAGAAACCCATGCGGTCCGAAAATGCTACAATAGTAAAGTTAGCTTTTGCTGCGTCGATACAATTCGAACTGATCCGCTTCTGAACGTCATCCGTAGCAGACCGAACTTGCAAAGGAACAAACGCAAACGTCCGCGTTCGAAGGAAAAATGCCGGAGGGAGATAAGCTGGCGAAGTTAATAGTTCAGCGGAAGCGGCAAGAGCGGAAGAACGACCAGATGCGACTTCGCAAGAACAGAATCGCACTGGATCGCCTGAAAGTGCAGACGGCGCACGTCGACTGGCAAAAACGTACGTGATGTATCAGGTTCGCAACGCTAACCGAGATAAGAACGTAGAGCTGTTTTGTCGGGTGCTTGTTTTCAAGAGTTTTTTTTTTTCAAAATCGATAATTTTCAAATAAACCAGTGCAAGGGAACCCGTTGTAGCAAATGCCGAGAATACCGTACTTTGTGTCGCGTCAGGAGTTCGTGCGCACGAGTTCTTCGCGGAAGAGAACTTGTACATGAGGAAGCTTGAGCAGATCTACGAACGGCAACTGAACATTGAAGATAAGAGGAGGCAGGAGGAGGAAAAGATCGAAATGGAAAGGGAGGAATCGGAGCAACAGAGGTGGGTAAAGAGGTGTGACGCCTTATGGCGAATGTGCGGGTGAAGTGCGTGCCACTTAGGAAGTCTTCCCGCCACCTAAAGCTTTGTCCGGGCGTCGTTAATCGTGCTTGCGGTCTTACGCATTTGTTTGTACGTAATTTACGCGTTCCGCTACGTGCACCCACTGTACCACGCTGGTTTTCACACTCGATGAACACGCCTAGCAACTCATTGCCACAACATGGCGGGGCGGACCAAAGTTAAGTCCAGTGGGTGAATCGCAGGGAAGTTGTTTTTCCAAGAGGTAGCGGCAAACTAACCTTTTTTGTAGAATAGACACTTGCTCAGCTATACTGTTTAATTTACGGACGACCTGTCTTTTTTCAGTGACGTACCACTAATCCATTTCATGGCTAGCTCGTTTCAAGAAAGTTTTGAGCGTTGAAGCATAAGAACTATGCTCTTAACAACGTCGTTGCTGACGCAATGTTACGTAACAAACGCCAAGACAGATTCGCGTAAAGGGTGTTAAGCGACAATCCCGAAAATCTATTATTAGAACGTCTTTCGTAACACTCCGTTTTTCGTGTACCCAGCGTAGTGTCTCGAAAAACATCTTGTTTTATATTTCAAAACGTTTCCTAAGTTCCGCATTGCCCGAAGCGCAACACCTAATCGTGTTTGGCTTGACTGCATTCGAAAATTTGCTCCAATGGGATCGCTCTACGTCAAACTAGCCCATGAAAGTTGTCTCAACTACAACCGACAAAATCTTAATCCACAGCATACCAGTGTCACCGCACTACTTGCGAACAATTGCCAAACAATTGTTCACCTGCTTGACTGCTGATCGTGGAGAGCGTCCTGAAATGAGTTGCATGATTTGCTAACGAGTACAAATATTAACTTATGTTATGGACGTGACGAACTTCCTGTAAACAAACTGACGTTTCTATCCAGACAAACAAACGTGGTTGCAAACCAAGAGAGACAAGATCGTGAGAGAGCAAGGCATCTGCATGGGATGAAACAGGAAAGAACGAAGTCGTTCATGAGCAAAGCGCGAATGCTATCCAGCGGTTACCGCGACAACGACCCGCCGTTAGCATATTACAAAAGAAACGGTCTCGTGCCCCCCGACAGAATGGTAAGTGACAGGATCACTGAGCCTGCACCAGTTCCTCTCTTGGGGGACGGGCGTGAGAGGTTCGCAAGGGGGGCGCGGTTGAATAAGTTTAAGAAACCCTTGTTCTACAAGGGAGAGATGGTCGATGACAAAACCTTAAAAACGAGGTTTTTAAACTAACGTTCTGAACTCTTTGAGACGATCCAAGAATTCCAAAGTCCGTTTTAGCAACACAACACGTTATATATGCCGAGCCAAAACACAAAATGATGCAGAAACAAAAAACGCGTAACCTACCAGTTTTTGCCCTTTGCTTCAAGTGAGTTTCAATTAAAGGGCCATTAACAAGTGCAGATAGGAAAAAAGGGCGAACATTCAAAAAAGTTAAAGAAACGGTGGACTTTACCTTTTCCAACTTCTTCCTTTGAATCGTCAGAACGTCTAACGCATTGACTCGCACATTTAGCTTGCGCTTGGTCAATCCATAAAAGTTTATTTTGGAAGTTGGAGGAAGTTAGTGAACCCCATTCGTAAGTTTCGATTTTTATGCGTCATTCTCATTTGTCACTATTACCGACCGACAGTCATCCGCACTGACAACCATAAAAAATGTCAACGTTTGGTCTTAGATCGTAGACACCGGGTATGACTCGATTAAATTGATGGATGTTTAAAAGCGTGATTTAACTTGCTTAAGTTTGATGTTGCTATTTGGTAAAATGGTAGGATGTCGTATTTCAGAATATAATGCGTGTGATTACCCAATTAATAACGCAAAACAAGACGTTGCATTTCTGAAAACCTGGTACAGGTCACTCCCGAAATAAGCGCAAACGCACAAGCATCGTTCGGGGGAGGAATACGGCCACCACCCTCTTCCGAGCACCTTCACAAGTCAATCCGGACGCAAGAGACACTCTACGGTGTGACAGGTAAGGAGTTCACAAGTTATTTTCAAAGTCTTCAACTGAAAACCCTACAATAGTTGGGTCATCGCAAGTAGCACTGATAAGGGTGGACAGCTTTGCGTCAGCGTAGAACATGTGATAAAATTCGCTCCGAATGCATCAATTTACGTACGTTGGTTCCAAAGTCTTGCGTCAGTCCACGTTAGTGACGGATTAAAGGAAAAATTGCCACATGAAATTTTTGCTGATACTAACACTTGTGCGTTCGACAGTGCGACATAGTTTTCCAGTTCAGGCAGTCGCTGTGCGTTAACACCTTCGAAACAGCGCTTATACCGCTTTCCCACCAAGTGTTCATTTGAAGTCTTTCTAGGACCATCGCCATCATTTGGTAGTGTTTCAAACTTGCGACAGAACAAAAAAAAGAGCAGACATCCTTCAGCAGGTTGCAAAATTATCGTATCGAACTTTTCAGTTCCCCATGGACGATCGCAAGACAGTGCACGAAGCCGCGTCAGCAGCACCGCCAGCAAGTCTGACCTCCAGTCAGTGACAACCGCTGACGACGCGGCGATCAACTACGACCAGGCCATCGACGAGGTCATCCAGGTTCAAGTGAACGTGCGGCCTAGCACGGCGCCCGGCAGCAAACGACAGACGAGCGGCAACCGATCGCTGCTGAAGGGCACAGGCATGGTGACCGAAGTGAACGGGGCGGAGAGCGAAAGCGACGAGGACGTCGAGGCACGCAGGCCGGCCACGGCAACCGGCACCGTTCGCTTCCTCGACAGCGCGGCCGTCGCCGCTGCGGGGCTGTGCGAAACAGAAGCCAGAAGCGCGCACGGACGTTCGCAAAGACGCCGCAGCAGCGCGATGCGCAGTCCGCAGATGATGATGTTCCGGCGGAGATCGTTGGCGACTCCGGCGTCGTCGCCTTTGAACAGTGCGCGCCGGTCGGCACCCCCCAGCCCGCGAGGGCGCAACGCGAGGGCGGGCCAGGGGGAGCAGTGCTTGATGAGCAACGCCGAACAGGAGCTGATACGGCTGAAAATGAGCGAGAAGAAGCTTTGCCTGGAGAGGGAACGCGCGAAGCGCGCCATGATCGATAACGCGACGCCGAAAACGCGCCGGACGGTAAGCGCGCGAACCTGGCGCCATTTTCCGGCGTTCGAGGCGTGGAAAGTGCGAAACCAAACGCAGACCTTCGCAGTAGAGCACGTGAAGCGCCGAAGGACCACCAATCACATGGAGCTTATGATCGACTATGTCGGGCGGTGCGAGCGCGGCGAAATAATGGGCGACGGCGCCGAAGCGCACAGGGCGCTGCTCTCGAGCACCGTGAAACACCTGCGCAGTCTGCACGGCGACGTCGAGCAGTTTGTGAGAAAGAAAACTTGAACGCCTGCAATCATCCGCACTGCCATGGAGGACATTGTCCAGCTGGGCATGCCGTCAGGTGAAAGCACAGCAGCCATGACACGCCCACGTTTCTGCAGCAGCAAACTTCACCAAACACCTATGCATCACTGCTTGGCGCGTCGCAAGGGACAATCATGGAGCTGAAGTTCGCAATGCTACGACTGACCGTAACGCAACAATCCGGATACTTTTTGTCTAATCATGACGTGTGATGCATTGTTTGTGTAAAACTACACGTGTTGGCGAACCTTCACCCGAAACAAAGTTTTCTGCAGAGCGTTGGCGATATCTTTTATTGCATAAATTTTTGTTTCAAAGCACAAGTTTACATTTAACCCATCCGGCAACCTTGCTTTTATCACTCTGTTAACAAAGTCGCTGTGGCACCAGATACGTTTGGTAGTTCCGGTCAAACGGAGACCGCAGCTTTGAATTTTGATACGCAACAGAAAAGCTACTTCTCTGATATACAACAGCAGTAGTTTTCACCGTTGCAAGTGTACATTCAGACTCTTACTTTGCCATTATGTAAGAAAACGTCGCGGAACTTAGCGAGGAACAACATGAAACAGCTTCACGTAGGTATGGCTGCCCAGAGAATCCATAATTGAGATTGCGTTTTTGTTACTTTTTATGATTTCTGCTGTACTCGTCGCGTTTTGGCACGGATTTTGTAAAGAGATCAGCGGCATGTTCATGTGCTACGCGCTTGTACTTGCGACGCGTAAGGTACGACACAAGAGGAAAGCAACTCCACAGACGCGGTCCGGTAAGCGTCAGAGCTTTCACCAAATATTCTCTTTCAAAGGTTCTACTCCGCTGTAAGTCGTTGCAGCTTTGGCTTTGTTCGAAACTACTTTCCACTGCTATAATCTTCTACTTCTTCTGATTGTCCGTGGCATAAATAAAGCATGTCGTGGTAATGCGTATGTCACAGCGACAGCAAGGAAAAACTCCAGACACTTACCGAGATAACTGGTCACGTGGTTTTATTTTCACCAACCAGAGCTTCTGTTTCCGCATCGATCAACTCGTCATATTCGGCTTTGCTGATCTGAGAAGAGCATCAGTACACAGGTGTGGGCGTCGGATAGATTTTTTCCAAGGGGGAGCTAAGAGTGGATTTTTCCAGGGGTGGCCAAAGGATTTTTTCCAGGGGTGTGGGGCAAAAGTGGTGAAATTTCATTTCATCATCTCGAAACTACTACTAGAAAGTTAACGGGAAAGTATCAAATTTCAAAATCATGCGGGCACGCTCCCCTGCACACCCCCTTCCTACGCCCATGTGCACAGGTGCATGCTACCTCACGCCTGTTCAGTGGTCGAGGTTTCGCTACCGGAATGGAATGTCACAGGTTTCTCTTACTTGAAGTGGACGAAGTCACAAAACGTTGACAGTTCTAAAAAGTGGGCCTGAGTCTCAGTTATTTTACCGCATTGAGCTCGTGTCCTGGCCTCGCCAACGTCACGATTTCAATTTTTTTTCTGGCCACATAATAGCAGCGAACGTATTTTCATCAACACCAGTTCCCATTATTTTTCCGGTACCAGACGTCAGCAGTGAAATGCATTAGTGTTGAATATTTCCCAGAGTGGGTATATATTTGATGAAACAGCATTAGACCAAGTGCTTCTTTAACTGATTAAGTTCGGTCACGATCCGAACACTTCTTTCTCTCTACCATAAAGGTCTGCATGCTTCAAAAAAATTTAACCTCAGGCATAGGCCATACCAGGGGTTCTCAACTTTTTCAAGCATATGGCCCAGTTAATGTACAGAGGGTCCGTGGCCCACCAAATCTACAACTTCTGCTATGCGACAACTGTTGCACATGCACAGAGCAGAAATGAAAACAACAACCTGCTCAGGAAACCACACGACACAATACGAGTCGGGAAATTGGGGTGTAATGCAACCCCAGATTTGATTACGTTTTCCTGGGACATGTGATATACGTTATTTCCTGACCAAACTACTTCTGACTTCCCGACGTCCATTGTTAATCACTTTCACAACAAAATCGTGTCTGCGCAGCAAAACAAAGATAGCATAAAATTTTATACACTGTACCCCAAAAAAATGTTTTTTTAGAAGGGAACTTTTTGTGTGTGTGTAGAAAACGTGATGCGCGTTTTAGATCCGTTTTTTCTTCATATCAAGTCATGGTGTAGGAAGACTCTTGATATATATAGTATCGGCGGTCATATTTGGCCAAACAGGCCCTAGACTCAAAATTACATTGAAATGTTAAGGTAGTAAGGTGCACAAAATTAGTTACACATCAAGTAACACCTGGCTAGTATAGTAACCCAATCTTATATATCGTATAGTAACCCAATCTTATATACCAAATCTTATAATCTTATATAACCTTGGACCACCAAGGTTTCCTGAGCAAGGCTTAAGAACACAACGTGCGCTACTATCAACGCGAAGGCTAAGTCTGTTTGCTGTTATAGAAAGCGTGATATTCGAGGTTCACTACATGGTAATGCACACATCAAGTCAACTTCCACATTAAGCCTGCTACTAGATTTAGTTTTCATGGCAACAAGAGCCGCCTGTCTTTCTCAAAATGTCGACAGCAACTGTTATATTACGCACAACGTGGTAGGTTACGTGGAAATTTCCATGCTGCAATTTCTTACACACAAGAAAGAGAGCGTATTATGACGTTTGTAGCTCAAGAGCTACCTGTGTGGCGCAAGGTGCAATCTTGCAAAACGTACTCAATTTCAACAATACCAGGCCCACAGGTTGGGAAACCCTGGGCTATACTTTTCGAATATTTCAAAAAATGGCACTGCACTTATTTAGCTACTTTTTGTTGTTCATAAAGTTACAGAAAGGAATGGACACTGTAAGCGACTATTTTCGCTCCACTTCCACAGTAATTGTCGCTCCACTTCCACAGTAATTGTCTGCAAGCTGTCGCTTTGAATAAAAACAATACACCTGCATAACAGTTCGACTTCGCCGTTCTATAGAAACTTGGCTATTTTTTCGGGTTTTGTGTCCTTTTCGAGCTTTCAAACATTTCGAAACACTTGCATTTGCCTTACAACCCTTGTTTCCGAAGAAACAAAGAAGTGACAGATGACACCTGGCCGACAGTATTAGGCAAGTCGTGATGTGAGCTTACATGGTGGAAGAGTGGAATTTAATCGAACAGCTGTATTTAATCACGGCCATTTAATAATGCGCTTTAATATAACACCCAACAATTGATTTTGCAAACAATATGTCAGAGGTGGGCCAACCAGTCAGAGACCCCAAGAACCACATCATACACATGCACATCACCCCACCTCTTCCTCACTCAAACACATACGTTTGCTCAGATGGATTTAATGGAAATATCACACACACCAACATGACAATGACAGAACTTTAAAAGCCATTTATTGTTATGCATGTTGTTTAGTGGGACTTCTGGTAATTACGTAAGAGCCGTGGGTTGGCCACCCCTGCAATACTCGAATGCCATTGACTAAGTTCACACGCAAGCATCTATTGTTTTCCTTTTCCTTTACGCTGATCAACAGTTATCTTTTCAACTTTTTTCGTAACAGTACGACGAAAACAACAAAGGGTAATTTGTTGGCCAACTTCGGTCCTGTCATATCCTGGCTAACGTACGAATCAACTCCGTGCGCAACAAAATTTCGTGGCTTTCTTTCGTAACTGTACTTGTGTGGCGCAGTGGAATCGACAAGCGAGTGAAACCACGAAAGCATTGATAACCTTTATTGACACACATGGGAGATCGTTGGGACAATTTGAGAAACCGTTCCGGTCCCTCAAAACACCTTAAAAAACAAGGCTCATGGCCGAATTGTATCTGTTCCGCCATTTCACTCTGAGCGCGTTAATTAAACGATAAAAAATACAACAATTTCAACAGAATGCAGCCGGAAACTCATTTATGAATTATGGAAAAGTTTTTATATTAAGCAAGATTTCGAACATCATACCTTTTTGTTCTTCAGCTTTTTTACGAGCTGAGCATCTTTCCGCAATTCCTCCAGTTCATCTTCGTCAAAATTCTAAAGATCAGAGAAGATTCGATGAGAAAACGCAAGAAATAAAAAAAAACATGTCTCTTGTTCACAAGCAGGTGGCGTTGAGCCCAAACGCATAGCTGCGACTGTGACGCAAAAATCGCCCAATTGTTCTTTTCAGTGGTGATTTTCGAACAGTCTGACGCTTGTTTTGTTACTCCCTTGACAACAGCTCGCCCTACTAAAGTTAAAGACCACGCGGAGGTTGGTCTTTTTTTCGGTCATACACTGAATTTTTTTGAAATGACCGAAAAAAATCAAGTCAATTGGGTCATCATGTCCGAAATGGGAAGCTAGTTAATACTGTTTCGGCGAGTTTTAATACTGTTATGGGAAAAACAAGCGAAATGTCTCAGCGGCAGAAAAAAAACAGCGCGGGGTGTCGAGAAGCGCTCATCCGAAGCACGCCACCATTTTTTCTTTCCGCTTTCGTCGCTGCTCGCGCTTCAGCTTCTTGTTTTGCTTCTTGATCTTCGACTCCGACCAGGCTTTCGCCTTCTTGCTGACAAACTTCGGCTTCGCGTCTCTCGCCTCCGCCGACCGCTTCAGGTCGACCTGACGTAACTTCTCACGTGCTTTGTCCCTGCGCATGCGCAACAATGCAGTCAAGGGCTGCTTGCGAACAGAGTTGAAAAGAATGAGAAGCAAGAAATCGTACAAAACCGACATGTGTTCGACTGTCGGATGGCTTTTCCGTCCACACAGCAGTTGGTAGTTTTTGCATTACGCTCATGTTACTTCCTCCTTCAGGGGTAGGCGAGGCTTAAAGGCAAATTCGCAACTTTAGGATCTTAACAATATTCACTGCCCTAAAACAGGGTGTATAAAAAACAATGTGCATAGCCAATAAATATTTTGGGCACTATGCGCAAGTAAATGCTCGGGCGCTTGTAGGTCTTGGCACTGTTGTTCCGCGCTCAACGCTGCGTCAGTCATTCAAAAATATCTTCCTTTCAGGGTTGCCACGCAAGCAGGAATGCTGTTTTCGAGTTATTTCTCATACAACGACAGCCGCAATCGCTTTTTTCCTTAACTTTGCATTACCTCATCTTAACCTGTCTTTCCAATAACACTAAACCATCACTGACAGCAGGATGTGAAAATCACACGTCCCTTCTGATTTGCAGTTTAGGAAAACATGTGACAGTCGCACTGGAGAAGGAAAACAAATAATTTTTGGTGAATTTGTAGCTGAACGACCGCAACGCACAAGCGCCATTTTAGCGCACAGGTCGCAGTTCGTTGAGCCTTTTTTCCTGAACGCTCAGCTCAGCCGGCTGAGCTGAGCCCGGTTGACATCTGAACTGTATGGTGACCAAAACCAAGGACAGCACCTTTACCTGTATGGTATGCTCGAAATGTCCACGTTCGATTCGACAAAGCCGCTTATCTTTTTATTTCGCAACTCCGGCATTTTCGGCATCTTGAGCAGCGCGTAGCCGGTGGCCAGTTCTCCAAGCGGCAAGTCTGAAACAAACGAAATGCAAGTGGCAAGTTAAAGCGAGCTACTTTCAAAAGCAGAACTATTCCTGCAAACTTTCGGACTGCGATAGCGGCCGGGAAAGGTCTGCACGACCTTTGAAAACGCAATCCAAAACTACGTTCAAGAGTGTGACGAGCTCAGGGCATGTTTGCAGAAGACGTCTGAATAGCCAGGTCAAGAGCGATGGAAACTGATTTCGACAATACATCTTACCTTTTATCCTGAAAATCAAATTGCACTCGTGTTTGGCGTAGGCTTGCACAAACGATACGAACGCCCGGATGCCTCGTTCCATGACTGCACGGTCTTTAGTTGCCATCACGTTGAGCTTGGACAACCAGTCAGTCGTGTCGGGATTGGTTTCTTGGGCAATATATTCCTTCAAAAGTAAACATACGCCCAGTGTCAATCTTGGCCTGGCTGATCTACACTATCCAAACAATCGAGATGCCCAACTGTTTCCCGAACTCATTTTCGCGAAAGAAGCCGAACCTTTTCCGTTTGGAATGGTTTCACATGGCAGTACCGCGCGCGAAACTTTCCCTTGCACCGATCCATTACCGAGAACGAGGCTGGGCAGGCAGCAAGTAACATTTCTCCAGTCTTCGGTGTAACCTGGCCGAGATTCGAACCCAGCCTACCAGCATCTGTGGCGCGCGCTCTACCTCCTAGCTTATAGGCCATTTAGAATAATGCCCAAGTGACACTTAGTGGTTAGCGTGGTTATATACTGGGTATGTATATTAATACTCAGATGATCGCGCATGTAGACAACAAAAAAGTTTCTTTTTTCTGAACGAAATATCCACTGTTTTAACAACAGCAGAAATGACCAGTTTGCCTATAAACGTAGTTTTCGGTACATGTAAAATACCGTTTGCCTCCGTTTCATCTTTCGGCGCATTCTTCAAATGCGCAAGCTGTATATTTTCAAGTCATTCAAAAAACCATAACTATAACACACAGTTTGTTTATGGTTTGCAATGGATTGCCGAGATGCCAAAGGTGAAATGAAACCACGTAGCGTTTACACAGCGAACTCTCAAACCGGGTTTGTGAAAAAGTGGCAGTTTTCAACCAAAGTGTTTGGCGGAACAAATCAAACAATTGTATCGGAAGAGTATCGATCGACAAAGTAATAAATTTTATGGGATGCAACTTAATGATCTGTATCGACAGCGGCTTAGAAAAGCAAAAAAACGCGTTCTGCAACCAAAACGCGCTAGTTTGTATACTTGGCTAGTGTCACAAAACGCAAACCTGCAGCAGCACAACTCAGGCAAGACCCATTTCTTTGAACACATCTCTGTTGCGAGAAATACGAGTTAGAACGCCTCTAATCTAAAGCCAGATAGTGAAGACTACACCTAACAAAACACAAACTAAATGAGATTATTTTCTTAATCGCAAAACACACGCAGTAAGTGGAAAACAAAGAACGAAAGATGCTGTTCTTTTTGCTGCTCATTTTGCCATTATGTTTAGTTTCAGTTGACACCAGTTTTAATTATAAACAGTTGAAGTCTTTCTTCTCGTTATTACTTTTAATTTGTTCATTTGGCAGTGATTAGTAATACATAGTTTGTTAATTTATGCTAATTGACTTTTAGTTGGTTAATTTATGCTAATTGATTTAGTTTGTTGTTCTACAGATTACTTTTATTTTGTTCACTTAATTTAAAACAATTAAAATATTTCTTGCGGTGATTAATTTGGTTTAATAATTGGTCAAAACGTCAGCAAATAAGTAAAAATAATCACCAGAAGGAATACTTCAGTTGTTGAAAAATTTCTTTTTAAGTTTCAACAAAAACCAGCGATAATCGCAAGAATTCTGGACAAATAAGCTGAAAAAATAGGAAGCCATTCACATCCTTGGTGAAAGGTTATTGCCCGCACGAGATCACTAAAGAGCTCGAATACACATACAGGTAATTCCCGCATTACTACTCTATGGCGTTTATCGCACCTGCATTCACTGCAAAAACAATGCTTGCAGACTGGGGGGAGACAAAAATGCATGGCATTAAAATCATTGAGTTATATCTTCAAGAAAGCGATTACGGCATAAGTCTGAGGAAACCATAAAGCGATGTTCGATCATCGGACGAGGTTTATTTCTGCTTCTGCTGCAAAAAAAACATCTTTTGCGCAAGCCACACGCGTCAAAAAAGGAAAAAAAAAATAGAATAAGGAACTTAGAGCAGCAACAGGTTGAGGCATCCGTCATGCATAGCATTGCGGTACTGCTCAGTTCGTGGCCATGGAAACTTACAATCATTGGCGCTTTTTGGTTGATCTCGACGAAGTCGACGTACGCTGATTCCGATTCCAGCAGAAAGATCAGCGCGTTGCCTTGACGACCGACGCGCGCAGTTCTGCCGCAGCGATGAACGAAGGCGCTAAACAGTTGAAAAAAATAAGTGCGGGCGTTTGCAAGGAAACCGCCGCTGCATTGACTTTTGGCAACGTAGTGAATTATCTGTACGAAGTGCAACACGAAAACTAAAGCAAATATTTCTACAGCGGATATGCATCTGCGCAGAACCGCCTCTCCGCAGATACATTCCAAGCTACAGTAGAACTCGTCTAATTCGTCACTTTTTCGTCGGTCCCGGCAGAATCCCTATCTTTTGTGTACATTTCTGTTCGTCTAATTCGTTAATTTGCTTAATTCGTCACCTCTTTCTATTCCTGAGAAGCGTTCTGCTCGTCTAAGTCGTCATTTGCAGTTTCGCTTTTGATGTCTAAGCAGCTAGTACGTGTGGGAATTCAAATAAATTAAGGATCATTATCTGAGAATTGTTGCACCTCGCAATTTGTTTATCGAATTTATAAACGAGGTGCAAAGTGCGACCCGACTCCCCATTGAGAGAACGCGGAAAAGTTTATTAAAGATGTAAAAGGTGCTTGATTAAATGGAGGAGTCCAGATAGAGCAGAGGAATTAAATGTTGTATTCACCCATAACGTCATAAACTTGTATTTTACTGCAAATAAGAGCACTATGTATACGAGTTACTGCAGAAGTATAGCCTACGAGCTTCTATGATAGAATTTTCACCTGTTTGCATAATTCGTCACTTTTGTTCTAAACCCCTTGAGGTGACGAATTAGGCAAATTCTACTGTGTATTATTTAAAGACCCGAAGGTTGGTGCCACGTGTACAGCAAAAGGTAAAGGGTTGTACAACGAACTTTGTTGAAAAATGCTGTTCAGTAACCAGCTACATATTTGCTTTAAGCTAGTAACTAAATGGCCTGCACCTTGCGTTGCTTGGCGGGTCGAATTGAAGCACCCAGTCAACATCGGGAATGTCCACGCCTCGAGCCATCACATCAGTACAGATCAAGATCCCGCTGAAGAAAGGATAACAATAATAACAGCACAGTGCGTAAATACTCATTACACGAAGTTGTCGGGTTCGGGTCTATGCTGTCCGGAGATAATGCTGGGAACCGTTGTCTTCTCTGACAAAACCGCACGCGCACTGACCCTGATGGCACAGACAGCACTGTCGGGGTCTGGAAAATATTGAGCGAGTTAGTTGCCCGTTGCTGGAAAAAAAACTGCACCAGCTGTGTCGTTACTGGGCGGGTGGGGGCGGAGGACCAGTGGGTGG
>JGI24158J21664_10002172_pt1 | contig 23456 bp, 12 predicted proteins | sample Ectturendosymbi3_FD_21664 | JGI IMG/M metagenome (IMG submission 21664) | reverse complement strand
GGGCCCTAGGCCAGGCAACATGAGCCAAAATGACCTCAAAACTACTTCACTTATGACGTCAGTCACAAAAAATCCGCACCCCCAACCAAAAATTTTTTTTTTCGAGTGCAATCTACTAGACTGGCCGATCTGTTTGAGCCCTTGAACAGCTATCTGGCACAATCGGCAGAGGAGCTGGGGCATTGGTAAGGCAACTGAAAACTGCTGTTTTTTAGGCTGAAATTGAAATACGAATATATCGTACACCGGTTCTCAAAGTGTTAAGCTTGCTTTGACTGATCATATCAGTGCCTTGGTATCATGATGTAATCAGCAGCTTTGGTGAACCAATTACCTTTATCTTTCAAATGCTGCAATTGTCATACTGAAAACTTGTATACTGCTTTGAATTTTTTGAGTGCTAAAACATGAAGTGCATTATATACTGTTTCTAAAGTTTTGTTGCTACAAAATGTTTAGTCAGTTTTTGGGTAGATTCAAGCTTTCACTTAAATAAATGAAAAGCATTGTCAAATTTGAAATACTTCTTCCAAAGATATAGAGCAGGAGTCACCAACCTTTTCGAAGCTAAAAGGGTACTGATTAATGTGAAGAGCTACTAGTTTGATATAAACTGTTGAAATGAAAAATTTACTTGATTTACCTTTCATTATGTTATTATTAACAAATCATGATATTCATCTATGTGAAGAAGCTGTTCATGTTAATGGTATTTTTAGAGCAGGATCATGGGCAAAATATTGACAAACCCTGATTAGACTATGAAGAATTCCAAATATGGTGTAAAAACTGATTAAATATACGTGTTTTCTCTGCTTTGGTATATATTTGATCTTTTGGAAGGAATGAACTTCTTACAATCAAGGAACCAGTATTTTAAGTGCAAGAAAAATTTGTGGAGTGTTGCATGGCTCACAGCAAAAACATTATGCATATGGAGCTTGGTCATTAACAAACAAATTTGGCCATGTTTTAAGATAATTATATGCAGTATCACTAGTTATTTAAACTCCATGTTTTCGCATTTCAATTTGAGATGTTACAAAATTTATAAAAATAATGAGAAGGCAATACTATGCCATATTTCTTAACAGGTTTGGGTCTATTTCACTTCATTTTAAAACTTGCCTTTGTGCCAGTGTTTAGTGGAGATTTGTTTTTTTGCTGAGACATTTCAGTCGTTTGTACCATGGTAGTACTGAAACTTGCCAAAACAGTATTCATTAGTCTATATCTGTGACTAAATTGACTTAATTTTTTTCAGTCATTAAAAAGATTGGTCTACAACCAAAAAGTGACTAAAAAAACCTAGGTGGAGATTCTATCTGCTGAAAGTAGCAATTACTTAAAATGGTAAACAATGCACACGGTTTCTGCAGATTCAATTTTTGAAAAGCAGTGCTCCAGAAGTATTGAAAACGTTTTATTTTACATGATCTTTGGGACAAATTATAAAATGAACAAGTGATAAAAGAATTAATTACTGTTTTATCTTTTGAACCTTTGTTTCTAATTTGTTCCATGAAGTTACTTCTAAGTTGTTCTCAATTTTTATTTATCCATGATGGTTCTTATTTTGCTATCCTCATTTAGAGTTCTTACATTGCTCTTCAAGAGAATGCTTTTAACAAATATGGTTTTTTTACCATTTTCGGTGATTTTGGTTTCCCATCACTTAAGATGACCAATTTTAATTCACAAAAACTAATCATGCAGAAGACAACTGATTTTCAGTGCAAATAAGAATAATTGAAAACGCAATGGCAAGAGAACTGATCACTGTAAATAACAATTGTCACTGTGTCACGATATTGGTAAAAGTCCATGGAGGCCATCTAGTCAACCAACCCTGTACACATTTATATGTGGCTTAAAAACCTCACATAAAGCAGATTAATTAAATTTAGCATGGAAAAAGTATTGCCTATGAGATTCATGATTATTGATTGTGTAATAACGTGATTCTAGAAGATTTTAAAACTGGATTTTGACAGGAAAACATGTGCACCATGCAAACAATTATTACATTGGGAAATCTTTGTTGATGTTGTTTTCATATAGTTTGGTGAAAAAGTGTCTCATTACTTTTGCCAAGCATTGTATTCAGATATTCTTTTACTGTTTTCATTTTGTTTAGGGATGCTTTTCTGCATTGCTACTGTATTTGAGATTACTATCTTCAATGTCTAAAAATACAGAAAGTTGTATCACCTTTTTTTTTAATATCTTTGGCACTGGTGTATGAGATACTCGTATTTCAAGATCATGCAGTGGACATGTATTTTTGCGCTGTTCTCCTGCCACTTTGCAACTCCATAACACGCCAGGCGATTGTGCTAGAGCAGAGGTTCCCAATGTGGGGTACATTTAAGTTTGGCAATGGAAGAGATATGTAGAGTTACATATCTTTTATTTCCAAAAATATATACATATATCAGTAAACATTATTTGAAAAAGCAGTTATATGCTTATATTTAAATATATCTGTGATTAATTGCGATAAAATATTTTGTCATAAGAAATTTTAGGGGTACATTTTCATCTGTCGAAAAACTGAAGGGGTACATGCTTATCTTTCACAATGCTAAAGGGGTACATGCTCATCTGTCTGAATGCTGAAGGGGTACATGGTCAGAGAAAGGTTGGGAACCCCTGTGCTAGAGAGCTGTTCAAATGCTCAAAAGATGTGGCAAGTCTTCTAGATTGCAATAAAAAAATAGGAAAGTTTTGGATTTCGTGTTTTTTGTGGGTGACGTCATAAGTGGGATAGGTTTTTGGCCATTTTGGCTCAGGTTACCCGGCCCTCGGCACCAACCACTATTTTTTGACTCGAGTTTTTATTGGAAGCTAGGCTAGAATCCGAACCTTTTAAGCCTTTGATTGGCTTTCCAACGTTTCTGGTTCAAAAGTTACAGCCAAAAAAAAACAACAAAAAAATTAATAATTGCTTAATTAATTAGGAGATTAATCAATTATTTTGTTGTTTTTTTTGGCCATAACTTTTGAACCAGAACTGCTAGAAAACCAATCAAGGGCTTACAAGTTCAAATGCTCGAAAGACTTGCTGCATCTTTTGAGCATTTGAACAGCTCTCCGGTGCAATCGGTGGGCGAGGTGTTGCAAAGTGATGGTTTTTAAGTGGCTCACACAGGTCTTAAAGGTAAAAACAACCCAGCACCGAAGATGTTAATCATTAGGTTTCACCTTAAAATTGTCTCAACAGTGTCTGGTAAGTTTTATTACTTAAGACAGCTTTCACCAAATTCAAGGGTACGAAATAGTTGTACTCTTGTATTAAGTGAAAGCTGTCTTGTGAATGGAAAACTGTTAGGCAATAGGGAATTGATAGAAGTGCTGTACTTTTGTGTTGTACTGTCAGCATAATCCGGTTATATTTTAAATTTTGTAGAAATTGACTACCAAGCCAAGAAGTAGGAGAAGAACATCAGAGTCATCAGCAAGTAGTGGAGTATCTTCTGGCTCTCCTGGATTTGTTGCAAATGATGTACAGATTGGTGAAAATCCTGTTGATATTTCACAGCATAAGAGTACCAGTGAAAAATCAGCAAAAAGTTTGTTTTCTGTTTCTACCCCAACCTCAGGAAAACAAATGAGTAAGTCCAGTTCATCTGGATTGGTTACAAAAATGGATTCTTCTTCAACAAAAGTTTCTGATGGAAGAGGTGCTGTTGGTGGCAGTTATGATCCTGTGCAGCAAACGTCTATGGCAATAAATGGCAATGATGTTGAAGGTGAGTTCAACATGACTAAGTACAAAGCAAAGACAGCTAATTTTGTAGGGTAAACAACAGCATGTTGTGTCAAATATATTAAATTCAGATTCTAATCAATATGTATGTTTCGTGTCTGTTCTGGGTCATTCCATGTCAACCGTCCCAACCAGTCCACCCAACCTCTCAGATTTTGCTCAAATTTAATGAGCAGATAGAACTTTTTTTTTTTTTTCTGATTCCAACAAACTAATTTTTTTTAAGTTGGTTAAGGTTTTGTGACAGTTGTGGACCACACAAAATGACTACTTTTTGTGGTCAATGAAGCATAACAACTAGCAAGAAAATCATCAATTAATATCAAAACTAAGTTACTCTTACTGTATTCATTTAATTGTTGTAAACACTTGACAAGAGATAGTCTCAAGTATCTTATCTTCACTTGTAAAGAAAATTTTCAAAAAATCCATGCAGTTACCCCAATCTTGGGGTAAAGAAAATGGGTGGTCATGAAAATCACTCATGTGTGACATTAAATTTTGAATGGTAATAACTCGACAAGCACACATGCTGTTGGCATATGCAATACATCATCTGAAAGCTCTCAGTGAGATTTTAGTCTCAAAATATTAAACAAACTTGCATTGGCTGAAACTGTCAAATGAGCAACTTATCTCATGATGTTTTCCACAGAAGCAGAGGGTGTTAGTCATCAGGCTTATGTTTAAAATCTTTTTGCATCCACCCTCAGTCTTATTAACCTTCACATTGATGTTAAGCTTAACCACATGATTTGAACATGTTCACAGCTGCCAAGGGAAATTTCTGTTAACAGATTTTGCAAATTAGTACCTGACTCTGCATAATGTTTCACTGCTAATTGTGAAAATGTATGGTCTTTTGCTCATTTACATAACTGCAAACATTAAACTGCAACAGATTGAACAAAAACAACCACATCTTTTAGAATTTGTGGCTCTGCATTGGCTTTAAATCAGCTTGACCAGCCTAGAGTCTCGATTGTGTTTTGTACATTATCTTTGCAATTTTTACATGCTTTGCAGGCAGTTTAAACCATGGGAAAAGCAGTGAAACAGCAAAGATAACCTCTCCATCCCGTTCAAGGAAGAGCAATTGGAAAAAGATCACTAAAAGATTTAGGATTGGCAGGTATGGCTGGAGCATGATGAGTGTGTATATTTGTAATTGTAAACCCACATAAAAATAATGTACAAATCATTCTAGGTTAGCCAATCAACTACTTTGGTTGTTAGTTAATATATTGTGTTTGAAATCCTTCAGTTAGGTCATGGGTGGCCAAACTACGGGCTGCATCCGGCCCACAGACCAGTTCAATCCAGCCCACGAAATACCTTGCACGTTTTTTTCAAGCACCACGTTTGACTGTGGACAACAGTGCAACAGCATTGGCTTTAACAGTATCTGTGATGTTAATCGCACTGTATTTGGCCCTCTGGTCAAAAAGTTTGTCCACCCCTGAGTTAGGTGATAATTAGGATTATATTTTGCTATGGGTATCATCTGGCATATTTATTGTTGTTGTTTGATGTATAATACATCTACCTATTTAAAGTAAATCGCTAGTCTGTTATCTCAATTTGGGCAATGGGAATTATGTTTCAGATGTGTTATTGCATTACTTTGATCAGAGGGGTTGTAAAATTAGAGGAGTGCATTGGATTCGTTAGCAAAAAAAGTTTAGGAATTCGAGAACTGATACAGACATTCATCATCTAAGTCGGACTTTTGGTGTAAAATGGTATTTGTTGGGTTAGCTATTTGATACTTTAAGTTGACTGACTGTCCGTGTAACCAATCCCCTTTCTTGTCGAGGAGTATTCTGGGCTGGTGCTTACAAAACCTTTACATAGCAGTTGTTACGAATTGTTGCATTCTATTTGAATTAAAAACGAATGCACTGTCATAGCAAGTTGTCACGACTTATACATACCAATCTGCTTTAACTATATTGCACTTNGAAAAAGGTAGTCTANAACGTAGCGGTTGTACTTCATCTAACTGCATTATTCGAGCTTTCTGCGTCTTTTGTGTTTTAACCGAAATTTTGTTGATCAGCAGAAGAGGATGTGTGGTCTTNTCGCTGGCTCATGATATTGATAAAAATATTACACCCTGCGCTTAAAAATCTTACTTTTTGGAGTCGGTTGNTACTTCCGTCGGCCTTCCTTCACTTTGCATTTTAAAAAATGAACACGTAACCAAGCGTAGGTGTGTAATGGTACATATAACAAAATTTCCATCATGAAATAGGTAGTATAGTCAGGAGTGTAGTGCTGAAAAGACGTGTGGGAACGCCGTTCCCATGCGTACCCACCCCACTATACTTCTGAGTATGCTTCTGCAGTGTTTTCCACGGAGCTTTAAGAGTTGCAGTATAATTTGCTAAAGAAACGCGGCTTTCGCACGAAATTTCTTTAGGGATTCTATTATGGGTTTTATTGAGGTACATTGTGGTGAATATAGCATTGCTTAGTTGGCAAAGCCATTGTACAAAATTGAAGTTCTTCGCGAGGTCGAGCTACAACACGCTAAGTCTAAGATCAACATAGGGCCAGACTAAGATGTTTAGGAAGCAACGCAATAAAGTTGCATGTCAACGCTGGCACCAGCAAAAGTAATGAGTTTGAAAGAGCAGCCGCAACAACCCTCGATTCCATCCATAAAATTGCCATTTCCGGCCAAACAAACTGAATATAAAAAAAACTCATTTACAACCTTAGTAACTGTTGCGAACATTCTTTCATTGGTGATGCTGAGTAATGGTTCGGTCAAAAGCCAGGCGTGGCGTATGGCCCAGGCACCTCTGCGCAAGACAATGCTGTTCTAATCTTGAACTTCAGCCACCAGCACGTTCCGCATCGGACCTACTCGTGTTAACTGTAAATACTAAAAATTACAACTCATAAGAGTGGTGCTTTGTTAACATCAGACATTCACCAAGAAATTTGTAAATTTTCTTAGTAAATCTTACTTTGTTTTTATGATCACTTCTGTGCAGTTCTGAAAATACTGTTAGCGACTACGCATGTTGGAATGTAGAAGAACCTCAAGATAGTTCTCCACTTGCTGCCACAACCAGAGTGTCAGCGCAGCACCCGATTCAGAGACGAATAGACAAACCGGACTCTACTCTATTAAACCGCTACCATCTGGATATTAGCATGGTATTGTCGTTTTTTTTCATAAAGTAAACAAACGCTTTTACTCTGTTTTTTGTTGGAATGTCGTGTAAATATTTGCTTCTTTATCTTACTGTTCATCTTCGGAAGTGTTGCATTTGGTTCTTCTGTTATTATTTGATAAATTGTCTTGCATATACGAAAATTATTCTTTGTTAAGGCTCATCAACGACGAATTAGCAGACAGCTGCTTCTCGGTAATTCAAATCAAGATCCTTCGGTGAAAGCCCTGGCGCTGTCGCAGTTCCGCAAGCACAAGCCGTTGCCTGTCCTGAATTCTCTATTTCTCCCTGCAGTTGATGGTAATCTAGCATATGAGTTGCATGTTTGCCACGTGTTTTTTTTCGAAAATTCATAGATCATATATGCAATGCTCTAATTGTCGCAAGTTTTGAGCAAAAATTTAATTAGAATTCATTCAATGTGCGTTCTCAAAACATCCAGGAATTTATAATCTGGGCATATCGAACAAATGTTGATATAGAATAGATTTTTCAAAAGTGTTGTCTATACGTAACAACTTCTGCTATTAGTTATTATTACTATCCTAAAAAATTGCCTCAGTAGGGCTCGTAAAATTATTGCCAAATCAAGTTCTTTATAAAAAAACTTACCAAGGCAAATACTGCTTCATAAGTAAATAGCAAAACACAAAATTTCATGAAAAAAGTAGAGCAAGCGTATTGTTTTAACCCAGCAGGTTAGACGCTGTGTTTCATCGCAAGTGATGTGTCATTACTATTTGAAGGGATTTTGCGGAGACATTTTTGGAGAATAACTACAGACACACCTGTGTGTGATGTGCAATTAAAAGCATATCTTTCTGCATCGTGAATTGTGTGGGAGCTTTCTTACTAATATTTCCCGCGACTGACCGTTGTTTGTTTCAAATAGTACAGCTGAGATCGTTCAAAATTATTTTATTCCTTGTGGCATCTCCGATATAGTGAGTAGAATACCTGTCCGAGGTATTTTTTACCGAAAAAATTACCATCAAGGTGATTCCACGACTTGAATAGTGTTTGATAGATTTTCAAATAATGCCGGTTGGTGCTTTCCAACAAAATTAATAATTTTTTTAGTTCAGAAATGTTTGTCTTAATAGTTCTTATTTTTAATGGGTTTCCAATGTTTCTGTTGAGCAAGAAAATGGAATGTTCGAAGTTATGAATGTGTGTGATGAATATTGGTAAACGTGGTTTCATTCCAAATTGAATAAATCTTTTATCACAAACACAATTCCAATGTTACACATTCTGGCCTTGATAGCTTTATACAACGACCATGAATTTGATAGCCTTCGCACCAATATTGGCACAAAAAATTTATGTTTGTCCATATAACTCTGGTTTTATGGCTGAAAAACGTTTTTTTTAATGAGACATACCAGCCTGGGCTTTTAACAAACAAACGGATTATTAAACTCAGACTGAATCCGCAAAATTTTCATTGCACTGTAATCTCAACCAGGGTATTTTGAAGGTGTTTTAGGGACCCGATTCGGGTCCCTGGAATGAGCGAAAATTATCATCGGTTAACTAGAATAAGAGAAAATCGGGTCCCTAGAATCAGAGAAAATCGGGCCCCTACAGGTCCATACCGGGTACGTCACATTTTCCTTTAAAAAAAATGATTCAACAGTAATACGTTTGGTGTGACAGTTACAAGAAAATTTAGTGCACTGATCAAGGTTGAAAGTGATAGTGTAGTTGTAAAATGAGCTTTTAAGTAGTAAAAATGATTTATAATTACTTTTAGGTTAGAGATTGCAGCTATTATGAATAAAAAAGTTGATTTATAGTAATATTTGCTTTACTTCAATAAAATAGGTTTGTGTGACGGTCAATGCGTTGAGAATAATGTCTGTCCTATATTTCTTCAGGTCTTCGACTAAAAGTTTTTTATGTTTTTATTTAAAGCAGAACGCTCTAGGCTTACGAAGATCATAATATGTGATTTTAAGTACAGTAGATCACAACTTTGTTAATCGCTCTGGCGATGACTCCTGTCGAAAAATTTCGTGTTGTTTAGGATTTTGTTGTGGTAAAGACACTTAAATCAGCTTTAAATTTGTGGTGGCGATTGTGTCATGGTTGCCAACAAGACAGCAAATAGATTCATAAATAGTTACTCGTCAGGTATTGTTTGGCAGGTTGTCTCGTCATCACTCTGTATGGAGTTCGCGAGTTAAAGAAAACTTTATGTGAGGCGTATTGCTTGGTCCAAGTTGATACAGCTTCAACGAAAAGAATTGGAACAACAATGCAAACTTGCCGCGGTGCCGTTGTGTGGAACCAATGTTTTGAGGTAAGGATTTTCTTACTAAGTTTAAAATGCATTGTTATTGGTTTCATTATGAAAAATTCTAGGATCTTCAACGCGCAAGAAACAATCGTAGATGTCTCCTTTATCACTTTTCTTGTATAAAAGCACGAAGCGGTAGACAAGGCTTAGTATGTCCTAATGGACGTTTTCGACTGTGGCTGAGAATTAGCATTAATTAGATACCTCTTTCTTTTTTGGTTAAAGTTCTTGTTATATTCAGGAAAAACAGGGTTGCTAACGGAAGATAGTGTCGGTGATTTGCGTCAGAGAATCTTTCGGACTTTTTTGTGCAAGTTATGAAAATACTGTGATTGCATTTTGGTGAAAGTGTGCTTATCCTATTTTAGCTCATGACTAAATACAGTACCTCGTACCGGTGGCTTTCACTTAAACATTCCCGAGGTATTACTCAGCATTCTCATGACAAAAGGTTCTTAACCGTGAATAAAACTCATACTTTTTTCTCCGTGGCAAAGCGATGCGTCATGGGAATGCAGACAAATATTTACGTTTGTAAATATGTGGTGTAGGTTTACCAGTGACCTCCGGAGTTGTTTGTCCGTTTCGTGTTCCTATTCGCCACTTTTTTCACCTCACTGTAATCGCAGAGGTGATGCTTAAAATACGTGGTGTTTAATTAGGGTCAAAGAACACCAGAATGATTTTTGGGTGTTTGATCAATTGAAGCTGTTTCTTCATTCAGATGACCGTATCGAAGGCGAGAGATTTGCACTTAACATTGTACACGTGGGATACTAGAGGCGGCAAGCATAAAAAATATTCGTATGCGACTCTCAATCTGCCCACACTGCTTCAAGGCAGAAAGCCAGAAACACCTTTTGCTGAACGTCTAGCAATCCGTCTCGAACCAAAAGGAACGTTGTACGTAAAGGTAAGAGTTTCAACAACGCGGAGTTCGTGCTTGCGTGTTGCGTTTGATCGAACCGTTGCCATTACTCTCGTTTCGACTTCAAAGATCGCATTGGAAGAGAATCCGTCCAGTCCGGGACCACTTGTGTTCGGAGCTGACCTACAAAGTATCGTCGACCGCGAAAAATCCGGTCTTAGTGTTCCTACTCTGGTTCATGCGTGCATCGAAGAAGTCGAGAAAAGAGGATCACAGGTACTTTGACATCAAACGATACTTTGAGACATCAAACGACCCAACAGACTGTACACCAGTCATGGTACCGCGCTTGCAAGAACGAATGCGCAAAGCCGAGCGGTCGCCAACTCTGTGCATACCTATCGTGTCAAGACTTCTCTACCTTGAAGGTGACACGTGGTCAAGCGCATTCAACGTGTTGGCAGGAATGCATTTGCAGACACGGTTGCTGGCAGTGCAGGCGCTGCTTTTGGCGACACGCGACCTGCTCGGCTCAAAGACGTTCTTGTCGCGTCCGACCTTTCGTCATGCATGCGCGACACCGTTGAGCAAGGCAGTGCTTGACTGAAGCGCGCAATTCCACTGTTTGCCCGCCGCACCTTGCGGCGAAGCGCACAGTGAAGCTGATTGTTGTATTTCATTCAACTGCAAAGCCGCCTCGCGCACCTGCCGTGTATGCGCGTATTCCAGGCATGGCTGCGCACGAAAGTAACTGCAGATGTTTAAGTTAGACCAGAACAAGCACAACGAATTTTATTTGCGCGACAAACACCGAGCTATTTTGCCGTGCTCTTTTATTTGCTTTTCGCCTGAGGGTAAATCTGCGTTTGTGTAGTTGCGGCGCGAGGTTTGCTGCAGATAAAAAGCGGCGTTATCTGTCGTCCGGCCGTGTTTGCTTTGATGCGCCACAGTAACACTGTCGCGATATGACGACATCGATCTCGGTTCGTGCTCAGATGGATAAAACGAACGCGCTTCGCTTTTTTCGGGTCTTTGCCGCATCGCATCTGAACAGCGCGCTTGACATATGCTGGCAAAGTCACTTGTTCTCGGATTCTTTCACGCTTGGCGTGATTACGATGTGGCTGTTGAGGAGTTGAAATAAACTGGTATCTCTCGCATTCCTTTTCGCTTAACTTGTTCGACGCTGCTGGCCTCGAGCTATGCGAATGCGCACGTTCTGCCGTCGCTGTCTTGTTGATCTCAGACCAGTTAATTATGATATGACGAGCTGCTCGCAGAAAGCCGATTAGCGCTATTTCTGAAAATGCCTTTGAGTTCCTTATATTCACGTTTTCCAGATGGCGATTTATTTGTTCGGCGCACTTCGCCTCAAGTAGCAATCAGCATGTGAGCAAAGCTCTGTTGCTTTGTTCAGATACGTGTGTCAATAATTGCTGAGCACACAGACCAACACTAAACCACCTCTCATATAAATTAGTAAATGTTATTGCTCTCCAACTTCCTTGCTTCCTGTTATTGTGAACCACTGTTGTCTTGTCACGTGACTCCCGATTGCACAGATGCTTATGCTGATTTTGCAGCTTATCAGCGTTAACACCTGACTGTTGTGGAAGTTTTCTTAAGTTTGTTTGAAAGTTGTTTGGTACAATTTGTTTTTGCATTTATGAAGATTTTCTGTTCAAAATATGCAGGTTAGAAAATGTTCGCATAAGCACACAGCAGGCAATCGCCTTTACTTCTGCGACAGTGCTGGAACGTCATAAACGTTCTGCTCATTGAAAAGGGTATGGTTCCTGCATTGTTGGTTTGGTCAGCTCACAAGGCGATCTTGCTAAGACATTATCTCTCTCCTTTGTGCCTGACTTAACATGTCATTTTGCAGGTTGTTGGAATCTACAGATTGTGTGGTTCAGCTATTGTAAAGAAAGAACTGCGAAAGAAATTGGAAGCGTCAAACACTGGAACTTCACTCTCCGCAGAACACTACCCGGATGTGAACGTGATTACAGGTTCGCTTCGTATTCTGCCGAAAGTCCTATAATCCCCAAAAGATCCTTCTGAACTGCCACAGTGAAAACGTCCTGCAGTTTTTTAACAATACACCTGTCACCAGCGCAGTGCTACTCACAGGGAATTTTCATGTGCAGATTGGTGGTTCAAGTTGCGAAAAGGGTTCAATGATTTAGCAATACACTGTCTCGTGTTTCCGTTTTGGACCTGATAAATTCCGTGGAATTTTCAATACCTGCGTGTGACAACAGAGCCAAGCAGTGGAAATATCCTAAATATGACGCGTATACGCTTTTGTAAAGTGTCATTTATGCCGATAAGGGAACGCAGAGCGCGCATGCTCAGCAGCTTGATACGTGGCTCTGTACCGCGAACGGGTATTCCTTGTCCAACATCCGCTACACGCAAAGTGCACTCGCTCAAGCTCGGCTAAAAGGTATTTCAGCGTTTCTTCGTTGTTGATTGAACGATAACAACGAGTGATCGCTGAGTAAACTAAACTGACTTTCGCGAGATGCAGATTGGATCTATGTTGTAAAACGCTATGGTGGCTTGGCGTGTCAATTGACGGTGCTAAAACTTTCCAGGGATTTTGAAAGACTTTCTACGGGAGTTACCTCAGCCTCTGTTTCCGCCAGAGCTACTGGAAGCAGTCACTACTGCAATGGAAAAGAATCCAGGTAAGGATTCCAAGTAAATCCAGGTCCATGTAAAAAAATCGGGTTAATCCTGTACATTCGCATTGTGCTGGGTATTGTGTGTTTCTGAAAATTATTTCAGCGAGTTTTTCACTGTAGCAGCGTGTTTTTGAATATGACCTCCGTTTGACCCAATAGTTGACTAGTTCGTTCAGTGCTTCCTGTCATTACTCCTGCGAGCTGAAAATTAAATTATGTCATATTTAGTATCACATTATTTGCTTATTGTTGGTACGTCACGGAAGTGTTTGGTCGCATGCATGTGGAAGTGTTTTCTGACAATGTTTTTCCGCATTCACATCTGCTCATTGGGGTTCAGTTGTGCTTGTGCGTTTTTCTTCTTTAGCTTTCCAACGGTTAACATTATAGCGCGCTTGTAAGATGAGCCAACCGCCTGTCCTTGCACATTCATTGATGGAAGTGCTCCATTCCGCTTCCAGTTGCATTACAACGTTGCAAAAGCGTGTTTATACTTGTTCATGCAAAGGTCCCTCGCCTGCCGTGGTTGTGAAAGAGCCTTTCGCACCGAATCCCTGCCTGACGTCGCCAGGCGCGCCTGCCGCGATCACTGACGCACACCAGAAGGAGCGTACAGACGCTCTCCTGCAACACATAAAGCAGCTGCCAGCTGCTCCGGCCGAGCGTGCCACGCTCTTTGCGCTGCTCAATCACTTGAAGAAGGTCGCCATGCATTCCACTCAAAACAAAATGACGTGCCAGAACCTGGCCGTTTGCTTCGGTCCCGTGCTGCTCGGCCCGGTGAACGCGGGCCAAAGAAGCGGGTAAGTGTGTTGATTGCAAAAAACGCGCCTTTTCTTTACATCCCATATAAAGGCGTAAACACGCATTAATGACAATTTTAGTGACGTTTCCTGCAGCACGGTAAACGAATTGTTTTGAGTGCCCGTTTGTAAACGATCAGTGCCAATTCGTGTCTATAGAGTTGCGTGTTTCGCAGCATCGATCTAAGTGCCGCAATTGGTTTCAAACGTCACATTCAAGTTCTAAACTACATGCTCTCCAATTGGCCCGATACACCGGTGGAAGTGCCCGTTGTGAAAGAAAGAGCTCTGAATAATTTAACAGGTATGTGTGAATTGTTGCGAAATACCGTAACGTCATCCGGTTCGCTCGTTAATCATCATAGGTGTGTTGCTGCTTCTGTTCCTTTGTCTTGCAGTGATGGACTGCGAAAATTATACCCTTCATACCTTGACTGATCGCTCCCCATTAACGTTAACACGCTTAGTCGTGCCAACGAGCGTTGCGTAGCAGGTCCCCAAGCGCATTCCACACATTGCAAGTTACTGGAGTGTACTGATGTATGTGGTTTCGAATTGTAATGAGCTCAGCGTGGAATAATCAACTCGCTACGCATCGGTCGCAATTGGTCTATTTTCTTGCGTGCACAGAAATGCTGCTATCGACTGCAGTGGTGATAGGCATAGAATTGCCAGATCGAGGAGGCGTTGAATATTTTCTGCTTGTTGTGACAACTCGTTTCCACAGATAACGAAAATCTTCGCCCGAACAGTTTTTTTTTTCGAGATAACCCAAATTTGATGACACAAATTTCTCGGAGCGTCGACTTGACGCTATTGCGATGATGATTAGCCATCGCACTTTGTGGCACATTTTCGCGGTTGCAGCGTTTTTTGGTTTAGTACTTCCGTTTGTGGGGTACTGCGTAACCTCTTGCTTTCCGATCTTTCTTATCAGCCTCAAATCATGTGGTGCTCTTGCTTTTTTTGGATAATGTAACTTGGTGTTGCTGAAAGCCTACATTATGTAAGATTTTCATGGGGAAAATGTTGCAGTGTAGCAACTGTCACCTGCAAAAAATTCCTCGGTTGAAAGGTAGACACAAGTACATAGCTCCAACTTCATGTGCTCAGTTGTATATGCCAGTGCTTCTTCACCTTTTTCGGTTTTGTTCACCCCTGCCATCGATTCATCAATAATCATGGTACATCGAGTGTTCTCATCCACAGCATGCTTTCCGCCATTCTGCAAATTGGCTATACGATCTTCAGAAATGGTTTGATTAAAGACTCTGCTTCGCAAAATGTTTCTTTTTTTCTTTCCTGTCAGCACATGTGCTATTTAAAAAGAAGGAAAGAGATGAAACCTTTTACTAGCAGAGTCATTTACGACTGATGAATGGAGGAAATTTACTGTTTGCACAAATATTCGTGCTGTTGCTGGAAAAATCGCAGGGTCTTGTTCTGATAAATATCGTGTTTGTTTTGTAAATGACTACGCAGTTTTGATGAACCAAAAACTGGTTGTTATATTTAAAACAGCAAAAATGCATTGAGCAGACGGCTCATGACTCGACTCTTCACTTTTGGGATGAAAAAACCCATACTCGTGCTTAATATAATCATCCCACTTTCGCCTTTTAATTTTTGATGGGAACTTATTTTTGGCACTTACGTTCCTTTTCAAACCTGGTTCTAACAGCGAAGCTGGTGAAGCTCGCGTGTACTGATCGATGGTATCTACTGATTTGCTTTCATCAAAACAAAGTGTTTTTGTACGTATTTCGTAGACATTCTGCAGGTATTACCTGAAGATATACACGCATATTAGATGTTGAAGCCGATACCAAACTGGTAACAAACACATATCACAAATATAGGCGGCTCCTGCACTTCGATTGGTTAGGCCTGCATTGTGATTGATAGAGCTAATTTGGTGAGTGTTCAGGTGCATGAAACTTTCGAAAGTACTGCGATTCTAGCATATAAAGTTTGCACAGGTGTGAAGGACGCTCGCACAGAGGGCAGAGCAGATATTTCACCACTTAAATACAATATATTGAATAAAGCATGACATCTCTCGGTAAAATCTATCCCCGTTACGTTATAGACGCGGTTAATTAAACCTTAGTGCGGTTTGTCTGAAATGATAAGTTGCCGACTATGTCAGATTCAAAGTTAAATCGCTATAAGTCCGCCATTTTATTCACGATTGGTGATACGTTTTTGGTAAAAAAGAAGACAAATGCATGGTATCACAGGATACAAAACCTTGAGAACAGAAATTTTACTCACCCCACTTTTTTCATTCATCCTGGGGTTAACCATTCACCCGGTTAAGAAGCACTGGTGTATGCTATCAGGCGTTAGCAGCGGAGGCAAGTTTGGCATAATTTAATTTTCAAAGGTCGCAGCAGTCGTATGAGTTGTTTTCATAAAAAATATGACATGAAATGGTAAGTGAAGAGAACTACCGTTCGGTATCAGGCTGACCTCAGTTATGGTATTCCTGTTGCGGGGTGCCATTTGCACAAGCTAAAGTATTTGTCTGGCTGCCTCATTTCATAAAAGTACGCAATTCATCATCTCGACATGAGAGCGTTGTTGGTGGGCAGCACGCGTGCAGGAATGAGTCAGCAAGGGGTGGGCAAACTTTTTTGACTGAATTCTGAATTCTGAAAGTTGACAGTCGGATCGGAAGCAGATGGATGCATTGTTCGTGTAAAACAATACAAGCGAAGTGCAAAAAAAAATTAATTACTATAATTTGGACACGATCAGCGGCGGAATTAAAGAATTCAACCGATGGTGGTTTGGTCGTGCATGACCTAATGTATATGTCACATTTTCAATTTATTGCGAAGTGGAAGTTTTCATAAAATGATTAACAGTAAGCAGCTACTGACATTTTAAAAAGCTAAACAAATATGTTGTAGCAAAGTTGTAATTCTGTGAATTCTCGCCTGTTGAAAATAAGCTTCCTTGCTACGTAATAACGCAGGTGTTTTTATGGAACAAATAAAATTGTTTGGTGCTCATAACTGACTTGTCAGGCATCTCGTCTGTTTCTGCAGAGTTTTTTCAAATGGTTTACTTGACTGCTAACAATTATTAAGGTTGCTGTGCAGTCATCCAAGCCCTAAGCCCGAAACCTTATCCATTTTGACTCGTGCCTTTTTCAAATAAAACTGTATCTTTTTGGGTTTCTGCATCGTTTGCTGAACCTAGCGCAAAACTACTAACAGTTGAACAAAACTTTTTATGGAGCTGACATTGTGATGCGGAATTCTGATTGGCAATGAGGTGTCATAGGGTACTGTGGATGTAGGTTTTAAGTCGGTTTTAATGAAATTACGAGTAGAGATTATGTTCAAAATCGAAAAATTTTATTTCGTGGCATTTCATAGAGTGGTTGATCATTACGCTTAGCTTGCTATTAAAAGCTTTTATGCAGTAAGCTTTGAATCACTCCTTATGAAATAGTTTTTGCTAAAATCCTTTCGGCGGGTTTTACATCCGGAAAGGTTTTCTAAAACTTTCTCTAGCGTAGCAGGTTGATCATTCTGCTTAACATGAAATGCAACGTCGGTGATATCAGTGAAATGCCATTTTGGAAAAAGCCGGCGGGAATCTCGGTTTCATTCTTTCTTTGTGCAGAGGAAGAAAACGGCCAATCAGCAAACAGGATGAGCTGCGTGAGCTTGACTCGCCGCTTGAGCCGGGTTTTCGTTCTGGAGGAAAATGAAGTCAGCGGAGAATGCGACGCATCACCGAGCGGCATGGGAAAGCGTGTCAGTGCAAACCGCAGGGAGTCGCTGGTAATGTAATCGTTTTGACTTGGGATTTTGGAACTGTCGCGTTTATTCGGTTTGCAACTTGATTCGTGAAAAAAGGTAGCAATGTTTTTTTATTGATCCAAATTTTGTGATGTCCGAGATGATATCGAGCAGTCGGAACGAAGCCTCAATGTATGACAAGTTGCACTGACTGGTCATATTAACACCAGAATGGGATTTTCTCGTCCCCACATTGCTGGGAAAAACAGCGTTTTTGGTCTTTTGATTTGATGGATCTGGAATTATCGGATCTTTTACCAGAATATTTGGTTGGTTTCTCGTTATTGGAATCTGGTTTATGTCAGAAATTTTCCCAATATTACATTTTGGACATTTTTTCCGATTGGTTGCGGGCTTCGAGCCTCAGCGTATCACGAATGCAAAGGAGCTTTGGCTTTGTTCTGAAGTCAGGCCTGGTATGTTACAGTCTTTGCTCGGATAGCATGCATCTTTCACCTCTTACTTCCACCAAGAAGAAACTTTTGCCTGTGGCCTCACCGAGTGCTTTCTGTCGGCACAACCGAGCAGCTGATGAAATGACAGCGGCTTTGAACAGCCGCCACTCCTGCTGTGCATTCCGGGAGCTTCCGAAACAAGAACGATACGCTGCAGTTCAAGGTCTTTCTTACATCCTTGTTCATCAGGACCTGCCACTTTCGGTAGGACCTCCTGGTCATGCACGTTTGTGTTCCAGATAAGGTTGCAGCAGAAACAGCAGATGGTAATTGGTCGACAGCTCTGCACGCTTTTTGACACGAACGCCCAACACTGAACGTAACAAGTTAGCTGAAGAAATTATGCAGAAAAAAACAGTGGGAAAGACTGTGTTGGAGCGGAAGAGTTTCCATCCATCGTTCAGCTCCACAGTGTTAAAGCCACAACGCTGAGTCGATGAGATGCTAACCGCATCCAGAGAATATGGTTTAATTTCTTCAAGCAGTTTGTGCTTTTGTGCTCTTTCGCTGTGACTGAAGTGGTGTTCCAGTTTCCAGTCACCACCTTATGCCAAGACAGTCACTCGCCTCCCCAGATGTGTAGCGGTCGCAAAGTTGGGTCTCCACTTGTGGATGATTGATGGAGAATTGGCAAATGTTTACGAACGGGCTCCTCTGCCTGAAAGCCGAGCGCGGTCCTTGATCACACGCGCGCTGGCTGGATTGTTTTTGCGCATTTCTTGGCAGTAGTTGCCCAAGCTCCACTGTTGGACAAACGGGGCGCGCCATTTGCACAGTAACTTTTGCGATGTCAGGGGAAGGTGTTGCTGCGGGTGCACTTGTATAGGAGAGGCCTTGCGTTGATTCTACTGCATGACAGACATGCAGCATTCACTACACATGAAAACGAAAGCGAGTTGTGTTGCGCTATCATTTTTCCTTTGACTAGTTGGCAAAAAATGTGTTTTTCAATAAAAATGAAAAACTTTTCAATGCTTTAATTTAACCATTAAGTTATCAGCGGGAATGCGTTCTTTACACTAAAGATCATCCGGCGAAAATAACAATGTAAAACGTCACAAAGCGCATCGATGTATGGTCCATAATATTTTTTGCTGCCTTTACTGTTGCGTAACAAAAGTGAGTTTCCCCAAATGTTAGGATACACAGTCCAACCAGGCTTACGCAGCTTGTGCAGTGTTCTGGAATTCTTGATAAGAAACTTTAACATCCATTTTTTACTTGATTGTAGCGCAACCCTGCTGCATCATCAGTGCGCTTCGGCGCTCGATATCGGAAACATTCGAGCAGCTAAATGTTCGTCGCATTTTTTTTCAATGATGTACAGACGAATTGTTCGAGGCCATGCATCGTGTGAAAAGATGCATTAATTTATAATTGCTTACAGGATGCCAAATGCTGTTCAGTCGTCAAAAACTTTCGATCGCTTTTTTGTTTCATGCGGCGACGACATTTTCGAAAAACAGCGCGTAATCTGCGAAGAACCACGTATGAAAAAATGACCATTTTATTATCAACATCAACGTTTTTGTTGACATTAATTTGCGCCTGTTTCCTGTGTAGATCCACCAACTTCTGTGTATTTTCTTTCCAGTTGACAGCTTGCAGTACTATGCTAGAATAGCGCCCCAACAGGCCCAGTTTCATTCATATATTCTTTCAGTAAGATTCGAAGTCGGTTTCGGACGTGCGCCATTTTTGCGCCAATCGCGAAATCGATGTATTTTATTTTACAGGACAGCATTCTAGAATCCGATCATTTCGCAGACCCCCTCCTGGACATGTACAAAGCAAAGCCCCCCGAAGAAAAGGAGTCTTAACTATTGTACTAAACCTGTACTTCGTTGGAACGCAGTGCTGGTTCACTGCGAGCGCCTCATACGCGCCATGCCTGTTGATCTCACCGCAGATCATCAGCGCGAGATGCATTGACCCGTTCACTTAAAAGGGGTTTTGCCGTCTCCTCTAGATTGTTAGTTTTTGATTTGGACGCAAAATTTATCTTCTCACCAAACTGATTTCGATCTGCAACAGAAATCCATATCCGTACATCGGAGGCAAGCAGCCAATAGAATGGGTGCGTTGCGATTTCAGGACAAATAACTCGTGTCTTTGTGCGTAAATCGTTGGAAGTAGTTTGTGTCTTTCCTGTCAAGCTGTTCGTTGTTCGCGAGCGTTGCGAGTCGGCGTCTCGTTAACTGCAACGCTGCATCCGAATCGCTGTGGCTTTCCTTGTCGCGTATTTTGTGTATAGGTGCGTTTTGATCAAGTGCCACTGCAACTGTGTGTTTTTGCCAAAACCCATATCGTTGTTCCATAAATTTTCTTGTATTGTTTGTCGTCAACAGTTTCTTCACTTCTCTGCTGATTTGCGGTGCGTTTTGTTTTCCAAGCTTCCGCTGTCTTCTTTGCTTGCGGTGCCGATGCGTTTGCGATACAACTTTCATTATTGCGTTTTTTATGCTTTTTGTTCTTGCTTAAGGTGACAATTGCGGTAAATGCGTCCTAGGTGCTTTTTCGAGAGGTCCTTTGACTTGGCGCGCTGTGTAGAATAAGCCTGTTTCAATTGGTGCTCGCTTCCTTTCAGGTACTAATGTCGGTTGCATTTGACAAAGGCGTCGCCATATTGTGCGCGTTTGATTTGGTGGCCTTTAACCTCACTTCTAGTTTTGTACATTTTGTGAAAATTATCCGCTTACACCGAATTCCATAATGGATTTTTTTCAACCCAAAATTTGTCAGATGTTTGTCATAGCGTGTCGTGTCGTGCCGCAGACTTCGAGATAAATCAAACTCGACGGTGGTAGTCTTGCCAGTGAAAAAGCCATAGCGCTTTTAAAATAGGTCTGTCATCCACGCTTTTTCTCCTTTACCTTCGCTTTACGAGTTACAATCAAAAAAGGCACAGCTACCTCCGTAAGCACGCCATGCCTATTTTGCAGCTGGCAATTACGTTATAGAGCTCGCGTGCGTCTATTCACAGTATTATTATTGTACAGTTTGCCCGCTTCTGAAGGTGATAAAAGTATGTCTAGGGAAACGGCAACTGCCAACTTCTCCGATCCTGCTCGATCCGTTGTTTGTTACACAAGACGTCTTCGTCACTTGTAGCATGCTCTAAATATTGATGTAACTGCCTGGAAATAAACGAAGCATGTTTCTTTTGAACTGGTCGTTCCGTGCGAGAAAACTGATGAAGACTACAAACTTAATTACGAAGCATCGAAACCCATCGCACCTGTCGTTTACAGCATCAACGCTGAATGAATTCCACGCGATGTTCTTCACCTTGTGGAAATCTGAAAATCTGCTTCAAGTTCGTTTTACCGGAGCCCCGCACTGTATTCTATGCATGGCGAACGCTGGTCGAGACATGCAGGTGCAGGTTTTTGTAGAAAATTTTGCTAACGTCGAAAGTGAGCGAGCTCCAGAAAACAACAAAAACGGCATCCCGTGAGGTTGAGGCTACGAGCAACGAATCACAGTAACGAAGTTTGAGTGCACGTACGCACTCAGACTTACGAGCTCGTGACTTACCACGTTGCTGTTTAGACTATTGTTGAAGCTGTACAACAACAACCGATTCGATTGATTTGCTTGTGAGCACAATTTTAATATTGGTTGTGAAGTAGTGAAGGTCAAATCAGATTCTGCAGAATAATTGAGTTCCAGTGCAAGTGCGGAATTTCTGGCCTTCACTCTACCACTTAGCTGATAAAAAATAGTAGCCCGGGGTCAGGGGTGGGTATTATAGGGCAGGCGGTCGCCCCTTTTTTTCAGAGATGCCGTGGGGCTCCTCTAAGAGTTTCAAATCTGGTTTTTGCGTTGTTTTGTTAAAAAGCTAATGAACCACTCCACAGAGACACATTTTAATGAACTTTGAAGCAAGTCGTGTGTTTTCCAAATTAAAGTTAAAATGCAAAGGGACGCCTCAACTTTGTGTAGACAAAAGAACAATTTAAAATCAAATGACTTCAAACACTTACAGTGTGAAATAGACTTTCACACAAGCAAATCCCCAGACAATAATTTTAACGTACTTTCAGTGATTAAAGTTTCTGTACAGCATGTGCAAAATATTGGGGCCGCTTTTTTGATCTCGACAGTACCTCGGACCCCTTATTCCCAATATCCACCCCTGGGTACGGTTTCTCATCCAGAGTCGTAACAAGTTTTTACTACTTTGCACGAATAAATTTTAGTTTGGCTACAAGCCGGATGTAGCAATGGTGACAGGTTAATATCTTAAGATGCAGCCAGTTAATATTTCAGTTATCTGCAGTAGGCCTAAATGATGTGGTCGAGACCGAGACTTCATCAAATATTCCGAGACTTGAAAATTTGTGGATTTTGCCGAAATTTTCCAAGAAAATGTTGTCATCACTTCTAAGTTGAATTTTTTTCAAATTTCTGGAATTTTTCCGACCTGTATTTGGTTGTTTCTGGCCTGCAAAGTGCAAATACGACAAACAAGAAACTCGTTGAATTATGGAAGTTTTACTAAGCCATTTCTTTGCGACATTGAAAGTCTCAAGGCTGTGACCGACATCTGTAGCCTTCCAGACTGAGACGAGACTTGAAACCATCGAGACTCGCAAAAATGGGTCTCGAGACTCTATCACTGCCTGCGGTTATCAAAATCTCGGAGACGAATCTTAATTTATTTGTTTGTGAGCAGACACGAAGTTCATAGTATGAACACACACACTCTGCGGAACGCAGGTCGATAAAAACTGACAAAACAGCACGTAGTACAAGGCATTGAAGCCGGCGGAATCACAGGGTTCCAGACACTTTTTGCAACTGCATTGAAGACAGATCACAGAACCATATGGTTACAGACATTCTTAACACTAAAGTTAGCTAACACGTAACACTTGTTATTAAACTACTGCGCAGTAGGGCGCCAATTCCTAAACTGGTCGAGTCTAGGTAAAATATGGAAGCATTGTGTCATGTGGTATGACACACCATCAATCAAACGGATAGGCCTACAGCAAGGTTGGATCACTCATTCACAGAGTAAAATGCGATTATAGTGTTCAAAGAATAGGGCGAGTACAAACAATCTGACTGCATCAAAGCATGTAACCATATGTTGTTAGATTTTCTGCATCTTTCGAGAAACGGGCAGCCTACGTGTATTTTCGTAACAGAGCCTCAAAGGTAGGAATGTTACATTGAACCTGGTGGGTACTAACACTCGCTCTCCAGGGCAGGTTGTATAGAGCTCTGCATCCAAAATTATATGGCACACGCAATCTCTGCATGCATGACTTCCTGAAGTTACACCATAATTGTGATGCATACATGGGCGTACAAAAGGAACGAAAAAGTTCGTTTTTAAAACTGCATTTGAACATCGGGAAAAGGTGGCTCGCTGCTTGCTTGCTGCACAATATTGAAATCGCAGTTGTCATCTAAGAGCTAGATGTTCCACTAGACATGTTCCAGGCTCAGTATCCAATACAGTCCCCAGATATTTGTATTGGTTAACAGATTTTACGTTTTGACCACCCAATGTCAACAATGGAGTGACTGTGCTTTTTGCACTTTTAGCCTTAAACGT
>JGI24158J21664_10002171_pt1 | contig 23458 bp, 15 predicted proteins | sample Ectturendosymbi3_FD_21664 | JGI IMG/M metagenome (IMG submission 21664) | reverse complement strand
GTAATGTAGTGCAACCAGTGCCGTGGCAAGGCAGCCCCGTACCCCCGGTCGGGGGGGGGGGTGTGGCCCGACCATTCGTAGGGGCCCCACAATATATATTGTAGGCCTATTAGTAAGTTAGAGCCGTCCCTCTACCCTTGACTTTTACTCTTTTGGTTTTTGCCCTCAATGCAGAGTAGGTAGATTAAGGATGTAGTATCATGATTCGTTAATTTCGAAAAATAATTGCGCACGTTCGGACAATATAGCAGTATTTTGTAAAGCTGTGGTTACGTCAGATCAAGGCCAATTGTTAATTGTTAATAAAGTCTTAACCTTCTCACTTAACTTCGATGTCTTCTCCCTTGTGCGTTGAAATTCTCGGGGAAGTTTACGTCATAATGAATGTGCTGTGTAGTGATGTGCAATCGCTTTGTAGTTGCTTACAGAATGAGAGACCAGGTTTCTAGTTCAACGTTAAAAAAGTTTTCGTGAAAGCTGCTTAAGACAGTTTATGTAAAGTTGAAACGAAGGAAGGCTGTTGTGTCAGTTTATTATATATATCTGTCTGTGAAGACTGTGGTAAGACAGTCCAATTGAAAGAAAAACTGGGGATAATCTCAATAAGTTTAACGCTCGCTTGCTCGATTTTAAAAAACCTCTTCAGATTTAATCTCACTTGCTACATGTCATGATGAAGATGGATGGTGTCAGATTCCAATAAATTCCTTATTAGAAGCGTGTGAGAAATTTTCAGACTGTTGAGGTCAGTGAAGGCAGAGGGAGTTAGTTCTACGCACTGCTTCCACGTATCAGCTTTTGGTGAAAGCACCAAGTTGATTACATTGAGACTGGCTATCAGGGGGCTAATTTGCAACTGGCTCGAAAAAGCACGCAGTTGCCTAAATGCTTACTGATATTAAAGGGCCCCATCTGGATTTTGGGGGGACCAACAGCCTTTCACACGGCTCTTGAGTGCAACAGCAGCTTTGCATCAGTACCAGCGCTTAGCAAAATATACATGAAAGATGTAAAGATCAATATTGATCATTTAAAAGGACAGCATGTGACGTAAAAACGAGATCTAGCTTTGCAAAGCGATAGTGTGCAGTCGGGGAAGCACAGACATGATAACATCTTTTGTAGGCAGTGATGGAAAAAGCGATTGCTGATACAAACTTGGATATACCGAGATTGTTTGAAACATGCAAGAAAGTAAATGGTGAGATCGAGATGAGAAGCAGCGAAATCGCTGCGCGTACTTATATGTTGAAATCATCTTCACAGCTGTTATTGCTATTGCACAGCGTGCGTGGTAAAGTACAAGTATAACGCAGAGCTAAAAGAAGATATTCAGAGTTTCAGAAAAAATAATCCAATTCCGGAACTTGCCTAGGTATGTAGATAAGGGGAATGCTTTCTGCATAAATAACCGTCGTACATCTGTCGTTTGTGCGTGAAAGGCTGACTGCAAAATTGAAGAAGTCTTTTACTTGTCTAGTTTCACTCAAAATCCAGTCTGTCAGTTACACTCAAAAGCATAGGTTTCAACAACAGAAAACAATTCTGCTCTGATTCTTCAAAAACACTCTGTTATCATGGAGCAGACCGCTGTGCATATGTACTGTGGAGCCAAAAGATATAAAGAACGCATGTGCGCTACCAACAAAACTTATCTGAAACATTTGGGAACAACTTTCCTTTCATAAACTATATTAATACATTTTGCAACAGACAAGGTTTTGGCCTATGATTCATCTTTTTGAAAGGGTGTTGGCGTAATTTCCCATGTAATGCTTGCGGTGTCTAGTGCCTTACAGCAAACCAACCTCAGTCTAAACAGTGGATATCTTTCATACCTTTCGTCCAACATTTAAGAAATGGTATATATCTGTGGATGCGGTTAAAAACAACCATTGCCAGACAGGCGGCGCAGATAGCAACTCCAAACTTTTCAGTCTTCCACAAGCTTTCAAGCCACGACGAGCTCATGCTTGTCCTGTGCCAAGACGTCGAAGCGTCGTGACTGACAGAAAAAGCTGCGTCTGTCGGGAGCGACCAAAACGCGATGGGAAAAACCGGACCGGAATTGTGCGAGAAAAGCGAACGCGTCAGTGCGCCGCCTTGCGGAGCTAACACTTAACCCTGTACGCTCATTTTCAGCTTTTCTTTGTAGGACCAACCGCTGACGATTTGACGAAGATTTACCTTCGATTTAATTATAAATAATTCAAGCATCTCGAATTTCACATTTAACGTGGTAGAGAAGCGTGAGTGAAACGTTTCCGATGTTACTTCGCTTAACATTGCATCATTCGAACAGTCTTCAAGCTTCGCTGGTTGTATAAATGGTTAGCTTGCTAAATAGTCTAAGCCATCAATTCTCATCTTACTTTCTCAATTGAACAACATCTCGCTCAAACGAGCGCGCATTTTTGGATAAATGCAAGCGATAGCATTGTATTCCTCGCGAGGTATTCTGGCTTAATTCCACACGCAATCACTTTGCACTGATCCTAAAAGTTTTTTTCCTTGCCTGTACGAAGTAATGCGTGTCATGTTCTTCGTAAGTGATGCGTGTCGTGTTCTTCGTAAGTGATGCGTGTCGTGTTCTTCCACGACCAGTCGACCAGCATCTCGTGATACTCGAAACAAGCAAGTCCGCTGCCATTGACTCTTCGCTGTAAGGTAGAAAATGGATGGGAAGGGTGATGTTGAAAAATGACAAGATTGTAGAAAAAAAGATAGCACGTTGGTTTACTCCTGCTGAAACAAAGGGTAAAAACCCCCCAAATGTTTTGCATTCCACTCTATGCTACTGCTCCAAAACGATTTTTCTTCTCCACATAAAAAGTTGCTTCGGTCGAGCTTGTCCAAGCAGCTTGCATAGAGATATCAAAATATCGGTGCGGGGCTTCATACGCAATCGAGCAGTAGAACTGAGAAAAGCTGTAAAATCACCTGCACATTTTACGTTAGGCTATCTGAAACTCAACCCTGCTGAGCTGTTTTCTTGTACAATTCACATTCTCTTCACTTTTGTTTATGCTGAATATTTGAAACCAAACTGTAAGAGGACACCTGCGATGTAGCTAAATTTAGTATATATACTGAATAAGACGAGATAAACGCATTCAAAATTAATGACGCCAGGAGAAAACTGTACAAGACCAAGGCCAATATCTTGCTGAGCGCTTTGTTCTTGTTGAAAAGACAAAGGTTCCATTCCCGGAATTGAGCCCAATTTTTGTACCATGCTCGGCTTTTGGCCCAATTTGAGACCAAGAAAAGTCTCAATTTGTTTCACGCAGACGATTTTGTTATTTCACTCCTCGGGGTACCAAGAGGGGTTGCATGTACCTCCCAGGATCGGCGTGTTTAATGGGCGCCGAAAGATTGGTAGTCCAAACGTCTTGACTTTCTTCGCAAGGGAGTTGCAGACATGATGGGAAGTTTCGGATACTTGGAGCTTTTTTAGGCTAACCCGTGGCGACGGGAATACACACAGCCATTTTGCCTTTTCCAAGGCAACCGTGGGGTCCACACTCTTTTTCAAAAAGTCTTCCCGTAGGCTCGCACCGATCGTTTGCAATTTGCACGCTTGCAAGCGAGAAAGCGTTTGTTTTGCCACGGGCGCAATTTCATCGCTGATGTGGTAAAGTAACTTAACTATACGCGCAGCATCTTGGAAACAGCGAGCCGATCGCAATGCGCCGAATGTTCGGGGAAATGTTGCGAGACCACAAAACTGTAGTGGAGATATATGGCTACGACTTTGCTGCTGGAAAATGCGAAGTGAAAGACCATGAAAACGAGGGAGGTGCAGCTAGCAAGTGGTAATTGCTGACACATTTTTGAAAAGCGATAGTTTTCTCGAAAACTGTGGTGATGCTTGGTGTTATATTGAGTTATGTGTTTGGGGACCGAACCGCATGGATGTTGTTCGACGTGTTTGAAAATAACTTTAGCGCATGGGTGTCGGAAGGGGGCCAAGGACCCCCTGGATTTAAAAAATTTCAGCAAAAAGCTTGTTTTATTAATTTCGAGTGGGAAAAAGCAAATTTCACCACTTTTGGTCCCTCCCTAGAAAAATTTCGGAAAAATCCCTTTTCGTGTTATATGATTACAATCCCCAGGTTTCTTGTGAACCAATGCAGTGAGTGGATAGAAGTAACCAGTATGCCTCGAAAATCATTCCAATATAAGTGATCAAGTCGAACTTAAGCTCCGAAAGATGTTTCTAATATTCAGTGTAACACCACAGAAAAGTTTTATTAACTTAGCACTCGAGCACTTGCCTAGGACTCACTCTGGACATGAATATTATTCAGTTGCATCGTCGGTCAACGTCTCTATGTAGCGGCAAAGTTGCATTCAGTTTCTATCAAAGACCGATCCAAATTAATGGCCACAGCAGATTTTCATTTTCATCACCCGCTTTTCATTCCGAGGAAGCAAACATTTTCATTTATTTGCGATGTAAAAAGCCCAGATCATTTTTAATTGTTGAAAAGTCAGCTTTAAAAGAGGAAACTCCGCACGAATACGGTTGACTGAGGTCGAGCAGTGAAGAACAAAAACGTTGCTCAAAGTTTACACCAGGCTTAATATGGTCGTAAAAAGGAAAAGTCACGAACATTAAAAAAACACACAGACCGTTCGAGAAGCAAAATCAAGACAGACATAGACGTCAGCTTATTGATGATTCCTGCACCTATCGAATGGATCGGCAAAAACCCATATAACTTGTAAATGTTGCTCTAACTTTTCATTTCTGGTCGATCCGTCAACGGATTACAACTGCGCCGACACACTAAAACACTTCCCGTGTTTAAAAGAATTGCGCCTTGGCGCTACACGAGACGTTGTAACGGTCCATGCTCATCAATAATTCAGAACGATGCAATATGAGTCCTTCGCACGAGGCTTGGGTTGAATGCCTGGTAAGCCTGTCCCAATTTAAGGCGATCGTAGGAAGGAGATTTGTTGGTTGTCGGATTTGCTGCACACACCTTGTTGGAATCGTGTGGGCAGAGAGCGCTGCTCTACATCTGCACCTCCTACATGACAGCTTTCACTGATTGTCAAGATTATCTTAAAGCAGTAAAAGTTTAGAATAAAAAATAGTCTATATCATATTTTTTTGCAAGCTACACACAGTCTTGTGAAATGTTTGCTTTGACGGTATCAATAAGCTCGATCGAAGTAATTCGCAAATTGCAGCGAAAACCAGGTGTTTTCGATCGGAGAGAAAGTGCTTACGTTTTTTCAGTCAGACGAGTTAAATCTGCAACCAAAAACTTCTGGTTGCAGAGTTTCCCAAGCTTTCTGTGACTCTTTTACCACCATTGCAGCGATCAACTGTTTTCTTCAAACGCTTGCTGCAGCATCTTATCAACGTCAAGCAGCGGCACCTCGAAAATTTTTGGGCTTTGTTCTCGTAAAAAATATAGGCTGCTCTATAGCAAGAAATACCGCGGGTCGTGAAAGGAGCGGAAAGAAGAAATCGTTCAATCTTCAAACAAAATGCCCAGGACGAAATAATATTTTGCGGCTAAACTTGAACAGTTTGATTATATTATTAGGAAGTTTGTTTCTCCTCCCTGTTGAAAAATTGTTGATACAGCTGTTTTGCTCAAAAACAAATTTAAAGTGTCGAAAATGGACTGAGGAAATTTTGTACCAGGGTTTTTGCTTATAGCAGTCGTTGTTGCTGCTTTGCAAAAAAACTTTCTGCAAAATCGTTTTCGCCTTTGAAAAGTGTTGGTTGGTGAATGCAATATTTGAAACCATGGATAACGTGTAGGTCTTGCTGACTGAAGAAACAAACTTTCAACCCAGATTGCTTACTAATCCTGCAACTCAGTTCGCGCAACCAATGCAAACCGAAAAATGATGTCAGATAGAAAATTTGGGAGCACGCGTTACAAAATAAGTCGTTATTCCGACTCATGTCATCCTATTTATACAAACAGAAGGACGAAACAAAAAAAACTGGCTTCTAAGCTGCTAGTGTCCCATGACAACCGAGGAAAATGGTATATATCTAGCATAGACGCTTACAGAAAAGCTATGGATTGTTGGAAAGTTTTATCACTGCATCAAGTTATCAGACATGCAAGCATTTTGCCCGGTTGTTTTTTTGTTTGTCCGCCCATATCATCTGCCTCGAGCTGTTTTGGAGATATTGTGTATCAGCCTAAATCCCTTTGCCCGTTGTCACGCAATAGCTCGTTATCCCACAAGCGGCTCGATAGTGATTGCATTAGACGTGAAAATGGTTTCCGTGGGCCATGAGTCGTTGGATTTTCGTCTAGGCAGACAGACGCCTGGCTGACAAAGACAATATATTTCGATCTGAGACATGCTGAGGGTACTTATGATCCCTAAGAGCTATTGGCAGCAGTTCTGGTAAAAGCACATTCTAAGATGTCAAGAAAAAAGACGCGAAGGACTTGAACAAAATCATATTTTTTTCAAAGTAAACCTTAGGATGTCTGCAAGTTGTCGTGAAACTATAGCTTTCAAAGTCAAAACTTTTTGACAAACAGTGGGTTGTCGAAACCCTTCCTAACCATTGTGAAACTAAGTCAAACTGTGGGAATTTATAAAGATAGTTCTCGGTGAAAAGATATGCAACCTACATGTGTGTTCATCACAACCCACGAGTAGGCTACGTCGTGATAAACATGAACGCGTATTCTTTCTTGAGAAGCAAAGCACCCGGAAAACTGCGAGTGGCGCTGTGAACATTTTGTTTTTGTTTGCAGGTGCTTGTGGTCATTTAACCGTCAGCAGCCGGTAATAATTAGACCAAAATATTATAAGTCAAGATGATTTTTAAGTGCAATTTATAGTAAAAGATGATTTCGCTTTAGCAGATCGTCAACCACGAATCACCAGTGACTACTGAACTGCACATAGCAGGCTTAGGCAGAAAATATGAGTAGTTAGACAGTTTGTTTGGATCAGAGAAACAGTTTTACGGCTGATGTGTGAAAGATTTTTAATCTGCACGGTTGGTAGCTTTCGTTGTTGCAATGTTGCTCAGTGGCGACACCAACGGTCCTTCGTGGACAACTCATTTTGATCTTGTGTGGATCTTGACGCGGTACGTCAAGTAGGTTTACCAGTTAAAAATGACGAACAAAATTGCAGATCTCTTCACAGCAAACGACTATAGCAATAACGCAATGGCAACAGTCAAATTTTGTTTCGACTGAGACAAGCCCTGACGTCTGTTTTGTTTTGCAATGTAGGTCTTAATGTTTGTTTTCGTTCAAGTGCCTTGGAGTGATGCATGGATTGTGAAACAAGGAGATTGATGACAACGAGATTGAGATTGATGCATGGATTGTGAAAGCAAATGCGGTTTTGCATGAGACTTATCGCTCTGTGATGACAAAACGGGAGCTTTCAAACACCGCAAAGCTGAAATTCGTAAAGCCTGAATGTCAAGCCACTTTTCCTCCGGATCGAGAGATCCCAGCTACGTTGGTTCGGTCGTGTGTCCAGAATCGCGGTTCTGGTTCGCGCCTTAAGATAGAAACTAGCAATAAAATATTTTAGTATTTTTCTGATAAAATTATATTGCACACTGATTAAATAAATTGAAAACTTATTTGAACGAGAGTAGCGCCGGTTAGGTTATTTTGATTTTCACCTGTAGCATCGCAACCACGTTTTTCCTGGATCCACCAACATTTATGATTCAACTTTTGTAAAATGATAAAACTGCGAAGGATATTCTCTCAAACGCCTGATTGCGGCATTGTAAAACCGAAGTAGTGCAATGACCTAGTGCTAAAGTAGTTCTACCAACCATGCCACATGCAGCAGCTGAGCATAGGCGATTATGTGTACCTTGTGAAAGTTTGCGATGATTAAGTATCTTTTTTGTAGCTGCTATCATTTTATAGTAGCAAGGACTACTAAGTTTGCAACGTGTAGAACAAAAGTAGCACTGGTTTTGTTGTGAACTCTTTATGTTTTCACAGATGAAATATCACTAATTTATGTTTTTTATTTTTTTCTTTGTGCGCACCAGCATCTCAGAATACGGTTTATTTCGACAAAACTGATTTTATAAGGAATTTCATGCATCAAACTCGCCTTTATAACCGATGCTGCTATGGAATAATTTGAAATATCTTGGAATTATACTTGATGTTAAGCTTAATTGGAAGTCTCTGATAGGAAGGCTGGTAGCACAACTTTCTAAATCATTTTATTCAAATTAAAACACCGCACCAACATCGCAGTGATCATATGTATTTACTTTCCTCTTTTTCATTCTTACAGTAATCAATATTTGGTTTGGGAAGAGTCAATAATATCCTACTACTTTAATCCCTACAATTATATTGGCTCTAAAGTTTGAACAAATTCCTGAAAATCTGAAGTCTTTTTTGTCTTTTCCATTTGAAAACCATACAAAAATGTCTTGTTCTCTTGACAAAATGCCAGTTTATTCTCCATTCTTACGTTTGTTCCACTTCTATGTGATGTAAGTTTGTGTATGGTGTCTCTTCCTTTTGTAGAAGCCTACCCTTCACCCTTTTTAGTGCTAACCACACCCGTCCTGTACACAGGCATGCTTTCACCCTTTCCATTTTTGATGTTGTGCTTTGTTATAACTTCTGTCTGGTGTCCAAATTAAAGCATTTTGACATTTTATTTATCTCTCCATTTGGAACACCTTCACTTAATCTTTTTTTATTCTGACGCTTCTAATGGCTGAGCAGTTGCGCATAAAGTGTGCCGCCATGGCTTCGGGTCTGAAAAATCTAGATCATGTCAATTTGCAGAATTCTGACGTAGAGAGTTGTTTATCCCTTTTCGTTTTTTATTAATATGCAATTAACTTTTCTACCATTTGGTGGTTTGAGTCACAAAAATGCATAAAAACTGCCTATCTACCTTGAAATTGGGTGAATCTCGCGACATCTAACGGTGACGCGTAACTTGCAATATAACCACTAAACGGCGCTGTTACATTTCGTTGAAAATAGTTTCTTTTCTTGTTGCAAGTAATTAGTCTCCGCAAAGGTGACGCAGTGCAATCAACCAGCACATCGATTTCACGTGGGCATCCTCAATACTGAAATCTGTTTAAGCAAATGATTGCAGGTGAAATACTAAAGGACTAAAGCAGCTATGTGCAAACCAAATGGCTTACTGAGCCAAACATTATGTCTCTGTCTTGGCCAGGGCCGCACATTGAATGACATATTACTGAGGGCCGCAGATTGAATGGCTTACTTTGATCTTAGCAAACTAAATTTAGCTCAAGCTAATGTACTGAAAGCATTCGCATCCTAACTGCAATGGTAACAGACGTGATAAAGTGGCACTGAGGACCACCTGCATTAAAATGTCAAATTCAAAATTATCAAAATAAGGACAGGTTGTCAGTATGTAGGATACTTTTACTACAGCGAACACCTAAATTGGGCCGGAGTTGGATATAGCTGGACTAAAGCAAGAGCAGAGAAAGCAAGAACATTTCAGATTAAAATGAATAAATCAAAACACAAGCTGCAAGAAGTAAAAACTGGAAAATGGGCTGCTCTCACAAAGCTGCTTTCACTAAAACTGGACACCTATCTCATGTCAGCTACAGTGCAACGAAAAAAAACAACTGCAAGCAACGCGGTGGAGTCTTAACCAATGTGGGAAGTGGAATGCGTGAACAGGGGGGCAATCCTGAGGTCGAAAGGTTGACAGACGTACTGTACTCTAGGGCGGGCGTTTAAAATAGTAAACGTTGTAAAGGGATGAATTTAGTGTAAGTCTGTAAACAAAAAACTAGACGTGTGATAAGAAATGCAATCAAACAATATTTGGCAAAGCGGATGGCCAAAAATATATATGTGAACGGATCAAATTGATGGAAAAAGTGGCATAAGAATTAATTCACTCGGAAGGATCAGGCTTTGAACATTAATTTGTGCATTTAGTTTGTTAAGCCATTGATTTTCACAGGTGCCATTAAGGAGGGACGCCGGAACAGCGGTAGGGCAGGGGGGCTGTAAAAGAGTTAAGGACAATGCAAACTTATGAAAAGCAAAAAATCGTTACCAATTATGTTCGTTTGTGTTCAGCAACGATGTTGACCCCAAAAATACACCGGAAATTATACAAAAGCATTCTGAATTTACTGGGTGTACGAAAAGCTGCAGTAAATTTGTTTCAATTCGTTCTTGATAAACCATGAAATTACCTATATGATACTTATAAACAGGCACCTCCCTCCACCCCGTTTCCCCCACCATAAAAAGGCAGGGGGCAATGCCCTCGTCATGCACCCGCTTTCCAGCGTCCCTGCCATTAAGTAAAAACTGCGTTGTTCCAAAGAAATAACATTGCAAGAGTCATTAATAGGTGGTTTATTTAAATTGCAGTGGAACATTGCGCAGTGCCACGATAACGCTTTTCTTGTTGCTTTGCAATTTTCCCGACAAGAAATTTGAAAGGGATTTGCAATTTTCGCGACTAAAAATTGATACGGAATGTAGCTGTCTTATTGTTTCACTTTTGCGCAGTTTATTGCCAAAATATTTCTTTTCAAGGTTTCGTTTCAAAGAATAATTCTGGCAAATGCGAGGGCTCACTTTGCAACAGATGCCAATTCGGTTTCGTTTGGAAAAGCGTTGACATGGATTGACTTCAGGTGGCTTCGTTCTCTGCGAGCCTAGTGATACCACCGCAATGCGAGCGAACTTGCAACACGCTCAAGACAGAAAATTTCACAAATAAATTTACATAACCAGCCAAATTTACATTATCACTTCAACAGAAAGAAACAAGTCCCCAATTTGTTCCATGCTGTTTGCAGTAATGACGACACACTGAATTCAGCGTAAAGCCATTATATATGAGAAGTTTTAGTCATTTCGTTTTAAAAATCCTCTAAGCATATCTTAGGGCGTATCTCAAACTGTTTCTTTTCCCATGAGGGTTCGGTCAAAACTGACTTAAGCAGATGAAGCTAGCAGTAACCTGTTTCTGATGAAGCAATGGTCCTGTCAGGTCGGAAAGCAAGTTTGATGAGCTCTTAAGTTATGATGTTGACCTCAGGTTTGATGCTGCGTGGTTTTGCGATCGTAGAGCCCAAGCGCGCAAAGCTGTGGCTGCAAGCAGCAATAGAGACCACACACCGTGACCACTCCCTTATTGCCTGTTCGCACCACTTACATCTGGGTGCTATTCTTAGCGCACATCCCGTTCGTGGTGCACTTCGCATTCAACACCGCGCCTGCCGAGTGGAGGCAACAGTGGCAACGAACCAGAACATTAGAACGTGGATGCAGTCAAAAATGGCTTGGAAAAGAAAAGGCAAACATGACCATGGCTTTGAGAGAAAAAGAAGACAAACCCTTAGTTCTATTTTGAGACAAATTTCAGCACTATCACTGATCAAATAGTCTTAGCAAACCATACGCTTTTTCCACTATACGACCACGCGAGCGCTTACCGGAGCATGCATTGGACTATAATTTTGCAGTAAACACATACTTTCGCCCGCGTCCCTGCAATAAGTGAGCTGCATATTATCGCCGTGCCAAGAATCGGAATTAACACAAAAGGCGTTGAATGGCTTCTTTACGTGCAAGTGTAGCAGAAAACGAAGTTCATCAGTGTACCTTGACCAGCAACGCGAATGCTAAATTATGCATGAACGACCGCAGTGCTGAGAAGATCTTATCGACGTCGTTTACTGTCAAACAGGGGAGAATGGCGGTATTGATCCCTTGCATCGACTTCAATTTGACACGGTCGGGCGAAGATGAACTTTTGTGCTGCTCGATTTTACGGCAGCAGTTCGTGCGTGCTGAAAATGAATACTTAGCCACCCACACGCTTTGATGCGCACGGCTGATTGGCGTCGGAAGGATTTTTCCCAAGCGGGGGAGGGGGCAATAGCGGATTTTTCCAGAGGTAGCCAGAAAGATTTTTCTAGGAGGAGGCCAAAGTTGGTAAAGTTTCATTTTTCCCTCTCGAAATTAAGAAAACAACCTATTTTTGCTAAAAAATGTAACAGAAAAAGATCAAATTTAAAAATCCATGGGATCATATCCCCCTGCCCCCCCCTTCCGACGACCATAGCACGGATCTATTTTAAATTGACGAAAATAATCTGCTCTGCAACTGCGCAGCGTTTATTTAGGGCAGGTCACGGGTGGTGCGAATGTAGAAAACGTGAAACCGGAAAGCATGCTTTTAATTGTGTTGGAAAGGAAAAACGGCTTTTTAAAAATAATTTTTTTACGTTTGGACTGTCTGTTGTTCCGGTAAGTTATATGTTTTTATTTTCGAAGGGCACTTGCCGGTATAAATTTTATCGACGGAAAAGTTGTATCCATATCAACTGCAACAATACTCAGACTTAAGCACCGTCCTGAGAAACGAATCTTCGTCATTATCAGATCTTTTTTAAGACCGTTACCAGATTCGAGCTAGCCTCATAATATTGCAAAGGTCTTGAGGCGATCAGTTTAAATTTTTTTTCTATCGAGTAATGACTATAAAAAAGGAAATTTCACTGTATAAGGAAAAGTTTCCAGTAGTCTTTCTTATGCTTTCACGAGATTGCAAGACCGCATTTTTTGCACTTCAACAATTGAATTTTGCAGAAAACATTTTCGTTTGATATGACTTTGTCTTCACCAAAATCTTTAATCGAGCTCTAGATCTCTGCATAATTTCAAACGTCTCGTAATCTCTCTGACATGTGGTAGACTATTTATAGATAAATGCTATAAAATTAGTGGAGACTGCTTAAGTCGGATTGTGCGACACACCGTTGTTTTCTGACAAGCCGCAACATAAAGCCTCAAATTACATTCACGTTTTGAACCATTTCGTGGAACCTGACGAAGAGTATCAAAACAACAAAGAAATTTTCACCGGGTTATGGACAGTTGACAGTCATTTTTTCCATATTATTCATTCAGTCTAAACTTTTTGCTACGTTGGCAATCCATTTATATCCGACGAAACAGCGCTTTTCATAACCTCACTCGGTTTGACGCGTTTACTTCGTCATTTCACAAATTCACTGCAAACCACATTCATGGTCGTCGGAAGGGTGGCAAGTCTCCCTGGATTTTGAACTTGACATTTTCCTATAAAATGTTTACCAAAAGAAGGCGGTTTTCGTAGTTTCGAGTGGGAAAAATAAAATTTTGCCACATTTGGCCCCGTCTAGAAAAATATTTTTGCCTAGCCGTGGAAAAATCTACTATTGTCCCCTCTGGAAAAAAATCCTCGCGATGCCCATGCTGAATTAATACCACATTTACTTCATCACGTGTGCGTGGTATTTCTCAAACCTTCACAGTAATTCTCTGCAACGCTTCAGCATAAGTGATTCCGTTTTGTTATGCAGAGATTTCGGGTGATTTACTTTCTGTGAATATCACGAAAGATCTGTATACACGTTGCTGATCATCGTTTTGGCTTATATAGGTTTGAATATCGTAGAATGATTTTACAGGTATATACAAGCGATTTCGGCAGCTCGTGGGTGTTGTGAAAACAAATTCGCTGCAAATTTTCTCTTCTATTCAACGTCTCCGCTAAATGTCAAACAGCAGCAAAAGCACTTCATGCAGCAAAGAAACGTACCTATGACCGCGTTGTTTTGTTTCGGCGGTACCGAAAACGCGTCTTGAATATTTGACAGAAAGCGTCTTGCCATATTATACAGATTGCCAAATGCCATCTTTTATCTATTTAGATTAACTGTGTGACAATCCGATTGCTGCTCGACGCCCACTGCAAAAATTATTCATAATTGCCGGCCGCCGCAAACACATACGCGAGTTGGGCACTGGGTATACGAGACTGCTAATTCGGATTCGGATGCTACTGGCATCCATTAAAATTTGGCTCCACAATTCAGCAGCAACTGTGCACTGGCGTTTCGAATTTAATTTTTAAACTCTTCTTGCTGCAGTCATCCACTCGAATTTGGCTGCTTACATCGCGGTAGCAATCCAATCAAATTTAACAAGAAATCCTACAGCAACCCTTTCATATTTGGCTGCAAATATGTAGCAGGAACTGTGCCCAGATGTTTCGAATACAACTCTGCATTAGCCTCCCTTCATAGTACCTTCATAATACCTCTCTATCAGACATTTTCTGCAGTTGGCATCAACCTAATTATTTGTTAATGTTCCAGCGCTGCACGAAAAAACGTGGAGTTTTCCTCATCCTTTGGGTCTCATCGCGTATAAACTGGTCTTCTACATTTTGTAACGTGAGCACCAGTCGCCAATAAAGCGGATTCTGCAACTGCGTGGTCCGTGGAACGGAATCGCACTGATGTTTAGCCGGCTATGAAGCATCAACGAAACAATCCCCACGGGACGCACTCGAGCAGCCGCGGAAGATATTTTGTTGAGCAGTCCGTTTCCAGTCCAAAACTTTGCTCTTCGGGTATCGATTTTGCTGTATACGCAACCACACACTGCCCGCTGCATGGACAAAAATATCCAGCGATAATGTTGCTTGCGGCTGACGACAGCTAGGCCTCGCTATGCCGGCCATTGGCTTCTGGATCGGAAGGACCACGTTGGTTCAGGTCACAAACCTGTCTGAGCTCTCACTGCACATGCTGCCAGATTTACTTGCAAACGGGCTCGCAACTTCGCTTACAATAGGTGATATTTTGTGCAGCGCCAGAAACGCTTCCGATCAATTGAAACGCATACAAAGTCAAGATTTGTTTTTTCGACAGCGAATCATAAAACGCGAGCGTAGTGTGAATGCGCGAAAGCTACCTCCATCGTGACCGGACCAATAACCTTGATTCCCTCGCATATGCGGCGAATGTCACCCGTGTTGAAAGCTGTTTGTCTCAGAATCATGGTTAATATAGGATTTATCTAGACCAGCTATGTCCCACTCGCGGTCCAATCAAAGGTTTTGTGCGACCCAGTTTTGTAAAAGTAGCTTGCATACTGACAACTTGTCCTTGTTTTGATATTCTTAAATTTGACATGTTTGAAGAAGGTGGTCTTCAGTGCCACTTTATCACGTCTGTTACCATTGCAGTTAGGATTCAAACGCTTTGAGTGCATTAGGTAAAGCTACATTTGGTTTGCTAAGATCAAAGTAAGCCTTTCAATGTGCCGCCCTCTCATTAATATGTCATTCAGTGTGTGGCCCTGGTTAAGATAGTGACATAAGTTTTGGCTCAGTAAGTCATTTGGGTTGGACATAGCTGATCTAGACAGAGTATACAAAAGCGCCCCACCATAACGCAATTTACACGTGCAGAGGGCAGGTGTTAATTGGTACACGCAGTCGATACTGAAGAGGAACAAATACTGAAGCAACACCCCGGCAGCTAACGGGCTCGTTCTTACACATGATGCATTGCACTTGCACAGTAGGATAAAATGAAGATTGTAAAGATCGTAAGACTTTGAAGCTGACAAAAAGGTTGAATGAAAAATGCCCATAAATCATTTCTTTTCAAGGCATTAAATGTTTTGACGAAATAGATTACTTGATGCTGACGAACATCTACCTTTTTGGAGATGCAATGCTTGTACTGCATTGCAAAAATCGATAGGCGTTGTTGTAGGCTATACCAAGTTGTTTAAATACCAGATTTTATTTGGGCACTGCTCGACTTCTGAACTACTATTAACGAACGCACTGCAGGGCTGCCACTGCATTGACTTCCCTTGTTCCTGAAGTGATATATTTGCAATGAAATGCGCGCTGCAGGGTGTTCATAACTAGCAGTTCACAAATTGTCAGCAGTTTTGTGTAGACGCAGCCGGTTTTATCCCTCTTGAGAAGAGGGCAGCGACACAGTCTTAGCTTTCTCTTACCAAACGAGTTTTACCTGCGAATTTTGAAAGAATTTTCTCTAAGCTCAAAATTCAAAATCCTGTTTAGCCTATATTGTACTGTGAGCAAAGCAGGGCGGATCCTACCTTTTGGGTGAGGCTAAGAGTGTCAATTCAACACTTTGTCATGTGACACAATTTAAATTTGCGGTGTTAAAGCGAAAGTTATCGGGGGTTGAAAGGGCATTAGGCCTCCACTTCTCGAAGTTTGTCCCTGAAATATGTTTCTGGTACCCACCATGGTGAGAATGTGATGGCGTAACGGACGCATGATTAAATGTTACCAGTATAGATAACAAACGAACAAAAAGATTTTCAATAATGAGATTTATAAAGTTATGCATAATCTGTACAAAACCTTATCTGGGAAATCTGCGCTCAACAATGTAATCTGCATTCTCTCACTTAAACGTACAAAATTAACAGAATGATTCGCACTCATCGTTAGCTCAAACATTTTTATCAGTCTCCATCACATCGTACTGCTCTGTTTCTGCCAATATTGCATGACTTGCTCATCCTCCATGCTGTCTTTTTGTACTTAATTGGTTTGCTAAGACTGCGACTCTGAAATAACATTTCACTGTTGATTCAGTATTCGCTATATCAACCTGACGAAACTATAATGAAAGATTAGACCTAGGGTTCACTTCACATCACAGTATTCTGAACTTCATTAGTAAAGCTACAAACTTAAAATGCTGCAAAAGTAGATGGGCAACCAGCACGACCATTACTTTGTTAATCTCGCGCAACCCAACAAAATGACATGAGTTTCCGTTTCTCAGAAAACAACCAAGATAAACCATTGCAAATGCATAAGCATTGTTACACTTAACCGCGTTGACAGTGTCAATGGCTCCCCGAGCTCTAAGCAACATTGCATGCTGAAAGTTAATTATTTGTAGTTGAATTAAAAAATTAACAGATATAACTATACAAAATTTCCTATAAATAATCAGTGGTAAAATTGGAAAAGGGAGGACGAATAAACGTCCGGCCGGCCGGAGGACAAACGCTTAGAATGCCGGACAATGCGGAGTAAAACCGGATGGATGGCCGACCAAGTAACAGCGCAATCATCTCTCCTGCTTTCCGTCCTTTCACAGTACGGTTTTACAGCATCGTGTTCGGTTCGTTCAGACAAATGAGGATTAGAGCATCGTCGTCGATAAGCCTGGAAGTACTGCTGACATCATAATGAAAACGGTAGCACAACGTTATAGCCGGAGACAGCGTTTACTTTCATGCTGGTTGCCTGAAGTCATTTACTTATTTATGCTCTTCCCGCGTCGGTGAGAACGTTAACGTCAGTGTTGGAAATGATGCAAGAAATTGACCAAGCTATGAGAGTTGTCGCTTTTTATTTTGTCAAGTTGGGTGCTTGACTCCCCCCAAGTAAGAGTCGCCAATGGAGTAAAGGCTGGTGATCAACTGCATCGATTTTCTCGGCAGAGAGTGATGCGTTGGGAAGTTTGATTCTGAAGTTATGTTCTCTGTTTCACTTTGACGATAAATCGAGAAGTTCAGTATAAGTAATGATGAAACAGTGTATCAAATGTTGTGATGTTTTTTTCATTTATTTCTGACAATATATTTTTGCTTTTAGGATATTAAACACGTGTCGTCTTTTGTGCTACAGGGGATGTCATTTTCAACGAGAAGCAGAGGAGGCAGATTGTTCCTCTGAGCTATTGCTTTACAAAAGTCGACCTTTTGAAACCGGGAAAGCCACTACAGGCTCTGAATGAAAGGATTAAAGACGCGTCGACCATTCCCAGCTGCTATTACGCACAGCTAACTATTTGTTCGCTTGCAAATGTCGAAGTGTCAGGATATTTGACTCATTACGTCGGCAGGATGCAAAGCGTGGAAACTCTGTTTAGACAATATGATCTGCAATAATCATTTTCAATTCAACCTCACGCTTTCTGTAAGAGTTTTGCAAGGACAACAGCCCTAGGGTGAAACATTTTGAAACATCTTGAAACACCTCGTGGTTTTTAGCATCTTTGATAATTCTGCAGGCTCCACATTACAGCGGACCAAGCAGGGTGAAAACGTTATCGTTCGTCCTAGTTCTTGATCGGCATGCGGGGCTCTTTCCGCCGGGTGATGTCAACAGCACACTCCTCGCAAACCTTTTTTGAGGCATCTTTTTCCAATAGCCGAAAAACCGAAGTTGGGATTTTTTTTGTAAGAAATGGCTCGGCGTTCAATGCTTTAAGAATGTCGCGACTTTTCACATTGTGATACGCCACGAACGCTTCGTAAAAATAAAGTTTTTGAAACTTGCAATGCTGGTTTCGTGCCCCACATCTTGTCATCACAGCATTCGGCAAAAATTGGATCCTTGCACCATTTTGTAGGAATCCTACCTATTTAATGCAGTTGCGATGCAGTGCACAAACGCTTAATGAGCAATGAGGATGATGACCAGTCACGCCTCTTGTACTTGAATCCGTGGTTAATGTTTTGGCAATAATTGATCTAGGAAAGAAACGTGCTTTATTTGAAGCAATTGACAGCCATCCTGGATTCTTATACAAAAACGTTTACAATGCAGTTTAATGAAAAGCTTGTATTAGCTGTAGAAAATTTTAGAAAAAGTTTGTGAATTTTTAGTTTTGGTCAAGAGCTGCCTCGAATGTCCGCTTTGCTATAAGTCAACTAGAAACTGCAATTTTACAACAAACCTCCGTGTCTCCGAACAAATTTGACCCTTCTGGCTTAACAGAAGACAAAAAGGAAGTCACACAAGGAGCATTCCTGAATTTCAAGGCCTTAATTAAGCTTGCTATTGCATCTACGCTTTGGGAATTTCGGACAAGTTTGGTTACTTTAATTCGAGCAATTATTCGAAATGCAAGGGTTCTCGAGGAAATGAGCGTTGTGTTCTGAGATAAAACCTGTGGTGCCGAACAAACGGAATTTATTGAACAGTTTCAATAACGCGAGGTAATGCTACCAGTTTGCAATCAAATAGTTTTGATTTCATTTTACGGCTGTTTGTTGACAACTGTCTTTAATCCAGCCCGCCACTGACCACGTCTTGCTTGCGCCACCCAAAGGTTGCAAGTAATTCCCTATTGAGTTTCAGCGAGGTGGTGCGTGCCTGTTTGCACAAGGCAAGCAAACCACCACAACTGCGTGACAGTACCAAATGACTGTTGCTAATACTGTTCGATCCAATCATTATTTCTGGAAAACGTCGTACCAATGGGCACGTTCGTAGACGATTGTCATTTTTGCAGGATACGAAGTTGGAGGAGTTTTTTATTGTCTGTTTGCAATTTATGAGGAACTTCCTCTTTATCGTTTGGCGGCTGCACCATTATTATCAGTTATTAAATTTGAACGCTACAAAATCCGTATTTTTCTTGAAAAGCTGTTATGCACAAAAGCATTCATGCCGACGTCAAGGAAGCATTAAAAATAGGAAATATTAAAAATAGGAAATATTAAAAATTAATGTAATCCGACGGTTTTGCTGTTAATGTTTCGGACAAGAACACTAATGTTTCGGACAAGAACACTAATGTTTCGGACAAGAACACTGAGAAAAACGCGGTAAACGGAAAAGACGACAAAAATGCCTCTCGTGGAACTACATCAGCTTAGAGCAGGGGTCTCCAAACTATGGCCCGCGGGCCAAGTCCGGCCCTCGAAGGCATTTCATCCGGCCTGCGAAGCCGTTTTATCAATAATGAAAAATATATTTACGAAAAATTTGCTGATTTGGCAAAATGTAACATACCCGAAACAACCGCTTTTCGCAAGATGTCCGGCCCTCGAACTGTTGTGTAATCGCTTATGCGGCCCTCTGGCAAAAACGTTTGGACACCCCTGGTTTAGAGGGTCAAGAGTTTGGTAGCAACGATGTTAAATAAAAACTATGTCAATAAAAATAGAGCAGCAAGCTCGACATTGCATTCTAATTTATTAAAGCTCTCCTGACTAAATTCATGGAAAGGTCACACAGGTGTGGAACATTTGAAAATGTTTTCATCTGTAGTGAGTAACATTGCGAAATACGAAGCAAACTATTAATCAATTATGTTGAAGGAAAAACTAAAAGATCTCCGAAATCGTGAAACGACCTTCTTTGCAATTAGTTATTTGATGCAGAAATTGAATATTCTACTGTAGGTGCAGGTTACGTCCCTGTTACTACAGCCGTTTCCGAATGTGTGTTTCAATTTATTGTTGCCCAGGGTTTTACCGTGTGCTCGTGCTCTACGCTAGCAACAGTACTTTGGCATGGCACTGACTGTCAAAAAACGATGTGAGCAAGCGTCATCAGTCCATAATTTTACGGTCACGTAGGCTTTGATCATTGATTCAGTAAGGAAAGCATGACTCATGGCAGCTATCAGTGAAGAGACCCCAACCGCTCAGGTGTACCGATGTGCTAGTTTTTCCCCAATAAGGCGCAAGTTGCTAGCGGGTTGTCTGTTTGTTCGAACCGTTTTCATGAAAAGCTGTTTCAGACCAGTGGTCAGTCTTAAGGTTTGTTTATTGGTAATCCTTACACCGTAAACTCACACAAGTTTACATACAAAGGTTTACAGCCATAACGGGTTGTTTCAACCTGCAGCTGGCGCGCTGCAACCAAACATTTTTCTGCTTGCACAGAAATCGTTATTCATGTAACAAACTGGTTACATTTGAATTACAGTAGTTCGTGGCGTCTTACTTTCTCTTTGGATGTTTCTGCAAAGACCAGTGTTATTACAACGACGAAGCTGACCGCGATACTTGTAGCATATGAGTATATCTCGGGGTCCACAGCCAAGCGCCCAGCACAACTTCCTAAAACCTACAAAATCTCCTCAAAATGCTACGACATCAAGGTAAATGACGCCGCATGCATGCGCACACGCTTACAAGCGCATCGGGCACAGTTCATCTTGAAAAGGAAAAATTTGTTTTTGACGATGCAGATATCGCCTATGCTCAGCTAAAAGTACTTCGAACGGTGTAGCAAAACAGAGATCAAAACTAACGGGTTTCACAAGATCCCCCGTTCCCCTTCCTAACAAAAGCGGGAATTTCCCGCAGCTCGTTTTGCGCACTAACACAAAACAAAACAATGCCCTGTATATGACTTGGAGTGGAATGCCAGGCCTACTGACACCAAAGCGGACGCATCGACCAGTATGTCATGGGAAGATTATTTGATAATATTAAAATACAAAACAAGCTAAAACGATAAATATTTTGCCCCAAATTTTCTTGTCAGTTTTTTCCCCCTAGGTTTACAAAGAGCTTTGCGCTTGATAAATTCGTGTCTCTCGAAATACTGTACTTGCTTCAGCAAGTTCATCCCCCTGAACTCAACCTTCCGCTGCTGAAGTGCACTTGGCGAATAGAAAAATAGTGGAGCTATACATCTCGAAACAATATTCACGAATTCGTGAATATTTGAGCGGGTGGACGAAGGTGTATTTATTGATTACATCTTATTGCCGAAAATTCTGTGAAATGCAAGGCTGTGTGAGATTTCGCGAAACTTTATTTTAAAACGAGTTCTAGTTTGAATTGCTTGCTGTGTATCTTTCTAAAAACTTTGTGTAGAGGATGAATGATATTAAGCTATAGCTTTAGCTCTAGTAATGACAGTTTATGAGGTGACAATATCTTTTCACCGATTGCACATGGCATTTTGCCCAAACGGGATGCGCCTACAGCCCTTTTAACAACCGGTGCTTCAAAAATCGTTTTAAACTCACGAATATCTGCGACAACTACGAAGGTACTGCAGTTCGAAAGTGTTTTTCGTAACGTTTAGGGAACCACAAAACAACTATTTCCAAGGTTTCCAGCACGTTTGATCGCTGTTTTTCCAGATTTTGGAAGTCTACCACTAATTTGATTTTGCTGTTCCGGCGGCTATGACGGCCAAGCTGTACAAAAGTTCCGAGATTAATGTAAACTTGTTTGTTGCTTGACGCACACGTTACCCGTCGCAAAGGCACATTACTCACACAAGCACCTTGGACGTGGCGGCGCACTTTAATTTGTCTCCTGTGTGACACCAGTTTTACCTTCTTTTTAATCTCATGAATTTTTTAGCTGACGCAGTCACTGACAGCTGCCTATCGCGCGACTAGAGACATTTCTGAAATCCAAGAAAATTAAATTTCTCTTGCGCCACTGTAGAAAAGCACTCCACTCTTATTAATCTCCTGGGTTAAGTCTAAAGCACTACGATTACATCAGCGACGCAAGTCAGACAACACCAAGCCAATACAATCGTTATGGTTCTCAAGACTGACCAATTAACGTCTCGGAGAAATTAATCTATAGCTCTGGATTTCCATCCATTTGGCTCAGACAGCAGGTTCAAGCAGAGTGTGCAAGAAAATTGTGTTGTTAGTGGCGACCTGTGGAGTGCTTAGTGACCTGTGAAACCGAATTTGATAACTTCGGAAGTTGGAGTGAAATTTTCCCCTGCATTCTTCATTGCGTTGCATGATTCGTTGAGTTTTATAATGGCAAAAATAAACCTTGGCTTGCCTTGCGCTTCACAGAAAGCTAGGATAGCTCAGTAGGGGCGGCGATAAGTGGTAGAATGTCCATCTCTCAATCGGAAGGCTTGGATATTCGAACAACGACCATGAGCGAATGGCCGTAACGCTTTTGGGTAAGAGCGTTCACCTTGACCCCGGCAAGAAGCAAAATTCAGGCTTCGGCCTGCCGCCAATTGCCGTCACCATTAACATACGAAAGCTGGAACGCTTCGCTTACTGGATTTTTGAAGGTCACTGGACAATTTTTGCAACGTTATTCAGAATTGCTTTCTTTACGCAACCTAAAATTCCTCAAGATATGCATCATGCAACTTCCTGCCGATATTTGCTTTCCTGGATTTCAAATGAGAAATTGAAACCGCATATCTGCAACGTGCCTTTTCAGCAAAACGCCATATGCTTGCAATGCAAAGGCATTCTGTAAACTTGTGACCTTTGAAATTGACCGTTCTTGTGGTCTTCACCAAAAGTGAAAATCCAGGGCCGCGTTGCTGGTGGGGGGATTCTGTGCTTCCTTGTTTATAATTGGCGTCATCCCATTTGATGTTTAATGTTTTAATGTAAAATACGCAGTTTCAGCGAAGCATTAACAATTTTTGAAAATTTTCTGACGTTCGTAAGAATATAGTTCCCCTCCTTTCTTCACGTTTTGCCTCGCTGCAATGGTTTAGATCAATTTTGAGATTTCGACCCCCTCCCAACAACAAACATCGCGTCGCGTCTGTTTCTACGTGTTCAGCGAGAGAAAGTTTAGAAATGGTGTCATGCGTATTCATTCGCATCACATTCACCATACAGTGAAATTTAAAGAAGTACGAAGACTGCGGCGAAGTAAAGTGTCAATCGCAAGATCACTAAGGTACCTTTAAAACAAGTTTATAATCTTTCAGCGAGATGCTGTTGATTGATCTCACCTTTGACCAGGCCCGTAACCAGGGGGCGAAGACCCCCCTAGAAAATTTTTCGCCCCCCCTGGAAAATGTGTTGGATATAGTTTGAAACTATTGGACATAGTTCAAAAAATTTGGGCCCCTCTCAGAAAACTCTTCGCCCCTCCTGGTGTCCCAAGCTGGTTAC
>JGI24158J21664_10002170_pt1 | contig 23458 bp, 17 predicted proteins | sample Ectturendosymbi3_FD_21664 | JGI IMG/M metagenome (IMG submission 21664) | reverse complement strand
GGGGTGCGCCCGGACAAATTATAAGTCGGAATACTGTGACGTAACGCTTTTAGGCTTCCTTCGACCTGTGCAGTTATATTTTTGAAACGTACCATGTCACTTCGGTTGCGTTATAATAGCTATTGCACTCCTTTCGGAGTGTCACGAGAGGTAGCGTACACTTCCGCTTTCCTGCGACGCGTCTACTTTCGTATTGGGTTGGTCAATGCTGCATTGATGGCGAGTCATTGCCGAAGGCATTGCCGAAGGCATCAGACTCGATGTCTAGCTGGTTGTGCTTACTTTATTCCACAAATTGTCGCCGAGTGCCAGGCTGGGCAGAAATCACCGTTTTTCAAGTCTTCGATATCAGCCATACCGGGATTCGAACCGAGCCTAAACGACATTCGATGCTGCGTGCTCAACCAACTGCACCATTTTGCCGGCATACATATTACAGGATTCCATTTAAATCATTAGTTGTTGCGTTATTATTTTGAATAGATTTATTAAACTTATGTCTATGAAATGATTTTCTGATGATAAAAGCCGAACTTAGTGCCCTAAAATGCGCACGTGTGGGGGCTGCCCGGCGTTGTCTCAGCTTTGATCAGACACAGCGGTTCATTTTCACTGCCAGTATGTTCTTCGGTTCTACGTGCTGCATAATTTGTTTGAAACACACATTGGTACTTGAAGTGCAGGCTAAACACTACCCTGGAAATAAATGAAATGACACACCGGTCCACCATGCATGTTCGCCAATATTAAGTGGAACTGAACTATCGCAGGGTGTGGTCCTCTTCCTGTTTTCTTTATTTACGCACTCTCACGAAAAAGTGAGCGTCTTTTAACCTGTCATTACTGGGCCGCTGATATAATGAAACCGATACAGGCGACCGGGGCGACCGGGTTGCACAGTGAACACCAAGATTAATTGACGAACGCATTTGTCCCAAACGACGTCACTGCCGGTACTAATGGCAAACCTTTCATAGACGTTCAAAGGTTTTATCAGAAAGACCTGTTAATGACCGGTGTGTGTGTCCACCTGCTGTCAAATGTGGGTCGGAAAATTGAACCACCAGGCCAGATGTTCTTGTGTTGCGAGACTTTCCATTCGAAACACCTGTTCTGCACACCTTCTTATAGGACGTCCTAAACTTTTTCAGATGACGTTTGGGTGGAGTTCGGAAGCTTATGGCAAGACAAGCCCTTGCGCTTAGGGTAATTACAGACCGTGGTAAGAAAAGCAGAATTGTAAACGAAATACATAAAATGGGAGACAGAAGAACAAGGTGGGTGAAGATCATGCCGATTGATTATGCTTTCGTTTCATTTTTTCATTATGTTTTTTTCTATCAGCGTTGAAATAAAGATATATAAATTCATATCTCAAAAAGAGAAGAGACAATATATGTTTTTATAACACTACGCTGCAGTGACACACTTTACCACTTCAGGAACATGATAAATTGCAATAAAAAGCCATTCGACGCTTAAAGCTTTGTACAGACGATGCCTCGCATAAATCGTCGATTGTATTGAACTGTTAAAAATCACAGTTGCCTACAAAATAACCAGCCACAAAAACGAACACGTCTGTCACTTTTCCTTCACACAAAGAATGGGCTAATTTAAATTATGGGGTGAACCACATGGTGTTACAAAAATCTTCTGCTTGTGACGTTTTGGGCCATTAATGGTAAAATGTATAAAGCATATGAACGATGCAACGCCAACACAAATCGCTTCAGCAAAACTCGTGGACATCAACTCATTTCAAGCCGATGTGAGCAGACTTGAGATATCTCCAACAGACTCTCCATATCTCTAAAGGAAATGCAAAAAAATGAAAGTTAGATCATGTCTGTCCGGCCCGCAACCAGGGGTGAGCAACTGGGTAATCGCCCCCCTCCCCAAAATTTTCAAAAACATGTTCAGTTGTTAGGTACAAGTGCGAAACTATCAGCTGGTTGTGGCCCTCATATCTGTCGTCACTGTTTGAATGTTTGAACCAAGGTTATCCCATACTAGCTTCAGGTTTTTATTTACACTTTGAAATAGTTTGACGAAAGAAAAAATGTGTTGGAGCGTGTTGATGTGAAATAAAAACTTGAAACGCTTTTTTTTTAAACTGTTGCTTTGTGGAATCATCACATATTGTTAGACCAGCTGCGTAACTAAAAACTTTTTTGTTTTTTGATTGAGAATGAATGTTTCAATCATAAAGCTCAAGCAACAGCCAGCTATAAGGGACCAAACACGTTGTTAAATCGGCCAAATCACCAAACCGTTTGGTTACGCCCTGCATAATTGCTGCAATTTGGATTTTCTCATACAATTGCAATCATAGGTGTAAGAGCAGGCAAATTTTTTGGGATGAGAAATCGGTATAGTTATGAAATTTTCACGGTAAAACAGCAACACAGCCTCGAAAAAGCCTTCCTGTAAGTCTATGGTGATAGTGAAAATGATAAAGGAATTGTGATGATTATTTCGACAGTCAAAGGAAAGAGTATGGGACCATCATGGACAATACATTTGGGGTCTGGATTTATCCACAGGTGAAGAACCCCTGTCTAGACCAGGCGATGTCGCTGCATTCAATGCAATGATCTGAAACGAAGGTTCTTGCAAGCATTTTGCCCTTGCATAAAAATCATCCGCTCGCCGACTTATCAATGTTTAGCTAACGTAAAACTTAATAAAGTTTCCCCGCAGCAAACCTTCTATCGATACAGCAGAAATCGACACGAAGTTGCACAATTGCGCATGTGCACAAACCCCACAGAAACACACTGCAGGCTCGAGCAGGCAGAGGAAGCAGCCGGAAGAAAATTTTTTTGTTTGTTGTCGTAACAAACAGCTTCTCTTCTATTTTTCGTAATAATAGCGATCGTAAGAAAACTTTCTCCAAAACCCACCAGGGAGGGACTTGCCGCACATGCTAGCTTCCGATTCACGCAACAACAAAAAAATTTGTGTGTAGTTTTCCGGAAGGTAGTTTCCTAGAGAAGATTTTTAACTACAGCGTTGCATAAGATAAAGCAAAATACAAGTATAATAATCACAAAGGTTGACAAATGTAAAGACACGCCAGGTGTAGACAAAGAAAGAAAAGATCATAAAAGCAACAAATTTTAGATTGAAAACAATCCCTCGACTATACGGATTATACCTAAATTACACAAAAAGAACATACGTTACGACCAGTAGTTTTGTTCATAGATTCGCCAACCTACTGATAAGCCCTCGCTACTGAAACCACTGTTTGGAAGATCAAAATATAACCTAAAGAACCAGGGGCGTAACGAGGTTAGATGGCGCCTGGGACAATATGTAAGTTTGGCGTCCCCATGTTCGAATCTGAGATCTTTCAGAACCAAATGTTCTGTACTGAAGAAAGTACTTGTGACATTGTTGGGACTTTTCGGCGCCGTCGCAGTCATTTGGCGCCCCGATAACGATTCGGCGCCCGAGGAATTGTGCCCCCCTTGCCCCCATCTTTACGCCCCTGAAAATAATTCTTCACCGTTTGTGTCGTATATTAAGCAAAAAAAATAAAATGATGACGTAATGATTTCACTTTATATCGTATTTTTATTCACTAAAGTCGGCACTCAATTGGCATTGCACATAACCATGCAACGTCTACAATCCAACCCCGCGTGACCTGAATAAACGGACGGACGCATCAATCAACCCTCGAACTGATCAAAAAAATTGAGATTTTCTTAAATTTAACAACTATCGCTTTTATGGAAAAAAACGCTGCAAGAACATTTATGTAAATGCTATGGGTTCTCCCGTTTCACCAGCTTTTGAAAATAAATCGAGTTATGGACGATGTCGACAAACGAGCTTTGGTGACTTTCTCAAACACTTCCGAATAAGTGGGCGAAGCGTAGGTAAATAAACGAAATAAAAGTCGTCATCATCAGAAGAAAGACTTGCTTTGCGTTTCCTGTTTGTTGAGCTTAATTTTTCTTTTTCACGATAATGTATTCGTATTCATTTACAGTGACACACCTTTCCTTATGTTCATATATGAACTCTACTGAGAGCTGCCAATGCGTGTATAAAATTTTGTGGTAATCTGAAATTTAATGAGTCTAACAGAATTTGAAGTCTGTTTCAGATTTCGTTCTGGCAATGGCAATTTCTTTCAAGAATTGTTCAAACACTGACGATCCCACTGGCGTTGTACTTCCTATAACAATTTATTTTGACGACACATTATCAAACTGTCTGGTACTTTTCGTATTTCAGAAAAACCTGTACCCCATCCAGCAAAATGTAATTAACCTGAGAGGAAGTAACCGAGACTAAAACCAGTGCAATTAAAATATCTTGATGATGTGGTCACGTGGTTTGGAGTAGGTATTTTCGTCGATTTGGTAATCATCCTGCCGAACCTTGTTACCAAACTTAGTAAACTCACCTTGAACTGCAGTGCTTCAGACGCTATGCAACATGTCATTAAAACAAAACACTTGCATCAAATTTTACGCAATACTGGCGATCGATGGGACTTGGAAATCCTGGTCAAAAGCATCCTTAATTTATAAATTTACCGTAGTAATAAGTTAACGTCGCCTTTGGTCCTCAGGATAGGAAACAATTTCATGCCTTGGATGAAAGTGAGCCTTTTGCATAACTCCTGTGGGTTAAAGTGGGTTTCTGGCCAACCAGGATCATTTATTTTTAGCCGGCCAGATAGTTCTGAATGAAACTTTGCTTCACATTAGATCTTGTAATTTATGGCGTTTGGCGTAAGTTTGATACGTTATGTTTTTTAAAATAAGTTAATATTGCCCATATATGGAAGGAGCATAAAGCATGACCGAAGCAAACGTTTGACCAAGGTCTTAGTTAGCAAGGGAAAGGCTATCGCACGTTGGAGTTCCTTCATCATCCAACGGCAGGTATAGTCTACCAGTGTGAGGCCTTTGTAGCTATAGAACAATTGTCTTGGTACAAGCCCAAAAAGGATCGTTTGGTGTTGGAATACAGTATATCAGAATAAACGTGGAAAGCGGTTCCTAGCATTGAGCGACTGAAGATGACACAACTTTTACTGCAACAAATAACAACAGCAGTACTAAATTGTGCTTTCAGCAAGGTTTTTGTTTAAAAAAGGATGAAAAAGACTGTCTGTGGTTGAAACTTGACAGTGTTATGTAGAAAAATTGCAACATACTAACGTATTGCGGCTTATTTTCTTGGTTGGCATCAAATTGCATGCATCTAAACTTGCTTGCTGTGTTCTTGCCGCCACGATTCATGTACACCTCCTCTGCATTTCAGCATTCACATAATTAGCTTCATACTTTGACTTTGCTTGCAAAAACAAGCGTTGTTGAACTGTGGACTGCTGCTATAGTCACAGCGTTGTTTCTGCTGTTTAATTCACCAACGCGACAAAGTACGAGCAGATCCTTGATATCATGTGAAGAGTTATCATGAAACTTTGCTAATAGGAGGCGCTAAAGAGCAGGCATTCATTAGATTTACTTGTGCGCCTCTCGTTTCAAAGCAATTCCCAAGCAATCTTGGTTGGAACGTCATGAATAGCCATACTATAGATGCGTTGTTCCTAAGAGAAAACTAGTTTCAGTATTAAATTCGAAAAAAAAGATCCGAATCAAAAACTGTTTTCAGATCTTAGAAAAACCTCATAGCGTGTGTACACATTGGTGAAAACAAAAATGATAGTTACTGGAGCAATTGGTTTACTATTATCAAAGAGCTAGGGTTCCAAACCGTAAAGCAGGCAAACGGATTTTAAAGGAAATCGCATGGCAGCGACTGCAGATTTTACCGCAGGACAGCTCTGCAAATCTCTTTATACCAAACTGCAAAAATACTTCACTTTGAGCGCTGCATCCGTCTATGATGCCTTAAAGCTCTTTTCATGTCAGATCGTTCCCGAACTTGTTTTGCGGCCCGGAGCGGAAAGCAAGCGATCGACTTCCCACGTCAGTCAGCCGAACACTACGTGCTCCTCCACTTAAGCTGTTTATGCTGGCCGAGAATAAACATGACTTTAATCTGCCTTTTAACCGAAGACGTCCCATATCTGGGAGATTTTCGGAAGAACCGTCTTGTTTTTTTTGGGCCATAGGCAGGCGTTCGTGTGTATTTATTTGCACACGACACAAGTGCGGAGCGTCGCCTCAACTTTTCATTTCGCAACCTTTTCTTGATGCAATAACGGTCAACGTCACTTTTCATTTTTTTAGGAAAATGGCCAGAAATTATCGGAAAAATTGACAAGAAGCGCAGAAAGTTACGAAGCGAGACACAAGCCTGTTTTCGATCGTAGGCCATTATTGCCGTGTCCATGCTCAATGTAGTTGCTACTACTACAAAATAGCAAAATACCATGGACCCCTTGTCATTGATGTGTGTCTTAACCGATGAAAACTGTTCTCTTTTCAAAGGTTGCGTTAACCTAATTGTGGTATTTGAAAATTTCGGGTTGCATGCTCGTCAATTACCTTTTTAGATACCTATGTTTACCCGCACACGTCGTCAAAAACATTTTTGTGATCAATCAAAAAGCGTCGCGTTTCATATTGCTTTGATCAGGCATCATTACATCACAGAAGCATAAAATTACCAGCGCAGGTCGCACGAAACGTGACAGCAGGTGCTGCTTCCATCTGATACGAAGCTGGACGAAGTAGTGACGACTGACCGGCGAACGCCTTTTTTCCTTCGGCTCTGACGAGCGGCTTCCAACGTCGCACTCTGACAAAATCGCCGACGCGCACTCCGTGCAACCATTCGTATGCCAGGCAGCCGTTGTAGGAGCAGGCAGCAATGTGGTGGTAGTTTATAACTGCACAGCGTCAACTTTATGAAGGCGTTTGCTCTTTGCAGATGCTGCCATTGCAGCTTCAGAGATTCAGGACATCGGTTCACCAGGAATGGGTTCTTCGTGAAAAGATGGGGGTTGATTTCAGTTGAAGTGCACGAGTCTTGTTTTAGATCGCGCTTCGTCCATTCTTATCTTTGCTCTGCTACAAATCAATTCGCATGAGGAGTCGGTTGAGAATAAGCGCACTGAAAAGTCAAAAAAAAACATTTCGATTTGGATCTAACTTCGGGTTAGTTAATTAGTTCGAACAGATTTAACTTTAGTTCAACTTTTCTGTCTATCAAGTTGACATTCACCTTCGCACCGATGTGGCGCGAGAAAGATGGAACACATCGAATCTACTTTTGAAACCGGCAATGCACGAAAAAAACTGCTGCATCGAATTTTTGTCAACAACAAGGTTTTGTTTTTCCGACCAGGTGTTAGTTTGCGTAACTGAATAGGAGGTTGCAACGTTTACTGCTTTGATCTTCGCCGCTTTGACCGAAATCGAGAAATGGCACCAGACGCGCCGCGATTCGCCAACGATTTTCCGACGCCCAGTCCTGACCACATCGCCGCCCGCGAAACGGACCCGTGCTGCTGCGAGCAAAGACTCAAATGCGTTCTTGTTGGGGACGGCGCAGTCGGAAAGACGAGCCTTGTCGTCAGTTATTCAACAAACGGTTATCCTACGGAATATGTTCCCACAGCTTTCGACAACTATTCCGGTGAGTGATTCGGGATGCATTTTAATTTGCGGTCTAACCAAAGTTTATTTCCTTTCACTTCAGAGTTCTTCTAAGATTAATTCGAAGAAAATGTCATTATTTGGTGATTCCCGTAATGTGGCCTGAAAAAATAAAGCTATATGGTTTTAATTTCGGAAATGATAAACTACTTCAATGCAGCATTTAAATTTGAAACATGCCATTTGGGCAGCGATTAGCACTGATTAGATTTGTGTTTGTAAAAACACGTTCGTGAGAATATTGCAGTGTTTCTGTCAGTTGACTGTACTTGCGTTGTAACATTTTGTTGACGTGAAACTTCTTAATTCTTTCAAACACGTCGCTTCAGTTTTGCAAAAGCTCATGCTCAAACATGTGTATTGCTTTTTTTCCAGTGCGAGTCAACGTCGACAACTCGCCAGTGCGGTTGCAGATTTGCGACACTGCAGGGCAGGTAAGAAACGCGCTTGCTAGGCAAGCTGTGCTTGTTTTGTTTTCAAGTAGAACGCGTGAACCTGGTCGTTGCCTGCTATAAAGCACATGGACAGCACTGACATGCTGTCGTGTTCTATAAGCCACAGAACCGGTTGCACACAAGCCAGATTCGCAAATATTCTCTGTCTTTATGAGCATTTGAAAAAAACAGTAATTAAAACCAGCGGATAGGTAATCGGGACACGTATTGATAATCTCACAGTAAGGCAACACTTTGAGAATCGTAACCTGTTTAAAAACAAACTGCTTTGCAATCACACAAAGCGCACAGAGAATCATCGATGGGTTGAGCCGAGCGGTTTTCGCGGATTTCCTTGTTGACAATTTATTTGAGTTTCCGGTTGTACATCAACTGTTCTGCATTTGCTCCGCAAGCTGCAAGCAACTCTGCGCTCCTTTCTCACCACTCCGTAAATCGTTAGTTTGAAGCACTTCGTAAGAGACGATCTGACAGGAGCTAATGAAAGTAATAATTCGATGAAGGCAGTGTCCGCGTCTATTTCGCGGACACTTGATTCGTTACCTTGAACCAAGGCGCGCTCGTCCGCTTACAGCAGGTTAGCGGTTTTCCGTTCGACACAAATTACAGTGTTGAAATGGCACTCGTGCGTGACCACCTTACACTGCGGCGTGTTGTCTGAATAAAGCACGACTTCCTTCTGTCAGTGCCACTCGCTTCAGCGTCGTAAGATTTCGCCAACCTAGCTTTGAACCCGAAGGCTTTGATGCCTGGCGAGCAGCAGCCCGTTGTATTGACATTCATGTGACACTTTTCGGGTTCAGTTGAAAAAATGGTTTGAAGACGAAAGGTTGCGAAAACGGTTTGTTTGCTGGGTAAATTTGCCCACTGGTGGAACACTTCCTCGAACACTCTGATTGAACCTTCGAGTTGGTCTTCACCGATTAATGCTTCTTGACAGCCCGGTTTGGCGATTGTGACGAATTACCGTCGCCGCTTTGATATAATAAGTTGCGCGTAGTCAGGCGTTGCGATTTGACGCCAAAACGTTAATGTCGTCGTCTCTTTTCATTTCTTCTTCACATGGCAGAAGCCATTGGCAATCAAAAAGTGCTCCTTTCGTCTATTGTCTGAAAGCTCCATAAATTGACGCCGAAAATGTCTGTATGACATCAATCAGTGCGGACAGAACTGTTTGTTCAACTCTGGCAATTCATGTTAAAAGTAGGCTCCCTTGACAATTGTCTACGGCGGCGATAGAAGTGGTCGGCTGTTTACTTAACCTGAAAATAGACTCCCCCATCCCATGAATATCTGCCGCGGAGGAAAGGCCGAACTCGCTGTTAGTTTATCTTCACACTGACAGCTTCTTTGTGTGTTTCACCGAGACAATTGGTGCCTTATCGCATCGAAACTTTTATTGTCGTTCGGGCTCCGGGCCTTCATTTGCGCTGTCCGCTCGCCGACGGCCTTTGCGCTGCTAGGTGAAGTGAAGCTAGTCGTTGTTGTCGCCTGTACCTTGTTATTACTGTGCTTAGTTTACACATCCGCTTCGAAGCGGCGTTTTGCGGCCTTCTGTTGTGGTGCTGCTGCGTGTGTTGATCTTGGCGATATGGGAAATGGACGTGCTCGGCTGATTCTAACAACCCCTTATCGGATGTGGCCGATTGCATTGAAGCGTAGAGGTGGTTACAAAGGGGACAGCCGACAGATACGCATTTTCTGCAAAGGCGCTTGGTTGACAGAGCACTCGACTCTTGTTTGCGTTCAAATTTATTAGGTGCCTCATGACCGATTCTGAGTTAGTTTCGATGGACGCAGCTGGCTCAGCAAAAGTACTCCAGTGGCTCGTTCAAGCCTAACGTCGCGATATTATTAGCTCGAACGCTTCTCGGGGCCACGGCTGACCCGAGACTGCTGCGCGTGCGTCACAGTCGACTTCAAAAGTGCACGCTGTCACTCAAACACGGAGGCAGGGCCATTACCAAACAAGGTGCCCACCCGAGTAGATTTGAACGCAGAGGGAAGAAAGAAAACGAGCCGAGTGCCAATAATTGCCGATTGATCCAAGACGTACCCTTTAATGGAAACAACACACCAAACCAATCCGTCATGTGAGGCAAATGTCGAGCGCGCTTAGATCGAGCTCTTGGCTGTTTTGATCGTAGTGCAGGTATGCGCGAGCAGACAGCAAGGAAAAGCGTTGTTTCGACTGAAAATGTAGTATACCTTCGATAAACAACCCAGTAACAAGAGAAACGCTGTCCTGATTTACGGATCGCATTGCTGGTGGCTGTTTTAAAGCGAAGGCTGTTGTGCAACCCAACTTTACCGGTTCAAAACAACTAAGCTAAATATGTTTACACATCTGTTGTTTCCTCGTGGAATACAATGCTGAACAACTGTGGTTAAAAACTTTGAACAATGCTTATGATAAGTGTCTATGACGCAGTAACCTTGCCTTAAACTGACCCTCACTTACGTTTCAGGATGATTTCGATAACATGAGGCCTCTGTGCTATCCTGGAACCGACGTCATAGTGATCTGCTTCAGCGTAATTCACCCCACGTCACTCAGCAACGTCAAAGAAAAGTGGCTCCCGGAAATGCGGAAGCATCTTCCCAAGGTCCCGATTGTCCTCGTCGGAACAAAGATCGACCTGCGTTCGAGTGTCGATGTTCTCGTCGACCTCGCCCGATATAGGTGAGCTCCGAAACTAAACTACAGTCTTGAGCATCGGCGGCTTAAATGTCGCAACGCAAATGAAAACTTCGCAACGTCCAGTCTAATGTTGACGAGTTTGCATTCAGTATAACTTGGCGAACGGCTTGTTTTCAGTAATCTTTCGCAGCACATGCTTCTCTTGTTTCCGGTCTGCTTCGCTTTTGATGTTTTTCTCCAAATGCCGCGAGTGTTCGTTAACATTCAAAGCAACACAAATGTTCATTGTCATCTAATTATATTTTTTCTCTTTTTCGCAGCGAGAGACCGATCACGCAAGAAGAGGGTGAAGCTTTCGCTCGCGAGCTGGGCGCCGCCAAGTACGTGGAATGTTCCGCGCTAACGCAAAAGCATCTCAAAAACGTGTTCGACAACGTCATCCTGGAGGCAGTCGAGTACCGAGATCACTTACAGCGCAAGAGAAAGCGGTCCTGGAGAAAGAAGAGCTGGGCCAAGCAGGAGCAGGCGCAATGGAAGGCAGTCGAAATGCAACGAAAATCGGTTGCCTGGTGGAAGAAGTACTTTTGCTTTGCCTGAAAGCGACGGCGCGCACGTTTAGAAAGCAGTCGAGCGTGACTGGTGATAATGACCAGCTCGGAATTCGCGAAGGAGCGCGTACACGGCCGGTTGGATGTGAGGCCGTAGAGGAATTCTGAGCCATTTTCCTGTGCAGAGGAAATCTCGTCCATTTGCAACAGTTGTCTCATTTGCACCCGGAACAAGTTGCTATGGTGCGAATGGACGATGCAGTTCACTTAGAATTGCATTTGTAAAACGCCATGGAAGAAGAGACGGCATTTAGCCTGAACCTCTTGACTGTCTCAATATTGAGAAGTCTTTTGCAAACTCAAACACTGTGTGCTTCATTTTTTCTTATATATTAATATATTGGCTTGCTATAATAGTAAGCGTTGTTGCTATTTTTTTGTCAATATCTATTTTGCATTATTTGCTACTCCACTCTCATCATTGTACTTTACCTCTGCGATACACGTACTACGGAAAAGTTACATTGGCCCAAAGGATGTTGTTTCGCATAAATTTCCCAATGGTTGGAAGTTGGAAGTGTAATTTAGAAAACGCACACTTGCGTTCTTATGCGCGAACGTTTTTTATATTTGCGCTTTTTCAATGATCCGTTCTACACTAGCGCAAGTCGCTCTACTATATTAGCGCGGACAGTTGCTAGCAATACGTCATTTAGCTGCCCTGGTTTTCCTTCGCTTGAACGATTGCACCTTTTTATCGTCACCGCAATAAACAGAAGAGAAAAGCACCGCTAGTCACGTGACATCTGTTTTGCAACTGTGACTGAGTTTTGCGGAATAATAACAACCATTGGTCTTGTCAGTTTTGGAAAGCCTATATTTGGACGCTGCAGCTCGAACTTACCTTGGCAGAGAATCTTCCTTCGTGACGCTGATGTCACGGTTCATTTCCGCTACGCGTCCCAAGACTGCAAGCGTATCACAGCTACCAGGATTGTTACGCACTCGAGTACTTGTAGGCTCTTTGAAACCACCGCGCATTACGCAGAATGGGTGAAGTATTGCAGAAAGACGTCGGTCGACGAAAATATCTTTCATGTCATAAAGCTTGAAAACTTTTAGCGACGTCAAATTTTTTTCCACAATGTATGATACGTTTAAGCGAATGAGGACCCTTGGAGAAGCTTTCTTTAGATGTGGGCGCGTAACTAAAATACCTGCTACTTGGAATAATGGAAAAAAGACGTTTTCTGCATTTTCTCAATTGTCTGGCAGTTTAAGGTTACGGCATTTTTTTCAAGTAAGTTGCAGATAGGTGGTAGCTTAAAACAACCTGCATATAACGAATGTTAAATTAACTCAATACAATCCAAACGGGTTGCCACGAAATACAAGCAAGCAAAATAAACAGACAGGTAGCATTTTGTGCAACGTGCATCACCAACTTGCAAATTACTTGACAAAAGCACCGCAAGCTTTCATTTGCCTGGCAATGACCCCATGAGTCGAAAAGGTTTGGAGTTACTGACATAACTGTACGACTGTTTTCAGCATTCTCCTAAAAAATTCTGAGCTTAATGCAGGAAATTCCATTCACTGCAAGTGTAAATTTCGTACAGCAATGGCGTGTGCAAGCAAGCAGACTTGAGCTCATGTGTTCTTTAGATTTTAATCGCGAAGTCATTGCGCAGACTTTGGCACTCGTTACGAACTTTTCGTGAGTCCTTTCAGGGGTTAATAAAGACTATTAGGTTATTTATCGATAGACAGAACGGAAAGCCCTTTCGTAACTTTCCAAAGTGCTAAATGTATTCGGTCAATTCACTTGCGAACCAACGACAGTGCTCTGGTTCTGTAGGCGCTTTCTTCAATCGCCTAATTTCCCAGGATATCGTATTTCAGAAAGTAGAAGCACGGGCGTCCGGCGTGAACACTTTCAAAAGTAACAAATCACTTCTGATGCATTCGTCACGTCATCAAATAAAACACACGCCGCCGACTGACCTTCACCATAATGAAGTTGCTATTCATTTACAAGAAAACGGGCACTGCGTCGTGTTGTGCAAACAGATCTGCGCGCGAAGCACACTACGAGTGTCCTGAAGTTCTGTGGAAGAAGACGTCAATTTCGCAAAAGAAAACCTGTTTTGTACCGCCTCTCCCAACTATTGTCCGCTGCTGGCTGCCATCTTAGTTTGCCAATCATGAATTTGCGACCAGTGATTCGAAGCTGATTGATCACTGATCAGTGGTAAACAATAGTTCATTTCGATAGCAGTCTAGCGACAGCAGCTTGCGCTGTTTGCAATAAATTGTGCTAGGTGCAGTGCGGCACTTAGTTTGCAGCTGAGGGTGGCAGAAAAGTTTACTGACTTTAATGTTTCTAAACCCTAAACATCAGCAAAGGATAAACCCACTGTAGCCCACAAACAAGCGCATGAGGGGCATTGTCTGAAAGTCCCATAGTTAGTGGTTGTTTGTCTGAACTGCTATATCGTCGGCGGCATGCCGGTACCAACCTACATGTTTTTTCGCGGATGGGAAACGTTTCACTTTAAGCAAAAGCCAGTTCCGCCCATGAGCACAAAAGTGCTGGAAAACTGAAAAACCACAAACGTTCTATTATTTGACATGAAAAAGGCTACCGCGAAACAGTTTGAGGCACAGGTAGGCTAAAAGGCGACGTTCTGCGCGGAAATTGATCGCGATTTCGTTTTCTCACGACATGCGGCGAGATGGGAAATGACATGATTTTGCCGATCGCGGACGCCTACACACGCCTGGGGAAACCAATTACACTCCAGCGCAATCACTACACCTGGCAGGATAACCTGCCACGCAACCAGCCCGAGTGAGTTGGCGTAATTTACTTGACGCCCAACGCCAGTCATCCTGACCCGTCATGTTGAGTGGATAGAAGGCCTGTAACATTGACTTTCCGATTCCGCTCGAAGGAAGTTTGATTTTTTTGATCAGTGATGTGCTCGAACCATCACATCCTGTGCACTTGAGGCGACGGCTGCTTTTTCTGCTCGCTTCGTAAACAGTTGCCACTCAGCTTTTCGCGGATATTAACGTCAGCGTTGATGAGCAACAAAGTACATCCCGATTCTGTCCCGGTAGGTCAAACACGGATGCGTGCATGTGGGAGTTCAGCCGATCATCAAAGTAGTTACGACATCAGTCAGTAACGTCAACAGCTTCGCTTGTTTCCGCAAAGCCTATTAATTGAAATGGTTCGTAGCCATCAGGCTGTAAATAGCCGAATCTCTGACAAGAAATATTTGCTTTTATGGCCTTTTCGAAGTATTTCGCGTTTCCGTGGAAACCGAAAATGATAGATATTTAAAACGTTTCAATTGCCGCACGTAAGAAAAACAAAACGTACGTCGAAATTCCTACAAGACCAAGACAAAACGTGCTGAATGATTAAAATTATTCTCATGTGGTGGTGATCGCTTTATTTGCATTCTTGCCAGTTGAAGAATTCGTTTAAGCGAGCTTGCTGTTTGCTGGATGGCCAACTTAAAGCGATTTCGCAGCGTTTAATCCGTGATTGCAGCAAATGTCCGAAGGTTTCCGCATTAACAGACTCCGCTGCAGAAGACTTAAAGGATTAGCCTGCGCAGCCCCTCGGCTTGTGGTCAGCAGTGTTTGGATGATGTGGCCATACGATGAAAACGTTATCTCGGTATCTCACAGTGAGCGGATATATCAAACTTTAAAAGTGTCGCTTGTTCGGAAACAGCAATAAACCGAATTTACCGGCAGCTCAAAACGGGAACTCGCTTCGCCTCGGGCAGCGCAAGTGAATGGCGTCCTGGCGACGATTAACACGCTAAGAGCTCATGGTTGGTGGCTCGGGTCAAGTTTAAAACTCGACTTCGTCAGTAGCTGTGTGTCCGAGCGGAAATGCTGAGTGTTTTTCTATCAACGTGTCAGATGAGCACATCAAACCAACAACCGACCGCTCGACTACAGTTACCAGTCCATCTGTCGCCGGCGAATGATTCGACTGATGAAGATGACCAAGCGGCCAGAACACTGCGACAAGTTAAATCCGAGTCCCTCGTTATCAGAGCGAAGGGATTTGTCTGTGAAACCGATACACCAGGTTCCAGAACGACTGTTTGACTGCGCAGTGACGAATAAAGAAAAAACATTCATCCAGACGTTTCTCAATTCCGTTTATGGGATTGTTTGCTTTCCCGTCGTTGGGTTCAAATATAGACGAGAATGATCTAATTGTCATTCGACTCCGCCATTGGCATTTCTTTTCCGCTTTTGGGTTGGATGTGATTCGACAATGAATCTTCACACCGATTACAAAAGAGCACTCGCTGGAGATAGACCATTCTGGAATGCTAAAGTGAACACTAAATTCATTTCGAAGTTACAAAAAGTCTGCTTCAATTTACTTTTAAAAGTGTTGTCAGAAATGCATTTTGAATTTCCCTTAAATGGAAGTTTTCATTCCCAAGCGCCACGATGGGTGTAAGCAAGGAATCGATCAACAAATTTTTAATAGGAAATCGATTTCGCGTAAAATTACGCATCCTCAGTCCTGGCGCCATTCATAGTTTGTAAGAAAAGTTATACAAATAAGTTAAACGCTCAACAGCATTTTGTTTTGCCACCAGGATTCAATTTAAGAGAAACCCTAAATAGCTTTCACCACTTTGCGGAGTACCACTTCCCATTTCATTAAGCCAGCAGGTAAGTATATGTCAAGTGTTTTGTTTGTTCATGTTACGACTGAAACAATTATCCATTTTTGTTCACGTTTCGAACTTTTGGCCAATTTTTGAATGACGTTCTATTTTAGACCGTCCAAGCCCAACGCGTATTTGGTTTGTTTCCACAAGTATTCCACCATGTCTGGCTGTCTCATACAACATGTCTGGTTGCCTCATACAATTGCAATCTGTAGATAAGCTTCAAAATGCAAACCAATTTTAGGTGATGGTTATTCGCAGAAGTGGCTGCAAAACAACAAACGACGTTCGGGTTCAGCTTCAACTGAGCGACGGATGAACAGCGGTCAAGATTTTCCATTTGCTGTAGTTTGCTCAAGCGTTGAATCCGTCCAGGTGAATTAATGTCTGCAATTTATTGCGCTCATCTTTGCGGATCATAGGTTGATTGCTATGACGAAACGAATCGCACAGCGCCACCGGGCCGGACCGGAGATGCGTTGCCATGGTATGAAAACACCCAGGACTTCAACAAGGAAAAGGTACGTTCTACAGCAGACCAGACGGCCTGTGATTAACGGCTCCTTCTGCAACCTGCGTTAGCAGCAATTGACACGATTAATAAGGGATCTCGACCAGAAAATGATTTGGCTCGATCGATCAATCGCTTCCCATTATTTCGTCAGCACGCTACGTCAGACCACGATCATACCTTGGTAACAAACCGCAAAAAAAGACCAACGCGTGTTGACTTGGCTCCAGGCTACTCTGCTCAAGAACAGAAAAATTAAGTTTTCAGACAGTTACAACTGAGGCAGTTTGAATTGATTTTAAAATTAGACCCATCTTTCTGATATCGAAATGTGTCCCGAAATGGCATCACCGTCAAGATACAAACGCATACATCACACCAAGCACAAGCCCAATGTTTTGGTAACGCAGATATGACAAGAAACGCTGTTATGCAATACATTTACTGTTTATCATCAACCCACGCTCAATCTACTGTTGCGAGACTGGTCATACTCAACTTCACCTTGCAAAAAATAGCTGCAGTGTTTGACTTATCCAGAATGCCCTGGGTCCTTCCTTGTCGTGTAAGGCTTGGAACATATAAACTTCGCACAAACTAAAACGTGCTTTTAGCTTCCAAAAAGTCTTTCTTATTGTTTTTTAATCAGATGTGGAGAACCTATTCACTCTTACAGGCCGCATGTCTTGCGGAACATTGGTGGCGGGTCACAAAGAATAACTAAGTTTATTTTAATATTCTACTTTCATCTTTCCAAAGAAAACCGGGAAAGATGTATATGAGGAGGGAGAGACTTCTTTTGACTTACTCTCTATGCATCCGCCAGTCGCGGATATTTGTTCTGACGCGATGTTGTGTTCTGAGAATTCGAATTGTGTTCTAAGAATTCTGATGCGGGCCACATTAAAAGCGCACTTGAGGCGCATTTGGCCCGCTCAGTGCGTGTGTTCCCCCACCCCTGTTTCAAACACTCAAAGCGTCAAATAAATTTGCACAAGCAGTTACGTCAATGATAAGTATCAAATTTTTTTCCGTTAAAAGTGCCTCAGTTCAAAGTCCCTTGAGTAGGATTTAAACTATCCTCTGACGTTTCGCTGCAGCGTTTGCGGTCGGCATGGACTTGTTGGTTGCCATCGTTACATTTAACAACCACTTGACAAAACAGCTTGTTTCAAACCGTTTTGTGATGTTTTTTTGATAAGCATCTTGTTAAGTGTCATTACGTATACTCACTTGGCAAAAGCACTTGAAACATCAAACCAAGAAGATTGCGAGTTTGTTTTGAATAAATACATATTAATCTAATTGTTTTTAATGGACGTGGAGATCGGCGACAGTTTTTCTCGAACTCGTGGAAAGTCCTGAGCAAGTTTGCAACAAATGGTGACATCCTGCGATTTATTTTACGATTCATACCTTGAAAAACACCTTGAATCATCGATCCCTGTCTACTTTGTCCTTCAATTAAGTCATGCTACATGATTTTGGACTCGCATAATTTATTTGCGACCGCGTTATTGTCATCATTAAAGCAATATATTGCAGCGTTGTGGGCCAGCGACTGAAAGGATCTGTTTATTTCAAGCTGAATAACAAACTGCGTGGGGAACGAGTAAAGAGCTTGTTTTCTCACAACTTGGCATCAATAGAAGCACGTTTCACGTTAGCGCTCACACACGTACGACCAACGGATATTAAGTTACTTCTACATCTAAACACGACCGGCGATGCGGAAACATTGCGTCCGATTTCTTTGTTGCGCCTGAAAGGCAGTGCTCGCGTAAACAAGCGTCACGGGCTGATGTGTCTCGGCCGGGCGCTCCGCCGCCGGGACCGGTCCGCGAGTTTGCGCGGACGCATGCTCGGACAGAAATTAACACGAAAACGAGTTCTCGCCCGCCGAGTAAAGACTGACGCCGCTCTCACGCATAGATCCTCTCTGATGATGTGGAAAGTTTCGGACATTGCTGGTGAGCGAATGCGGCGCTGTCGTGTTTCCAGCGCCTCATTGGTCATGTCCGTCCGCAAATATCACCCAGCCGAAGCAACAGGTGGCTGCTTTTCCGTCGACATCAAACTGTGGTATTTGAAAGCCAGTCGGCCTTTCTGCTTTGGTTAGATTTCAAGTCAAAGCAACAATAAACCGCCACATACGTCAGTATTACCTTTGATCGCGTCGGTCACGGCGCTACGCAATGTACTAGCTAGAAGGTGAGGTTCAGCTGAATTCAGCTGAAACCAAAAAGGAACAACGAATTGCGTAACGAAGCGCATAAATGACTGGTTGTTTTCAAACCACCGTTTGGCTACTGTTAATTTTGCCGGGCAATTTTCTGTAAACATTTTAGTTGGCAAACATTCTTTGCTTGTCAGCCACTCCTGCTTCTCCATGCATCTCGTTTCTTGTAACGTGGAGCGCCGTTCCATTTCACACTGCGTCGTTCGCACCAAATATTCTCCTTACATTATTTTGGAGTTAATGACTATACTCCCGCAGGGTTCAAAATGATCACATGAATTTTCCTCACTTCAGCTTCAGGTTTAGCTATGTTTGCTTTCCCTTAAATTGGCTAATTTGAGGGCTAACTTCACTGCTTGAGGGTTTGTTATTGGACAGCTATGCCTATGTCAGTGGTCCTTAAAGTTTTCACGCCTCAATACTCCTAAGTCAAATTTTCGTCAATCTGGATACTCCTTTTCAACAAAGTTTACTAAAAAAGTCAACGGGTTTCAAGATAAAGTCAATTTGGATGGAAACAATCCAAGTTCTTAGATAATGAGGACTTGAGCCCGGATTTGGACTTTGCTTCTCAACACTGTTGAATACCCCCAGCGTCTAATCTCAATACCCCCTGGGGGAATTGAGGCACCGCTTTAAGACCCCCTGGCCTATGTGAAGGAACAATACCCATATGAACGAACAATAGAAGTTTTATTTGAGCAATGAGCGACACCAGGGAGGGCTGTGTTTGTTTGCTGGCATCGCGGAGGAGAATGGTTGTGGTAGACTCGGCACACATTACGAAACCATCGCCGAAAGAGCCCTTCATGCACTGTTTGTATTAAGGACTTCAAGGGCCGCTAACGTTGTTTTTCATCCAAGCAATGATCCGCTTTTTCGAAATAAGACCAAGGTCATCTTTGGTTCCAAGTATTTCTCAGTTTTTGTGGTAATGCCTATGACGCAAAAGCTGTCAGGTTTGTGTTTTCTGGATTTCCAGTCGTTTTTGCAACATTCTCGTTCCTTTACGTATTTCTTGCATTTACGATTTTAACAAGGTTGGAATGCAACGTTATTGAATGAAGCAAACGTTGGTAAATTATACTCAGTTTTAAGATTCAAACCAAAGATGGTGAACTTACATATAAGGTCAAGTCAACTCATTGCATTACCAGTCAACCTATTCTTCTGCATGGGTTCCATATGGAAGCAAATGCTTGGCGTCATTGTCGAACTTTCAAATCAAGAAACGCGTGCAAAATAAAGTTTGCTTAGTTTTCCATGACGCTGGTGGAGACGAGCGTTCCTGCGAAGATTACTTCTTGTTGTTTAAAAAGTTGAAGTCGATGATTTACAAATTTTCGAGAAAGTGACAGCATTCGGAATAGAAAGCACATGATTCCTTATCTGATTTTGCCCTTTCGCTTTTCCGATCGTAATTTCGCCATTACGTCAAGAGCGCAAGCGTCGCATTGCAACTTACGTAACATCGCTTCATGAGTGAAGTAGCTTGTGTTTACAGCCGTTGTATGTGGTTGGCAAACTTCGTAATCACTTTTTTGGAAATGTTTTTTCATGTCTTACATTGCTGCAGAAAAAATTTCCAACCTTAACATGTAAACAATACCGGTGTCATTGAAGGTTATCAACCGGCCAGTTTGATTAACAGGTTCGTAAATATACAGTTTTAAGATAGAATAAGTTTTGCGAACTGATAGAACCTTTCCACTGGCAATACAGAAAATTTTAACAAAATCTGTCGCCCAGTGATCGTGGATGGTGATGACCGCAGGTCAGTTTGCACAGCTGTACAGCTGCGGCAGGTACCACGCGCTTACGTCAAATCAGCTGACATAGCAAGCAAAAAGCAACAAACTTCTCTAGGCCCAACGCTGATAAGTGGTCTTCACCCTGTTTCTCGTCACTGATGTAGAACAGTGATGTTTAAAGTCTCATTCCCTGGAACTGATGGTGCCTGGACCGGAGAAGAATTGCGTGAGATAAAAGGAGGACTGATGCGTCCGATATCGCCTTCTTGTTGTTTCATCTTGATTTCGCATGGGTGGAAAGCTGTTTGGGAAGAGCGAAATTTCACTGTAAGCACTTGACAGCTGATCGTCGTTTACATCGCTGCTGATTCCGTGCCCAGCTTACACTACACTCAGAGCGGATGTAGGGTTTCCCCTGTTTTTTTATCATCGGTTTTCTGATTTTCACTGATGCAGAAATGTTTTCCGGATTTTTTATGCAAGTAATTTTGCACATTTCAAACGAAATTATTAAACACAAAGTCATCATCACTCAGGCGAAATGTATCAGTTGACAATTCTTCCAGATGCTTTTACTGTAAACTTGCAATCGTGAAGTTTACGTTGAACGAGCATCATTCTGCAATTCAAAAACATCAGTAAAATTAAGAAGCAACTGCAGTTGGGTTGTTAATAGACAACCACAGAAAGACCAGCGTAGAGCTATGTTAAGGACAGGACTTTACCTATGACAGCGAGTCGTTTCGAGCAGTGTGTTTACTCATGAAATATGCAGGAAGGTTTCATCAAAACATCTTAAATTTAAGACAGGCTTGCTCTTTTTAGCACTGGGCAATTCATGAAAATAACGATTGGGCATCGTTCTACAGTACAAAGTCCACAAAGGCAAGCAGTAACCATTAGCGTTTCTTGCCCAGTATACCTGCAAATTTACAGATACGTGGAATTACAATTTAAGTGGATTTATTTCGATTCGTTTCCACTTAACGTTTTTCTTCAAGACATTGAGAGCAATTTTCATGGCAACCTGCATCGCTGCCAAAGGGTCGATCCAGCGAGTGCTTCTTCGATCACTGAGAAGTAAAACCGCAAATTTAGTTTTAATTGCCAATGTTTTAAGTTTCTGACAGTCCCATAAATAACTCAAAAAGCTGGTTCATGCTTGCGGTAAAATTCGAATAGCTTTATGTAAAATGTGTCTGCGAGGAGGCAAAGTTTTCGATTCCTGGCATGATACAGAAGGCCAAAGTTCTGAAGTCTTGTTGAGAAACCAGAGGTCAGTACCTCAAGAACCGCCGGTGATACGCTGTAATAACCAGCAATGGTTAATGACGCACTGACGGGTGAGTGGACGCCATGCGAAAGAAGACGTTGAAACATCCGATTGGCCGAAACGTGTAATTTGAAAAGAGGCGGTGACTGTGCGTTAAAACTTCTAAGATGAGGCAAAGGCTCACCTGACGTCATAGCACCTGGCAATTGTCTCCACCNCCCCCGGGTGATGAAGGTAATAGCGACAAAAGAAANCAGNGTTAACGCTTCGATTAGATTGCCGGTTTGGCACGGGAAAGCGAATGGTCTCAAGATCAAACATGCAAGCATGAAGAATGGATCCACGTACTGAGCTGGACACAATTGCAATGAATTAGACGATAATTGTATTAATTGCCTTTCACTTTGTTGACCCCGGTGGGAACTTTGCTAAACGTCTCTTACCGTTGTGCTCAGACTCTGTTACTTTAGTTTATATGCTGTAGAGTGGACTTCAAAGCATATGTAGCTGTGACGCACTCTGCCTTTGAATGAACACTAACAAGATCAGCAATATTACGGGACTTGCTAAAGCTAAACAGTGCCAGCTGAATCTGCGGACGTGTTTATGTAACTGCTCAAATTCGTTATTCTCCAGTAATCAAATCTGAAGCGTAGGCGTCTCTGTCAATCATTAACTTGGCATGGACACAGTCATTGCGTTTCTTTGCCCACAAATTGCCTTCACGCACGCACTTGTTTATTAGCTAGTTGATATGCGTTTCCCTGACAGACGGCCGAATTTTCAATTCATAACGATCACCTTAGCGGGTGATGTCACCATTACTTTCAACAATGGCAAACAAATACCCCGGGTCACTTTAAGTTGCAATTAGCAAAAACGTTTGATTTCGGAGCGTCGCGTAGTGTTTCATGCTGGTCTATTCTTGCGCAACCGAAAAGAATGAGCTGGACATTAAGAGCAGAAGGCTATGTGCAGAAAAACGTCTGCGGCTAACGGCTAACAGCTTTATTACGCACGCTGTTTACAGCGCTGCTTTCAGAATACTTTCTACCACGAGAGATCGGCATCCAACGCCACGCCAACCTTGTGTCATCAATCAAACGCCTCGCAACGTGACCTTTTTCCGTTTCCACTTAAGCTCAACCAACTCCTCGCCAGCTCCGGTCATTTCTTCCCACCGGCCGCAAGCCAGCTCTCCATGGTTCGTGTACGGCTTGATTTGCCGCACGCAGTTACAGACCGCAGAAATGCTGATTTTGAACGATTATAATGCAACATCTCTAAGTGCTTGAAATCCACCGGGTTGACTGCGATCCGTGGCAATAGCAGTGGTCATGCGGGCGCGTAGTTGACTCGGCGTTAAGTGTTGAAGAGTAATAGTGCTCATCCTACTTGGCATCACCTCTTGAACGCTTAACGAGGAAGATGTTTCATGGATGTAGCAAAATGCGACCATTCAACAATGTATATTTTTGATACCGTTGTCACTATACGAAATATTTATTGAAATCCGCATTTTACTTTAAGCAATAAGTTTAAACCGTAATAATTTCCAGTAACGCTGATATCATTTGTGTTTGCTTAAACATATCCACCTCTTACTTTAAAGTTTTTGAGCAATATGACTATGTTCAGTTCAGTTCAGTTTATTTATGCATCCCGACCAAGCACAGAATACTTCATCAGGAATACAGGGACAGGAAGCGACGGCCGTAGCTGTCATTTAC
>JGI24158J21664_10002168_pt1 | contig 23462 bp, 16 predicted proteins | sample Ectturendosymbi3_FD_21664 | JGI IMG/M metagenome (IMG submission 21664) | reverse complement strand
TGTAATATTCTCACTGTTACAAGAAAATAACCTTTCTAACAGTATACCACACAGGGTAAAATGTCGGACAGAAGCAGTTAAATATCTTTCACGGTCTCTAGAAGCTCGAAAAATGCTAAAAATTATTTTATCGAAGCTAAAATTTATAAACTAATAGAATCAGTGATACCACACCAAATTGTTTCAATATCAACTTGGCTATGTGTGGCCTACCATCTAACATGAAAAGCTTTTCTCACAAAACGTGACAAACATCACTTTTATTTTTGAAACCTCTCCAAATACAAAGCCTAAAGAGAAAAAAGTGGGAGGGACATGGCATATTATGTCCCCTCCGTCTAAATAAGTGGGGGACGTGTCCCCCGCGTCCCCCAACAAATTGCGCCCATGGCTGTGTGGTCTGTTTTTATCAACCTGCGTTTTGCAGAGTGTGTGTGTTCATACTTTGGAATTCGTGTCTGCTCACAAACAAATAAAATAAATTAAAATTAAGATGTTTTAATGCTTTCGTGGATGAAAACACCAACTACTGTTTTGATTTTTGAAGTAGTTTCGTTTTCCGCAGCATAGTCACAACAAACATTGAAATACCACTAATGGATTGACCAAACACACATACATACCAGCAGCAAATGATTGGTCATTCATAACCATTTTTTCCATAGTCCATTCCTGTCTGGCTGATCCCAGATGGACTTGGAGTTTTTTAGGTAAACAACGATTGAAGTGGATAACCATTTTATTATTTTCAATAATGAAAAATACTGTGATTCAACCAAAAATTTTGAAATAATTGCTGTTGATCCTGATATTTTTTACAATTCTCTTATATTGCTGCCCGATACCTCCATATAGCTTTTTCTGCTTGGACTTTGAAGAATTTCAACGACTCGACAGCAACTTAACATGAGTCAACATTGTCTGGTGACTCGAATGAACACTATTTCAAATTTCTTCCATTTTCCTTGGACTCAAACGAATGATAAAGTTGTTTTGACTTTCGGAATCATGAACTGTGTCCATGTCTGTTTTTTCCCCCTGATTTCCTATGATTTTGCCTGTTTCCTGAGTTCCTGTTTATAAAAAAATCATGCGCCGCACGTGGCAGATCATTTTGGCGAAAAAAGCTTAGACCAGGATATTTGTCTTCGGATCCACCCAATGCCTTTGTGATCGCATTAGACCGCTGGAAAGCACGTTGCTGAATTTGAGTGAAAAATATGTGGTTGTACTTTTATTCATACATTTATTTTGTATATATTGTGTTTGTGACGGAAATTGAATAATGCAAAACGCATTTCAAGGTCGTAGTGAACTAATTGTTTTTTCCAAAGCGTTTTTGCATGATGAGTGTGTTACAGCTTTTTAAATTATCCAGTCACCCAATTGATATTGTTTGATCAGAAGATTATTATACTTTTTTCAGTTCCTAAAGAGTGCTTTAAATGACCCTTTGTTTTTTATTCTGGTTGAGTTATAAGTAGTCTTGACTGTTAATTTCTTAGGCGCCCTCTTGTGGCTGAAAGAATCTCAAATGAAACCGCAGTGTTTATCTCACTCAGACACTTACACACATATCAAAATTGATGGTTTAAAACCTTTAGCTTCTTGTTTTCTTTTGACACTTCTGTGGCATTCCCTCTCACATGTATTTTTTATCCAGTCTTTATCCTTGCAGCAAACTGAAACTGTACTCCAACAAAATTAGTAATTTGGATTTATATTCTGTTTGTATGCATTTAAATAAAACTGCACAGAATGCCATTCAATTTTATTCACACTTACATTCAACATTATACATTTCTTATAACTTATTTTATAGAACAGTGATTTTTTTCATTTGGGTATTCATAACACTTCAAATTTATTGACCTAACATAGTTTGAAAGGTACTTGGTCGGTGGAATAAAGTTGTACTTTGCAATCAGTACTGCAACAGATAATCTGTACTGCAATACTTGTACTGCAATATCTACAAAGTTAATGTGATTAAACTTTTTGCATTTTTTAAATGGATGTTAAAATGTTTTGATTCTTTGCTGACCAACATTTTTACAATCACATGAACTGCCACCTAATGTTTAAAATTACAAAATTGCATGGAGCTATGGGTTTACAGTTAGTACAGCCTATGAATATGCAGTTCTGAAAGTATTTTTAGTGTGGTGGAATATTCTTTTTGATTTTTTTGTTGGAGACATACACTAAAATTTGGTGAATTTTACAGTATGTTCAAAGTTTGAACAATTTTTTTTTAAATTTATGTTAATGTACAGTATGATAAGCAAAAACATAACACATGCATGTTGCATTACAATAAATAACAGTAAAGGAACAACAGTAAAACAAAAGGGCAAAGACAGACAAGAAGAAGAAGGTGAAAAGAGGTGGCAGGCAATCTCAGAAACAGAAAAACAAAGGAGCATGATAGCTATAAGAGCGTATGGATGCCTAGGATACTACATAATTCAGGATGCTAGCAGTAGCAGCATTGCCATGGACCACAGCCAAGGACAAGCTGCAGCCAGTGGCACTCTCAGGGGTCACCAATGTGATCAACCAGTTTTAAGGGCGCCAAGGAAGGGGGAAGTTTTCATGTTATAAACACTAGAGTATTTGATGACCATTGCTTGTAAAATGTAATTGAGGAAAAGTCCTTGGTAGTTGTTGATTTTTGCTATTTTGGTTGTTTAGCTGTGTAGCCAGGCTGGATGACACTGTCCTTATAGTGGCCGGGGGTGAAATTGTCCACAAATGTTGTATCTCAGAACAGACAGTGACCCCTATCCCAAGGGCAAATCATGTGTCCATCTGACTCTAACCATCTGCCATGAGGCTGCAAATAAATATTTTTAATTTTGGCTGATTTTGATAGGATGAATTTCCTTAACAGATTTATTTTGTGCTTGGGTAGTTGGGATGTGAATGTGCTGAAATCTGATTGTTTTTTGTGCTTGATGTGAATAAGTTGTGTTCTGAGAAGTTTTTCTGACATATGTTTTGAGTGCTCCATGAAAAGTAATGCAAGCTTTCCATATCAAAAGTATAACTTAACTGGTATTTATTCGCCCTTTAAGGTATCTGCAGCTGATGAGTGCGTAACTGCTTGTAGGCAAAAAGCTGAGGTAGCACCCATATTCAAATCCTCAAAATCCTTGTTCTAATCAATATATGTGATGCCTCTTTATGTTTGTCAAGGTAGTGTTGTGTTGGTGTAAATTATCTGCTGTAGATTACAATGTCTGATCGAAATTTGCGGCACAAAACAGTTCCAGTATATGATGACGATGATGTTGTTTTGGATGAAATTGATGGAAAGCGAACCTATGATGTCCAAGAGAAGTTAAATAGCAGAAAGTACAATGCAGACTTTCTGTCTGATGTCGATGGCCATGAAATGACCTTTGAAAGGGTGCAAAGATCTGGGTTGACAAATCCAATTCGAATTAAGACAAAAGATGGCTTGGGTATGTTTAAATTGCTGCCAGCTGAAGATTTGTGTAGCTACTAAATAAAAAGTTGATGAAGAAGTGGATGCACAGAATTAATGGCTCTTTCAGTGAGATTTTTTAAAAATAAAGTATAATTTTCCGTTACTTGCATGTGGTATTTTGATTGTTGCATGTTGATTGGATCGAATATAAATTTAATTTGTCTGAATTCCAGTGGGTGCACCACCAAAGGTATTTCCATGAATATGTGGTTGTTTATTGTAATGCATGAGAAAAATTTGCATCAGAAAGAAAGGATTACTAATTCAGCAGTTTTTAATGGATGTTGTGCCTCATACTAATGTTTTGGTTCAGCTTCATACATGTGATTTGGCTTGTTTAAGATTTTCTTTTCATAGACTAGATGTGATATTTCAAAAAAAATTAATATGTAATTACTGAGTATGCTTTGTTAATGCACACACCCTGTTGTGATTATAGATAGGTCTATTATACATGTAAAATAATGTGATTTTGTACAGGATGATCACTGCAAATATTTCCAGATGCTAATCAAAAGGTTCAGCAGTGAGACTGCTGGTTTAATCAGTTTCAAACTTGTTTTCAGGTATGGAGATGCCTGATGGTTCTAGCTTTGGAGTTCCGAATGTGCGTGCCCTTGTTGGTGGCCGCCGCATGGTTGATGTGATGGAATGCAAAACACAAAGAGCATTGGAAATGTCCATGCGTGATTTTGAGCAGTACTTTGAAAGTAAAGATCGAAGACACATATACAATGTGATTTCCTTGGAGTTCTCTCAATCAAAACTAGAAGCATTTATCAAACGACCCAAAGTGGTTGACTCCTTGGATTGGATTGACCTCGTTTGGCCACAGCACTTAAAAATGACTCAAATTGAACAAACCAATAAATTGGTCAATATGAAATACCCCAAAGTTCAAAAATACTGCTTAATGTCAGTTGCCGGATGTTATACAGATTTTCATATAGATTTTGGTGGGACATCTGTTTGGTACCACATACTCAAAGGTGGAAAAGTATTTTGGCTTATTGAACCCTCAAATGAAAATTTGAGTTTGTATGAGAGATGGACGATGTCTGGAAATCAGGGTGATATATTTTTTGGTGACATGGTTTCACGATGCCAAAGAATTGAGTTGGTAGCTGGAAATTCTCTTCTGATACCTAGTGGTTGGATTCATGCTGTGTACACACCTCATGATTCCCTAGTGTTCGGAGGCAATTTTCTGCATTCTTTTAACATCCCCATGCAGCTGAGAATTGCACAACTTGAAGAACGACTGCATGTGCCCAATCGCTTTCGGTTTCCATTCTTTTCTGAAGTTTTGTGGTATGCTTTGGAAAGATACGTTCACTGCTTAACTGAAACTTCCTTTCTTGACCATGAGTACCAAGAAAAAAATTGCATCAGCCGCAAGTCTTCACAAAATGGAGAGGAAAAAGAAAACAAAGAGTATGTGCACTTGACTCCAATTGAATACAAAGGGTTGCAAAAGCTCATGGAAACTTTGGAGGGTTTGCCTAAAAGTAAGCGATGCATTCCCGAAGGCATAGCAGATGCTGATGGATTACTTATCAGAGCCAAGAAACTGTTGGTCGATCACTCTGGTGATGATCGTGAGTTGGCTGTTACAGGAAAAGCAAAAGCATTCTGGCCAGTGGCTCGTGTTTCTAATATGACAAAACTTGCACGGAAGCCAAAAGTTCATTCTGTTGCTACTCTTCCAAAAAAGACGGGGACTTCCAGTCGTATTAGGCGTGTACGCTGCAAGCAGTGCGAAGCGTGTGTTCGAGATGATTGCATGGAGTGTGTATTCTGCAAAGATATGCGCAAACATGGTGGGCCTGGTACCATGAAGCAGTCGTGTATCTTGCGACGGTGCATGAATCCCATCCTTCCATCATCAGCACGTGAAGGCTCTGTGCCACAATCACCAAATACATCTCCCTGTGTTGAACAACCTTCGTTTGAAAAACATGGGAAGAGGGCTAAGAAAGGGCTTGAATCCGCTGACGCTGAAAGTGCCCCCAAAATTGCAAAAGTTGATGTGGAGCCTGTGGAGGTAGACGTTAACTCTCCCCCACTGCGACCTGTTGTCCCCAGGGTGTTTGTTAAACGTGTTTCGTCGTCGGAACTTTCGAGGTATGCTGTGCGTCCATTGTCGCAAAAAGAGGAGAACAGTGATGGTAAAATACTGGGATTGAATCAAAATGCTTGGCTAAATATATTCAAACTCCTGGATCACCAAGATTTGAGCAACTGCATGGCTGTTTGTAGAGACTTTTTGAAATGGTGTGGTTCGCCATGTCTATGGAGAAAAATTGATCTGTCAGAGAAAAAGGTGACAAAAAATATTCTGCAGTCTGTGGTTCGGAAAGCACCTGTTCGTCTCGATTTGTCGCGCTCTAATGTGAGCTACAACCAGCTGTTGTGGCTAATACAAAGATCGCCTGCCTTAAGAGAGATGTATCTCGCTGAAGCTTCCTGGGCGTCTATCGCAGCTCTGAATACTGCTTCTTGTCCGCCTCTAAGCAGTTTGGACGTGTCTTGGTCTTCAGGTTTCACAGATTCGCATTTGAGGCAGCTGCTGTCTACACCAAGCGACGCACGACCTGGCCAGGAAATTAGCTCCACCCGTTTGCAGTTTTGCCAAAAATTGTTTATCGCAGGAACCGAAATAACAGATGCCGGCGTGAAAGTAATTGTGAACAACTTACCCAAGCTGAAGTCAATTGACATAAGTGCTTGCCAAGTAACAAGCGAAGGCGTTAAGTACCTGCTAAACGCAAGTGCATCAGCGCTGGGAATGCTGAATTCCATAACTGCTCAGAACTGTAATCAAGTTAACAGCAGTGCGTTGCAACTACCTGGCAAGTTGCCGAACGTACGACGAATTGACCTTCGTGGATGCCCACATGTTACTGAAGCAGCTTGCAAAGAATATATCGAAAAATCAAACGGTACTCTCTTCATGCAAGAGCTGCGGCTCATGTTGCAGAGATGACTTTACTCCGCCTACTGGTTCTTACACACGAGGTTGCTACAGCATACCATTTCTGAATAGTCCCAGAAATGTTTTTTCTTCAAAAAAATGAACTGGTTATTCTAAGCTACATACTTATGCGTCCAGGGTAACTTTTACGTGGGTCGTAATCAGTCGCTGCCCTTTCGGTTTCAGTTTGATGCAAAACGGTAGATCCTTCAGTAAACAGTATGATGCAATCATGTTTGTTTTCCAGCTTTACCGTAGCTCTCTACCCGTAGTCACCATTTCGTGTTATGGTGTGTTCCTCCCAAGCAATGGCACCATTTGTTTGTGCTCTTGAGGTTGCATAAAAAGGTTTTTGCATCTTCATCATTTTTGGCTGTTGTGTTGGTTATTGAAGTCAAGTGCGTTGTTATACTTGTAAACATTTTGTTGTGTAATGCGAAAGCTGCGTTAATTGTGCTTGGTACATGATGGCAGAAGCGCGAATGTGTGAAGACATTTAAAGCTGCAGTAATGTCTTCGTAACTAAGAACTTTGTTTTTTGGTAAGAAACCAATCACTGCAAAAGCTGCCAATTTTGTAGCGACAAGTGACACAGTGATTTCCCGTGTGAGTTCTTAGCATATGCCACTTTTGGCCCGTTCATCAATGCGTCTTGAACATACTTTTTGGGGAAAATATGTTAGGAAAATCATGTTGAAAAATATGCATTGTTCAATTTGGGTGGGGGTGCCGTTATTTCGAAATACGAAACGTTGCAAAAGAGGATCAGAGTGAAAGTTCTTGCAACTCAAAGTGATTATATGAAAAAAGACTAGTTCCTCTAAGGAAACAGTTGCATTCTTTTAAATAAAAATATGAAAAAAGTGAAAAAGAACCGAAAATAGAACCATATCAAAGGATACAAAACAAGTACATTGCAACAATTGCTTCTGTATTGTTTCTGGTGATTGACATTGGGCTCATTGGCCTTCTGAAGGCTTCGTGCACAGCAGTGTTAGACGTTGGCAAAGACAAGAAAGCGCAAGCCGGCATACAGACAATGTCTTGAAACGAACTACGCGACATTTGAGAACATGTTTCCTATAGGCGGTGAACAGCAGTAAAAGTTGGTTTGATCTGTAAAAGGTTGTTGCATTTTTTCACCGCAGTTTCGCAATTAAACAGTTGGGTATACAATACTCACCTCGACAAAATGTCATAATTGCAAATCAGTCGCGTTCACCTGCTTCCGCCACCGTTCGTATAAGGCGGTCTAGCTACTTACACGCAAACCTGCTGAAATCTACTTTGGATTTGTCTATACCTAGTAGATTTAACCATTGGTTTTGCGTTGCTCTGCGGTAACGGTACATAAATAAACGAAACTGTTTACCGGCAGTATGGTGTGTGCTGTTACATTTAACAGTGGCTCCCATTTCTTTGATATGGTTTATTGGGCTTGTAAGCATGAGCAGACCGGATGCAGTTTAAACGCGTAACACAGTCGAACGTAAAATGCGGTCTTTAAGCGCAAACGACCTCGAAAAAAAATACTCCAAACGCGAACTCTGAGCTCTCACCTCAGCGCAAATGAAGCAAATTATTTCACCCCAATTTATGCATTAATGACAAGACTTTCCTGCTTAAATTTTTAAACTTGCTTCGGACACATCAATTTTTGGTACAGGTTGGCTGTATTTACATTTGACCATGTAGGTCTTCAACCCCCTAAACTTAATATGGCTGTTTTACCCGTCCAGCTGAAGATCTTGGCAGTCCCGTAACCAGCGCGCGACACCAGGGGGGCGAAGAGTTTTCTGAGAGTGGCCCAATTTTCTTAGGCTATGTCCAATACTTTCAAGCTATGTCCAACATGTATATGGTTACGGGCCTGGATCTTGGTAAGGGGCAAAGTAAACAAGATTTGCTTTGGGTGGCCCGGGCAGAATTTCTCCCCTGTAGTGGATAAAACGACGTGAGTTTATCGTAAATTACGAGTAAATTGCTTCAATTTACTTGTATTCAGGGATTTTATGACGCAAGTTTGTGAAATAGGAAGCAGTCTTGGATCTACTAGAGAAAAATGGATAGGACCTATCATCACTTGTCTTCACAGAAGAGTACACAAGGCAACGTGGACTTGAGTATTATAGGCAACTTAGTGATGAGTGTATACTTATAAATTGAGTCAGAAATCTTTCATCAGCAACGACTGCAAAAGCTTCGCATCAAACAGTGAAGAACGATAAGACGTAAAACTAGGCATGCACAGCAAAAATGCAAACAGATGGATTGTGTTACAAACGGATGTAGTGGATTTTTTATTTAAAAAGTGAATTAGAAAAATCCAAATTTGCTCGAATGATTGCTTCACCTGTGTAACAAGGTTAATATTAAATTCCTTTTTTTGCAATGCTTTCAGGTAAATCACATGCTGCTTATAAAACGGTGTAAGCAACCACCAGCTTTCAAGCGCTCTTGCATTTTCTTTTTAATGTTTATTCATGCGTCTGTATGAAACATATAAAGTTATACCTTCAAAGCAGAATCACAATAAGAAGCACATGTGAGTAAGCCTGATTCAATAAACAACGATCTGAGTACATGTAATATAGGCCTGTGTTCGCCACAACACAGGCAAAGGTTGAAGTTTAAAATAAAATGAGAGGATCTTCAAGCCGCATATTTAAATAGTTGTTTATTCAAACTGCATTTGAATAGCTGAAGTACAGAGGGTTCACAAAAGACTAATTGTTCGGCATGTCGCAAACCACAAATGCTAAAAAGGAAATTTCAATAAATAAAGCAATTGACAAATTAAGATAAGCGTGTTAAAATGGTTGGCTGAAAACATGACACAGTGGCTGTACGATACAATAAATGGTAAAATACAAAGGTATAATAGGCTGATGTATGTTAGTTGAGGGCCACAAAGAGGTTAAAATGTTCATACTACAATGCGATACACGAGTATAGGTAGTATAACAACTACTTTATTTGCGTACAATTTCAGGGTAGGAGTAAGAAATAATGCATAAGATGAGTGAACTAACAGCACTTAACAAAAATACAATTTCGAAGAAAGACAGCGAAACCTGTGCTTATTGTGTAGTGTTTTGTAACAGATAAATTTGAGTCAAATATAGCCTTGTAATGTTCGTCGAATGCAAAAAGGAAAAATATTTTGAATGTTTGGTAATGGAACTCCATATTTGAGGAACAATGGACAGCAGGGCATGCTGCCCTGCAACACATAATTATTCATAGATTGATAATGTTTTTCAGCTAGGCCAACCACAAACCTTGAATGATGGTTATGACTTAAATTTATTTGCAAAATTGATTACTATATAGCTGGAAAAAGTCGAATAAATGCACCTTATAGTTTGAGCAACAGAAAAGATGAATAACTTTTGAATGTTTACAGTTTAAAGTTCAGCACAGTGGTTACTGGTTTGAACTCTACACAGCATTTAAATGAAAGCAGCTTCTCTGGGAGGAGGCTGGCCTTGTTGACTGTACCCCAGTCGAAAATTGAGTGATTAATACAGGAATGAAATAGGGGGTAAAAGAGGTATTTGAACACAAAATACTTTTTTCAACTTGCAGCTTATAATGTTCCCCAATCCTTTGAACTTTGTTTAGTAGGTTTTCAATTTGGGGTTCCCAGTCGTGTTTATCAACACATGTCACATCATGCTAATTATTGTGCTGATTTACTGATTTAAACTTGTATCTTAACATATCATCTGGGCCCAAGGTAACCGCCTAAAGGTTTAAGTGTTGTTAAAGTTTGCCAATAGTGTTTTCTATTGGTGAATGGAACCAGTTTGAAGCACCTGGGGTCATAGCTGAAGCATTAACTAGTATTTATCATCAAAATCACAAATAACTGGAATCATGTGAATAAACAAATTCACACAATTACTGATTTACAACGATCGCGTTCACATATGTGGTGAATTTCTTAAAAAAGGCCTGTCTGATCTACTCCAGTCCTGGAGGCTTATGTGCTTGTTGATTCTTAGGGCCTGGGTAAGTGCAAAGCTAGTCTTGGGATGTGAGCCAATTGCGAACAGTAAATTTGGTGACTAAACACAGCACACGAAGGTAATCGTCGAAAGAAAGCAATGATTGCTTTTAATGTATAAAACACAACTCGACTGAAGTCGCAGCATCATTTCACCCACTGAAAGGAAAGAAGGTAAAAACAAAGCCTACTACTTGGTTGCTACACACAGCAGCAATAAACACGTCGCTGTCCTTTGATCATGATGTAAAAAAAACTCAATTTATAAAACATTTTAATGCGGAGGATGATTACGCATTTTTGAATGCTACAGCACTAGACATAACAACCTTTTAATGTCTTGCAAATGTAGTGTCTTGGTCAGTCACTAGTCACAACCTTGCTTTATGGATGCATGTCATCCGTAAAGTTTTATTCCGACTGCAAGGAAATGCACAAACATGGCTGAAACAGACATTGAATAACGTGAGCTGCAAGCATGATTCAGAGAACAAGTGTAAAAAAGTTGAAAAAAAACTTACGTTTTAGCAATAATAAGAACTGACATAATCTTTTAATTTCTGTTTCACTGAGTTTTGTTGAAACACTTTGTGTACCAACAATAACTGGACGTAGGAATTGGTCGATTTGACTAAAACAGTTCATGGTTGCTGAGTGCTGGTGGTAGTACCGCGAACATATCGGTTAAGCTGTAGTAGTAGTGTAGCCTATAAGCCTATAGTGCTGATTGGGTCGTCTTTTTGATTTATAAAACGTCAGCGTTTTAAAATTTACTTTGCAAACGTAATTATTTTAAAGTTCTAATCTACCTAATGTAACAAGAGTATTCAGTAAACAAAGAGCCGCCTACTGTATTTCCTTAGAGAGCAAACTCTTGATTTCATGATGGTAGGCTACTGCATGCAGGTGCTGACTTCTGACTTGCTCTAGGTGTTATTACTGTTATGTCACTGAATGGGCAGTTTTACTGTTAGGCTTACTAAAACATCTTTCCATTATGATGAAATATGTTTCATTTACCTGATTTTTATTGAGGTGTTATGTCATCACAGATTACAGAAATTTGACTGCCTAGCAATTTTTAAAGAGTTTGTACTACAGTTGATGGTAGGCTTATCCGGACCAATGAAGTTAGGTCTAGTTTGCATTCTGTTTACCTCATAACATAGACTTAGTTTTTCACTGATTGAATTTTTCCATTAGCTTCGTTTTATTGTTACTGTCACCTAAGCTTTAACTCTACTTAGTGTTTGCAAATTATTGAAGCTGCATGCTGAGTGCAACATTGAGTACTTCATTATCCAAATGAGTAGGCTAATCATAATGAATAGATTATCTTCAGTTCTGATGAATAAGCAAATGCATTCTGTGTCCTTTCGACAAATATGGTTTTGTACAAAGTGATCTTAAGCCTAGGTTTTTGAAGAAAATCAGGTAATGTAATAATGTGTTCAACTTCCAGTGGGATTTTTTTTCGGACAGTATGACTTAATGACAAGCAACAGGAAGTGAAAACAACACACAAGTAGCAACACATGCAAAACACCATATACAAACAAAGAATAGGAAAAGCAAGCAATATATCTCAAAATGAAAAATCGCAAATGCTGTAAATTGTTCTTTAGCCAATTTTTTTCTATGTAAGAGTTGTTTCAAAACGTGCGTTGTGTTTTTAACATATTGATAATGATTGCAGTATGGGTGGTTATTGCAAGAAAATTGCTGGGCAAAACTAGTGCGTACACCATTGTAGTAATGTAAGTGATTCGCATTGTGAATTGGTTTGCAGCCACTATACCAGAGGTGGGGAACCTGCGGCCCATAGACCAAATGCGGCCCGCTTGAACATTTGATACAGCCCTCATCAAAAGTTCCGTTACCCAATTTAGAGTACAAAATCATGTCAAAACGAAACTCCATAAGCAGATAGGATCTCATAGAAGCCTCTGTCCCTCATCTTAAGATGAAAGTACTAAGTAGAATTTTAGGATAAAGTCAATTGTTATTTGCAGCCCACCAATGATAATCCACAATTTATGCAGCCCGAGATAGTAAGTAGGTTCCCCACCCCTGCACTATACCATAGTAAGAATTCAGTAGGTCTATAGCTGTAAAATGGTTTTGGGAGATGTACAGAACTTGTGATGACATGAAATGCTTCATGCAAATGGTCTCAAGTGATGCATTTTTGTTAAAAATGCTAGACTGCAGTGACTACAACTACAGACCTTGCAATGCAAAAAGTTCGTATGTGTTTATCTTTTAGTCATCATCCATGCCACATGGATTGGAAGCAGTGCACAAGGGTATAGAAACGCTTAATCAGTACTCAATGGATGATTAGTTAGTTAATTGTGCTGGTAATACCAAAATGTACAAAAGAAAAAATTGAAACAATGTATCAATGTCTACAACAATTTCATAATGTACAGAAGTGTTAATCATTGTAATGGGTATATATATGTAGGATATTCTACAGTATTGCTTGAATCCAGTAATGATATAAGCGGAATGTTGGTATCAACTGACCATTTATGCAATGAAAAATTAGTGAGTTTGGCACTAATGAAGTATGTCATGAAGTTGGTGCACTGGGAATGCTTGTGAGAACAGGGTTTAGTTTGGATTGTTATTTTTGTGATAGAGTTTTCTTGAGGACACAACTTAGTTAACAGTTGAGTGATGGCTGAACAACTTTTTTGTGTTGACCATCATCAAAACAAATGATTTTTTAACCTAAACTTATCAGGTGTCTGAAAACTTCAGAGCTGGCATTGTGTAACCAGTTTGTCTTTTTTCATCATTTTTTGCCTCATTCAGACAAATTTGTGGAGTTTTCTAAGATATGACTAGTGTGTAAATATTTCTAGATATGAAGTTTCTCAGTTTTGTTGAAACTTAACCTATCATGTGTCTATAACAGGGGTCGGCAACCTATGGCCCGTGGACCAAATCTGGCCCGCCAAACAAAATCATCTGGCCCATGACACCTTTACAAATTGCAGCAACTGTATGGCCCGNCTAGTGGTATTATATTATATGAATGGAACTTCCTTGCAAGTTCTTGTTGTCCATACTTATGAGAAACCATACTGTGCTAGAAATGTACTGTATGTCATATTTTGGGATTTTGTTATAAACTGTGAAAATCAGGAGTTTGAATGATATAAATTCCATGAATTCCTGAAGTTTTACCAACATAAACAGCAAAGGGAACCGAATTGTTGTTGGCAAAATAGTCCGGCCTGCCATACCTTGCAGAGTTTATTTTTGACCCGCGACTAGGGAAAGGTTGCCGGCCCCTGGTCAAGAAGATGAATTGCTCATATTAACGTGCATTGTGTAATTTGATTTGTGTGGTTGTGATGTATTTTTTATCATTCTGCATTGAAGGAATAAGATTGGCCATACCTGGTTTTATTTTTTCAGTCATAGACCAAATTAAAAAAAAATTTTGGAGCACAAAACTGGGATAGACTTAAAAGCCTTCAAAAAACTGTACGTGTTTTATTTTTAGATGTTTCGGATTATTCTTAATCCATCTTCAGTCAAAAAAATAAAACAACACTTGGCAAAACCTTGACTTGTATAAAAATACATATGTTGTTGGCACACTGATTGATTTATAACCTTTAAGTCGACGCACAATTAACAAAAGGCTGCCAAAAATTTACGAGGATCTAAAAGCAAGTTTTGCCTAACAAAAATGTGCGAGGATCTAAAAGCAAGTTTGCCTTACAAATGCAAAGTGCCTGATGGTTGTGACTGTAAGCACTGCTATGGTATTCCATGAAATCAATTTACAAACTTATAGCTTTTTCTACTTGAACAGCAGCAGTTGACACTCAAACATTTTTCCAAAAGGATTATAGTCACAAAACTGTTTATCAAAAGTGTAGAATAGATCATTCAGGTTGTCAGACTACTAAAATTTGAGTCTTTTCAAGCTGTTCACAAATTTGGGAGTAATTGAATTTAGGGATAGCCACCCCAAATTATGAAACCTTTTTGAACTTGAGTTACTATTGTGCAAAACCTAAACATGTGGTATACATATTACGTAGTGCTAAACATTTCCGGAAAATGCTTTGCATAAAGATTTTTTTGGCTTAGTTTAACTGGCTTAATTGCCATGCTTTTTATGAGGTAGCTTGATAGCTGGTCAGGGATGCTGAAACAGCAGTAGGTAGGGGGCTAGTAAAAGAGTTCAGGGCAATAGAAATTATAAAACAACAAAAAAACATTACAAATTGTGCTTGTTTCTGTTCAGGAACAATGTTGGCCTCAAAATAATTAAGCATTTTTAATTCTCTTGGTGCATGTTTAGCTGCAATAAAGTTGTTTCAAGTCGATCTTGATAAACATAAAATTACCTATGATACTATTATGAAAAGGTACCTCCACCCAGTCCCATCACCGTGGGAGGCTTTGGTGGGCTTAGTCCCCCCCAAACAAAGTTCCAAGCCCCCAAATCGAAATATGAAGTACTATAAATCAGTGGAGTTTTTGTCAAGTTTAAGTGTCAAGCCCTCCTATTGAAGACATTCTGATGACGGTTCTGCTTCCACCCCCATTGTCCCACTTTTGAAAGTTAGGTGCTGCAATGCCCCCACTCTTTGGTGTCCCTGTTGATAGTGGTCACGTTAGCTGCTCATATTGACTTTAATGTTGTTGGTGCTTATTTTCACATATAACTTGAGATTTTGCATGTACACAGTGCAATGTAACCTGTCATAAGTCACCAGGGGTGTAACGAGGGGGGCGAGGGGTACACAATTCCTTGGGTGCCGAATCACTGTGGGCGGTGCCGAAAAGTCGTCCCAACAGTGTCACAATTACTTTCTTCAATACGGTACATTTGCTTAAAAAAAAATTAGGTTTGAACATGAGGGCACCAAATGTGCTTCTTGCCCCTGTGCGCCATCTAACCTCGTTATGCCCCTGCGAGTCACGAGTCACTATAGCAGTGTGTGTAAGCTCTGCGGATGTGGGTCAAATACAGGACTTAGCCAACAAGTGAGCTAAATTGTCACTCATTTTTTGGTATGGCTTTTTCCCTGGGGAGGGTTGTGGTAGCAGTTGCCCTAGGAAATGTGGTCACTCCACCTGGTCCTTGGATGACCTCTGGGCCACTTTCCTCTGGGTGTATGTAGCCACCAGGGTTGATAAAAATAAAAAATAGGATTTTTTTTATTTTCATAATTTTTTTTGATTTATTGTGTAGGGGTGGCCACACAACACTTGTGATTTTTAATTTTAAATGGTTTGTTTTACTATAAGGTGTGGTTTGTTTGTTCAAGTACAGCAACTAGAAGCAGCTTAACTTTCATTCAAACTTTCTTTGCACTTAAACAATATCCCTTAAGGCAAATCAGTTCATAACACCAGTACTGGTGTACAAAACGAACTATTTATTGAAATGACAATACTCAACCACATTATCAAATTCATGAACATTTAATAGCATGTCACAAAGCTTGCCAACGTTTTTGGTGCTAAGTCGATTGTTCCAATTAATTATTGCAGTGCAACTTTCACTGGTTCACTTTCTACAAAAGCATAACTTACATGTATGAAATGGTAAAAACCTCTGACATATTATGAATCAAAAATATGTTCTGAAACTACTATGTTTATAGGCAACAGCCTGCATCTTTGATGGAATTAGATACAATTTCCCACTTTATGCTTGTTTTTTTTCACTGAGACATTTAAGTCATTTTTTTCACTGAGACATTTTGGTCATTTTTTTCACTGAGACGTTTTGGCCACTCTGACATTTCAGTCATTGTCCCATAGTAGCATTAAAACATAACGCAACAGTATTCACTAGTCTGTATTTTCAGATACTGTAATTTAATTGACTTAGTTTTTTTTCGGTCATTCAGAAAATTCGGTCTATGACTGAAAAATGATTTAAAAAACTAGCTTTACGCCATTCTACGGCCTACGCGTTCAAACTTGTATTATTCTAACAGTTCCGACTTCTGAGTCTGCAAGGGTTAGTGATTTCAGTCCACATGTCATTTTTGTAGCTAGGTGACATAGAACCTGTGATTGCACAGAAGCTGTGATTGTTATAACTTTAATTGCTTTCAACTTGGGTCATCATAAGAATTCTTTGCCTTCTATACTAATATCAGTGAAAATCGATTAGAATGCTAATTAAATGTGTCGTAAAAATCACACAAAGCGTCAAATCAAAACTGCATTTGATTTTTTTTGATTTTTATTGCTTGATTTAAACCACTGATTTTTAACAATCAACCCCGGTAGCCACCAGACTTGCCTTGCCAGTCTTCCGTCGGGCAATATGGACACATGGCCGAACCAACGTAGCTGGGATATTTCGATTCGGAGAAGTGGCTCAACATTCAGGGCTTTTCCAATTTTACAGCTGCGAGCTTCGTCGCGAAGTGCAACACAGAAATCTTTGCAAACATCCCATCTCGGCCGCTTGCACTTGTGCTGGTATTCTTCCGAGCATTGCCCAAGAATTTGCTACTTACATAAAGATATGGAAAACACGCGGCTGTTGATACAAACGTGTCTGCTTATTGTTGTTGTGGTTATTTTAATTGAAACCTGGCAAAAGCTGTACAGGTACCTTGTGTTTTTGAGAGTCACTAGAGTACAGACATATCTCTCATTCTCTTGAGAGAAATGTGTCTAGATTTTGTGAGAGGACCTCATCTGCATATATGTGGTTGTTGCGATCGGAAATCCCGAGCGGCATGTGCGCAAAGCTTCGCACTGTGGCAGCAAGCAACAATAGAGATCACCCAACGAGATCACTCTATTACTGCTTGTTCGCGCCACATGTATATAGTGTTTTTCTTCACGCAAATCCCGTTCGTGGTGAATCACACATTAACGCAACGCCACCGGAGAGGTTGCAACATGGAAATAAAATCCATCTTAGTTAAACACTATACTCGTTTCAAAGCTTCTTTCAAAAAAAGTGACTTAATACTTAATTGATTCGGTGTAACTCTTACGGGAACGTTCACTTTTTTTGAAAGATTGGTTCCGGCCCTGATAAGCAAGGGTTGGGCTTGTTGTGTTGACACTGATGTGTTCGAAAAATACTTATATCAGTGTATCAGATCATTGATAGTTTTTTGCTTGACCGTTATCTGGGAGTGACAGCAGACTTTTGAAAGATTTGATTTCCCTTGAAATCGACCAAATTTTGACGCTAATGAACCTATGTTTTTTGTCAAATGTGCACTGGAAATCTCCAATGGCATTGAACACACGAGGCATCGATGTTGGTGCCCTTTAATTCTTCTGACTAACTTGCGTGAACCGTTAGCCAAAAACATACGCAATAAACTAAACATTGAACCATCCAGCATTTCTTGTCCTGGCCAAGTTTTGTTTAAACAAGTTTTTGTGTCTCTCAGCAAAACATCGCACGGGAGTCGAATAACGTTGGCCTATGTGACTGGTAGACAGCCGTGGCCAGGCCCGTAACCCGGGAGCCGCAGGGGTTATTCGCCCCCCATGCAAAATTTTTGTACCCCCTGGAAAAATGTTTTAGACATAGTTCAAAAATTTGGGCCACTTCAACGAAACTCTTCGCCCAGTGCCGGATTAAGACCTTCGTGGCCTCAAGGCATATTTCAAGTATGGCCTGAACTAATGATAAGAGTAAATTAAAAACAAAGAAGCTTTATTAGTAAACATTTATTTATTAGCAAAATTTAGTGATTAGAAGTACAAGCTAAAAATGTTAGTCGGTTTACTTTTGTAACTTTTCTTGATTTTATCGTAGCATAGATTAAATTGTAACTTTTCTTGATTTTATTGTAGCAAATTCATCGATAACTGAGCTAAAATCAGCACTTAATCAGTTAATCAAGCGCATTCCCTTGAATGCCGAGAGCGGAGCATCGTCGCCCTGTTCGTTTGCTCGCAACGCCATGTTCAGTTCTTTGCTCGCCGTGTTAGAGTTAGGTGGCCGTTGTGCTGCTTAGTTAAGTTGAAGTAACAGTGATCATTGAAGTGAGGGTAGTGAACTCGACTGTCAGAGTATCAGCTTAGCTTGTGTTAAACTGTCTTGTTTGTTGTATTTGCTGCGGCATCTGTGGTTGCCAGGGATAACTATTGTTATATCTGCGCAGGTGTATTAGCGTTGAACTCCCTGGTGCCGTGAATGTTTGTAAAACACCACGACCTTCTCTCTAGACGTGCCACGATATTACACAGAGCTCTTGCGAGTGTAATTTGACCTTCTGCAACTCTGATCATCGTGGATCGTTTCTCGCAATTGTCTCTGCGAAGCTTTGAACGAATTCTTGTTGAATGAACTCTAGTACAAATGTACCGTACTGGACTGTTGTATTGAGAGTAGGCTGTGTGCTTTCGCAAGTCATAGCGACCAGCGGAGACCTACCCTTGAAGTTGAGCCTTACACCTTAACGTAATTTTACAAACAACGGTTTTTCATTACCAGCCCTCCCGGCCATTTTCACCACGAGCCACCACTGCCTGGGGGTAAATTTAATGATGATGTTGTACATTTTGCTACAGCGCTAATGAGTAAACAAAAAACAGGGGGTAAATTTTATGTGAGGAAGCTGACAAGGGGTAAACAGGAGGAAAAAGGTTGAGAACCCCTGGTTTAAGCACACACAAAGTGCGAGCACTGAAGAAACCCTTCTCTGCTCTAACTGATCGACCTGCAATCGTGAGTGCTAGTTTACCAGAGATTTCTGTAGACACTAGTTCTGACATTCCAGATACTGTAGCTGCTATTGATGCACCGTGTCTTTTGTCGTTAACCACGCTTGCTGTGGCTGCGACTAAAAATCATGAACTTGCTCTAATACCTGTTACAATTAAAGGTCTGAAAGCTACTGCACTTCTGGATTCTGGCACATCCGACGTATAACTCAGTACGGAAATCGCCCGACATCTCTGTTTAGAACCTTCCAGGCCGCTTGTGAAAGTGACGATAGCCTCTGACTCCACCTCCACTGTATCTGACGGTTTTGTAACGCCAACTATTAAATTGGCTGAACGCGAATACTCTTTCGATTTCATGGTGGTTAAAGGACTTTGCACCATTGTTATTCTCGGTCAACAGTTTATGAAGTGACATAGAAACGTAGTATTCGTAACAGGCGGTTTGGAGACTGATTTTGTGCTGGGAGATAGCTCTGCTTCTAGAGTTGCTACTTCTAAAACACCAACTCCTCGTCTGTTCCGAAATTTACAGCCAGGTGTAAAACCGGTATCGACTAAATCTAGTCGATTCAAGCTTTTAAGCTTTTGCCGATGACCAAGCTTTTATTAAACATGAGATCGACTATTTACTCAAGAACGATATCATTGAACCGTCTTGATCACCTTGGCGAGCCCAGGTACTGATTGTTAATGATGGCCGCCACAAAAAGCGTCTAGTAATTTATTATTCAAGAACCATTAATAGGTTCACGCTATTGGATGCTTATCCTCTTCCTCGAATTGATGATCTAATCAATAAGATGCCAAAGGTCGCATATTCAGCGCTTTGGATTTAAAGTCAGCTTATCATCAAATACATTTGCAGGAAAAAGATCAAGAATTTACTGCTTTTGAAGCGTGTGGCAAACTATTTCAATATCGACACTTACATTTCGGCGTTACAAATGGCGCTTCTGTATTCCAGCGAAAGATTGATTCTATCATTGAAAAGTACAAACTTTCTGGTACTTACGCTTATCTTGACAATGTCACTGTTATGGGCACTGACCAAGCTGACCATGACAGATGTCTACAGGCGTTTCTTCGTGCTGCCAGAGCTGAAAACCTCATGCTTAATGATGCAAAATGTGAAACGAACAAAACTAAAATTGACTTGCTCAGGTACAGGGTGTTGCACAACTTAATTCGACCCGATCCTAACGCCTCGAACTGCTCTTGAATCTGCCCCAATCAATTCTCCCCAATCAGAAGGTGAATTGCAATGCGCTGTAAGCTGGTTCGCTTACTATGCTAAATGGATCGTCAATTTTTCGTCCAAAGCTCGACCGCTACATCTAGCATTGAAATCCAATATTTTGCCTCTTTCCGCTGAAGCAGTCGAAGCTTTCGATGAACTGCATTCCAGCCTTGGTAACGTCAGTCTTACCTGTATTCGCGATGATGCATGTTTCAGCATTGATCGTGACGCCTCTAAGCATTCTCTTGCAGCCACTCTCAATCAAGCTGACTGCCCTGTCGTGTTTTTTCCAGAACTTTATGGAAGTCCAAAGTTTCCTATCCTAATCGTCAAAAAGGAAGCGTTAGCCATTTCTGAGTCCGTTCAGTATTGGTCGCATTTCTTGTATCGTAGCCGGTTTCTTCTTGTGACTGATCAGAAGGCTTTAAGCTTCATGTTTGCCAAGCAGGTCTGGGCAAAATTAATAACACCAAAATTCAGGTGTGGCATGCCGAATTGGGCAATTTCGAGTACGATATCGTTCATCGTCCTTGTCAAGATAACGTTGTGCCCGATGCACTGTCTCGCTCCTGTCCGACTTCATCAGTTACTCTTAATATGGCTCAAAGCACATTACCCGATCTTACTGGTATGCACAAACAGCTTGGCCATCCGGGCGTTACCCAGCTGCTCCATTTTGTGCGCACTAGAAATCTTCCATTTTCAGCTTCTGATGTCCGCGAAGTTTGTCGCTGTTGCCATGTCTGTACGGAACTCAAACCTTCCTTTGTTGCACAAAGTGAAGTGACGGCGCTGGTGAAAGCTACCCACACTTGGGAAAGACTCTCGATTGATTTCAAAGACCTGTAAAAGGTGCAAATCCTTAAGTACTTATTATTGTTGACGAATAGGCACGGTTTCCCTTTGCATTTGCATGTCGCAATCAATCGACCCCTACCATAATCAAACATCTTTCGGTTTGTTTGCTCTGTTCGGCTATCCTCAGTATATACACAGTGACAGAGGTTCTTCCTTTATGTCTGCAGCTCTGAAACAGTATTTATTATCTCGAGGAATAGCTACCAGTAGGAGCACTCCCTACCATGCGCACCCTCAAGTAAATTCCCAGTGCGAACGCGTCAACCAGACCGTGTGGCGTACAGTCAAACTGATGCTCTGTAACAGAGGCTTGTCTGAACAGGCATGTGAGACCATCTTTCGGAAGCTCGGCATTCCGTAAGGTCATTGTTGTGCACGGCTACGAATGCAACGCCACACGAACATTTTCTACTTTTCGATCGACGCTCAATGCGTGGGCAATGTCTTCCGAGTTGGCTGATACAGCCAGGACCTGTCATGTTGAGGAAATTTATTTGGAACAAAAGTGAACCTCCCTGCGAAGAAATTGAATTGTTGGAGGCCATCCCTACGTTTACTTACGTTCACTTCCCTGATGGAAAGGATTCGAGCGTTTCGATTAAGGATTTATCTCCTTGTCCGTCTTTTGATACATCCTCTCACCCACGAGTCGAGAATCCTGCTGATATTGTTCCAGAACGTTGTGATCTAGATCCTGGTAGAGAGCAGAAAGTGACTGCTACGCCTGTGGAAAAGGAGCCTGACGATGTATCGCCTGGTGTAGATCGCGAGTCAACGGGGGACAATACTATGCCTCCGAGGTGGTCTACATACATGCTTCAGAAAAGCTCCTGAAAGATATGGAGAGTGGGTTTCGTAGTACCTGCCGTGACGCGGATGCAAACATTCGCTATTGCCATGACAATTGTGTACTTTCCGCTGTAAATGACAGTGTGAATTGCGTATTTTAACGCCTGTTTATGTTTGGATAATTCCTTTGTATATTTATTAACGGGGTAGATTGTGATAATTATAATCGGCACAGCTGTTTCTCTTAATTGCCCGCGTTCGTGATTACGTCATTGGCTTCTTGTTGTGTTCATGACTGCCCTACCTCGATGTGTTTCATTCCGCATTTCTATCTCGTACCAGTCGCTTGTATCCAGCAGAGATGGACGGAGTCTCATTTTTTTGACTCCGTATCCACTCCTCCTCCAAAATGTTTTGCTCTGCAACCACTCCTCCTCCGTAAATCAGAGAAATATTCAACTCCGACTCCACCTTGACTCCGCAAAATTGCAAATTCTGCAATAACATACAGGCATGTTGCTGAAGGTTCTGCTTAAAGGGTGCTACTTTGAGTTAGACTAGTGAGCTACAATCGCTGCTGAGACAAACTGGTCTGGTGTGCTTCGTTGAATGCTGACAAAACATTTTGGTAATGCCTTATTAAACACCAATAGTTTATAATGATACATCAAATGTATTTAAAAAATGAATCATGTTTGATCTGAAAAAGGTGGGCTTCGACATAATAAAGCAATAGAATCATGCTCATCTTCACACAGTTCCAGACTACATGTTGCATGAGAATTGCGATGTCCCCATTCTGAAAGCGAGGATCCCGAGCGGCAGGTAACATTGCATTTTACAGAGAGAAACAAGAATTGTTGCTTGGTAATATGATTTCGAAATATCGTAATTTTCCTTGATACAGCCATTATACCATATGAAGTTTTTTTACATGGCCACAGTTTTTTCATTTGGATAATCCGGTTCAGGATCCAGTTGAAATGGAAACGATATCCAATCCAAATCCAAAAAATTACTAATATCCGGCCGTATTGGACTCCAAAAACCGGATCCTGTACACCACTGGTGTAAACCGGCCTGAATAAATTTTTTTTCGGGAAACCCTAATTGTAGGGAAAAAAGGACGTAGGGAATAAGTGTAGCGTTTCCCCACAAAATTTTCTTACCTACGTTTAGTGTCTCCACTAAATGTAGGGAAATAGGGAAGGCATGGTGAAGACTTTCCTTACGTTCAGGTTCAGCACTAAATGTAGGGAAACAGGGAAAGCAAGGCGAAGACTTTCCTTACATTTCGGATCTACACTAAATGTAGGGAAATAGGGAAGGCAGGGCGAAGACTTTCCTTACGTTTAGAGCCAGCACTAAATGTAGGGAAATAGGGAAAGCAAGGCGAAGACTTTCCCTACGT
>JGI24158J21664_10002167_pt1 | contig 23476 bp, 16 predicted proteins | sample Ectturendosymbi3_FD_21664 | JGI IMG/M metagenome (IMG submission 21664) | reverse complement strand
TTTTTTTGGGGGGAACGGTCGACCCCCGGATCCGCCCTTGGTTTCAACATTTCTGCTACTTCTAAAATCAAAGAAACTAGACTAACTTCCAAATTAACATGTAAAATTCCCCTAGCAAAGTCACTTAACAAACGTCACACATCTTTTTGAGGAACCACAATGTGGAATGATATTACAAAAGATTATAAAGTAGCCATATACTTTCGATTCTGTCAGTTATACAAAAACTACTAGATAGAACATCCTCACATATTGTAAAAAATTATTTTTTCGTCTCTACATGTCTCGAATTCTGTGAATTAGGACTCGTCTTCTATGTGCTGTTGACTTGTATTTTGTGGGGGAGGATGACTCCAAGACCTTGCGGTCCATCTCTTCCCTTATTTCTGATTCTTTCAGATATTACATAAAATGTCTGTCTGGCAACTTCTGACTCGTCCTCAGCGTAGATTGGCCTAACAGTGGCACAAGAAACAAAGACAATTTGCTCACATCTGTTTCGCCTGGAAACTGTGTTATGGCTAACCAGTGCTTAGCGTAAAAAACTCACCAATTCCTTCAGCTACGAACAGGTAACCGAATATATTTAGCTTGAAAAAATATGGTCGTTCCCGACAGAAAGCCATTCCGGAAGTTCGTCATTACGTTCTCCACAGATTTCTTCACATCTCCACAAAATGCATCTTGGCTGGGCAATGTTGCTTCAACCTGATTTTTTCCAGCACTTAAACGTCGGAAGCACCATTTTTCAGACCTAACTTTCTGCCAATATGTCCAGCCACTAGCGAAAGAAATTTGCTTATCACGACTTTAACAGGCAAAACGTATTTGAATCAGGGTCCACCCATGTAGCTACGCTGAGCATTAATGATGGGGTCGAACGAGGTCTAACCACTAGTGACGTGCTTTTCGTTCCTCAGATTTAGCAGCCGTCGACTGGCGGCAAGAAGCAAGACTACACAATCGAGTCCGTGATGCAATAAAGCACTTGACTCGATTACAACCGCAAAGCTTCTTCTAAGCAAAACGTTGATGCTTCAGGCGAGGTAGTAGTTTCGACGACAGCTGATGAACTAGTGACACAGGCGATAGCTCATTTTTCATAAGGTTTGGGTGACGTGTCTGTGCAAAGCAGCCGTTTGGTCCAAACATTGGCACTGGGCGCCACAAATCGTTTACCTTTGCCAGCATGTTTTGGGGCACAAACGAAACCGCTGCATCCAATCGCGAAATGTGCCGCCACTAAGAAGCAGGGATTACGTCCTTTTTGAGCCTGACTTCCTCTGTTCGCCAAACATTTTTCACCTTGCAAGGCGTATTAGTCTGTGTCACTATGGCAGCTTTTATACGAAAGTGCTTTTCAGAGCGTTTGAAGATGGCAAGCTCATGTCCATCTCAAGTGTGATCTTGAATGACATCAAACAAGCGCCATGCAAGGTTTAACGCTGACGTTTGTCACGAGATAAAGGCGATCGTGATGGTCGACAGTGCAATAGACGCAAACCCAGATCGCGCATTTTCACTGTATTTTTCAATATCAGACAAAAAAGTAAAAAAATAGTTTATCGGTCATGTCGCATCAAACTGTCATTTTACGCGAAAAGATCGGTCAGGGGGCGCAAGCGGTAACCATGGAAACGAGGATGGCCGCGTGAAACGCACGAGGGCGCTTTGCAAAAGCGGAGCGCACCGATACAGAAGCGCAACACGAGTCGCATTATCAACTTATCGACTACCCATTGCCATGACAACCGTGGAGTACTACAGCAAAGAACAGCCGAGGCGACAGGTAACTGCGCGAAACGCGCTAAGGACGTATTTACAACTTGTCCGCGACTTGCAACAACTTACCGCAGAGACTGACAGAGAACGCAAACGAAGAAGTGTTGCTGAGGAGCTTCGGCTCAATTCAGTTTGCAAACTAAGGCGGCCCGCATCAACACAAGAAACAATACACCTGAGGTTGTGCTTCACCCCTCGACGTCGCGCGCGAGACGAACTTTGCGTAATAACACTTGCGTCACAATACAGATGAGAGGGCGACCGCTTCTGGGGCAGCGCAGTGAAGAAGCGCAACGTAACACGATGAGCCGCCGTCAGCGAGGCAGTGCGGGGAGGACGTCTGAGAACTGACAAAACACGAAGCGCAATGCGCAGAGGCATGATCGCGGTCGCTGGCCAGAGCACTTGATGCCGGGGAAAGAACGCACCAGATACAGGACAAAACAAATCACAATGCTTCGACATGCGCCACACGGGCGTCAACGTATCGTCGGAAATAATGCGCCCGGTGCAACGGATGCGTGCTTGGAAACAACGCCGTGTATGTACACGGCGGACAAAACCGGATCGATTAGGTTTTAACTGGGGAGGGGTATCTGATGTCTGTACTTGATTGATTAAAAATCAAATTGCCCGACAACTCTGTGCGAAACACAATAAAGTAATCGCATTGACCAGACTACACTTCCATAACTTCGAATGCGGATTCGATTGCCAAGCAGCGGACGAGTTGTGCAGCACTTTTAACAAATTACGTGAAGCGTCGAATAGCAGGGCATAGTATTGCGAGAGACATGCGGTGAACGGCATCAGTTCATGTACTTGCGACAGAGTCTCGCGCCACAGTTACACGCGATCTTGTGCTTTTCGTCTTCGATGGGAAACTTGTAATCGTAGGTGAGCTCTTCGCCGCGGTAGATCTTCCGTAAGGCGAAAATCACAATGTGCTTCTTGCCTGGCATGAAACGAAAAGATCCCAGTTATTCTCTGTATTTTGAACCTTACAACCCCGAACTCTGACGTGTTTTCCACAAACTCCTTTATGCAACAAACCGAATCTTCGGTAAAAAGAAATAAGTAACAAAACTTGAAGAGGTCTTCTCTAGTGAAGGCGCGTGCATCAACAGTTTTGGACGGGCAGCGCAACCATGCAGAATCGTCTAAGCACAAAAGCTATTCCCAGTGGTAAATTTTACTGTTAGTAGGTCAAGATGAAAGTAACAACTAAAGGCGAAAAGTTTCATCGAGCGATAACAGGGCGGGAAAGTTGGCCACACCTTCGATTTGTACGATTCGTGAGTAGCAGTTCGGTTCGCAGGAATGATTGATGAAGCGCGCGCTGGAGCCACGCATGGTTGCGTCCACGACAAAAATGTCGTCCATGCGGAACATGTAGCAGCCAATCCCTTTGCTCTCGTAGAACTTCTCCCGCTTGTCGGTGAGGTCTTTCCTAATCAGCTGTAACAATGCAGAAAGTGTAGACAGCAGTTTCATACCACTTTACGAGGGTATGTAAACGATGAGTGATGTTTGTCAAAATCATCTTCCTTCACGAAATTGCGTAGCCTCCTATCCTGCTCCTACAGACAACGGTAAAGTCCAAGAACTGCTGTTATTTTTCAGTCGTTCTCAAAGATGATTTTGTCAAAACTACAGAACACTGATAAAATCGGAGCAAAAACGATGATAAAATATTGCTTTGAGAGCGCTAACTTGAACCGACGACGCAGGTTGTTTAAATCTATACGGCAGTCGTAGTTGTGCTTTGTTCTAGAAACAGAGCGAAATTCTAAAACTTGAGAGGGTGAATGCACTATCATAATTAATCATTCGCTCTCAATAGCAGAAATCTACGAAAAAAGTAAGGAATTTTCTTCTCCGATAATCAAAACTTTCGGAGATGAAAGTTTTTTTTCTAGGAGTTTCGAATTTTCATCCGTGAATCTAAATTTTAAGGAAAAACTGGTATTTGCAGTAGTTTTTACCAATAACTGTCAATTTTCCCACAAAACCAATACCACTCCACTACGCTGTTTCATCATCACAGTAAACCGGCTACGTTCTCGACGGAAAACTCAAACCAACTGTCAAAATCAAGGGCTGCCTGGAGATGCACCCTCGTTAAAACTGATTCCAGGTCTCAGCACCAGCGGCCACGTAACAGCACTAGCGATTGGATTCAAACCAGCTTTTGTTGGACGAAGTTCAGTAAAAGCCAGGTTCGCCTCCATCTCGCCCTCGCAACGCCGGTGTGTTGCCACTTGTGCGTGTGCAGCACATCACGCGTGTGCTGCTGTAGGTTGTTCCTTCACATGAAGTTGTCGCACTCGTTTTTAAAACACGGCATTGATTCACCCTCGTCAAAATTTTCGCTCGCGACAACGGACAGCGCAAGAGGCAATAGCGGGTACCAACCTCTCCTGTGTATTCCATGATCATCTCTCCAGGCTCAAACTCCCGTTTGCTGTAAAGACCGCGGCCGTGAATGGATGACCTGTAGACGCCGACAGCCTCGCGGGCGAAGAAGCGCAGGTGACGGAACCTCATGGCCATGGGTAGCTCAGTGCTGGTTGCTCGCCTGCGCAAACGTATGCACGATTCAAACGACAGTGAGTGGGACTGCCATTAGTGCGCTAAACCTTGTGCCAGAAACGGGCCGTCACGTGACTAAAGAAGCACACTTGCGTCGAGCAAGATTTTTTCTAACGGAGCGAAGGACTAACATACTTTACTATGCATGTGGTGGGTTGGAGAGCTTGACAAGACTGAGTTATTTGGTTTGGGTTGGTTTATATCAGGAAGGCTGGCCGAAGACTCGCATTCAACGCTAGAGCTTTGTCGACGGAGGCGCGCGGGTCAGCAACCCTCGGCCTAACGCCCAGCATTCCAGTACGGCCTAACGAGCTTCTTGTTGTTTATCATTGCATTTGGCCTAATTGTACTTCCGGTATTTCAGGTGTTGTTCACCAGGCTAGCCGTTGAAAGTCGTGCATTTGATAAAATTGACTTAGTTTTTTTTTCAAATTGGCCATGCTTTATTTTAACACGGATACACTACAAGATTTTAATTCGCAGTGATCGACAATAAACAAATACATGGTCATTTACGATCGCACAAACACAAAGCTCCTGTAGAGGGACAGCTGTTGAGGCGGATTGTAATAATTACTGCGTAACAGCAAACGTTGGTTAAATAACGTCTATTTTGTTTTATGTAACAATTACAAGCACGTGGTCTGTTGCGGAAATGTAAGAAAGACAAAAATGCTATTGTTGGTGGTGTTGAATATCAGTGCAACATTTTCTACCTAGTTGGATCGCTGCTTCAAATTAAACTTTGGGTTGTTTATGCTGTTACGTAGATTTTATTAAGGAAATTTTGTATGATCTTTACGAAGCGCAATTCATGCGTAAGTATTGAGGATGCATATAGCTGCAGCAGGTCAAGACAATAGCTGTAATCTCACACAGTGCAGGATACGAACATATTAGATAAGGAACCTATAACTTAAAGAGCATTAAGCAGGAAAAAAAGTTAAAATCATGTAATGTCAGGAAGTGCTGAGTTAACAACTATTCGTTGGAATCCTTATTTTTTCCGGCCTAGTGTGTCTTTTTGAACCTCTGAAATGGCCTAAGTAGCAGTCCAAATCGTTTGCAGCCTCTGACGGAATGCTTTGAGGTGGCGTGAGTAGATGAAGTTTAACGTCACAACTTACCGATAAACTTCTTTCTAACAGTCACCAACACATTGGGTTTCTACGCTTAAAAATGAGGAAAGATACCTTCACACGAATACGCCGCCATTGAAAATGAAGCGTGCAAGAAACCAAGGATGCTGTTATAAGCACACCACGATCGCAAAAACAAACATCTGTTCGCAGTAACGTTCTGCAGCGGCCGCACGACATACACAGTGCAAGCAACGCGTGACCAAAGCTCTGTCAGAAAATCGCCGCACGTCAACAAATCACGAACCGATTGCTCAGCTGCACGAGGTCGTCGTCCTGGTGCCTGTCCGGGACAAACTCGGGAGGAACGCGGTATTTTGACGCCAGGAAACTGAACATGTCGGGCTTCGATCGGCCTTTGTATTTTTCGGCGCGGCAACAGCCATGAGGATTGATGTGTGTCACCTGCGATGAAGTTGGCCAAGATCCAGTCAAAACCGGTTCTGGCTCGTATTATCACTGGCCGCATCAAACAACTAACATGCTTGCATACTGACAAAAGCAGTCTATACGACATTCCTCAGTTATTTTTAACTCACTCTCGTGGCTGAACCCAAACTCGACTTTGTTCCAAAAAACAAAGCGCTAAAGAAACCCATCCCGCGACTTTTCAGCAGCTAATTTATTCTGTTTTCAAGTACTGTGACTCGACTCCACAAAGGCGACCAAGTGTAATCAGCAAATTTTCTTAATTTTTTTATATTATTTTTGTTTTTTTTTAATTTGCTGATTGATCACACTTCGCCTTTGTGGAGACTAGTTACTGAAAAACAGATATGTGCAAGTTTTAAGCAGAGCCCTGTCGGCTGGTTCCTTGAAAGCTTACAACAAACCTAGTGCTTTTAATTGTCTTATTTACAATTTATGCTTTACATTTCCACGATTACGAGCCCACAGATACACAGCGCGCTTCAGTGACGACGTAGAGATACTAATCAAGATAACCAAGGATGTTCAATTCAAGTTGATCCGCTTTAGCCACACTACTGTATCCGCTTTAGCCATACTACTGTAGGCTCGAATCAAATAATGTCGTTCGGTCGCACTGCTCGGCTGGCGTCAGAGCGGAACAGTTTGTTGACAGCAAACCTTCATGAACCAAGACTGTTTCGCAGAAATCAAATAGCACCTGATACCGCGCACTGTAGACTGCATGCAAGATATACGGGTGCCTGAGTGGCAAAACAGTGCTGGAATCGCAAATCAAATCAGTTCATCGCTTTGTTGTTACTGGCGTCATAATAGGGGGGGAGGGGGCGAGAAGGTCACGCACAAACCATCCACTTCTCCCGTTTCTGAATGGCAACAGCGATAAGATCTTTCTCAACACCGAATAAAGTTCTTCGATAATAACTATTTTGAAGACCGGAGCGCGTGCCCAGCAGGGTCATACGGCAGAACGCAACCGGTGTGTACTTGTTTTGCGCCGTGACAAACAACTTGTTTGCCAGATCTTTACCTAATAGCATGATAAAGCGTCGAAGGAGCTCGGAAGGTTCGGACACAAAGGAGTGCAGCCCTTATCTCACACCCATGACACTGAAAGCTTAAGAACCCTATTTTTGTAGAACTGACGGGCTGTTGTTCGCATTAGCATTTTTGAAATGCATAGCTGCAACCATGCAACCCTTTCTCAATTGCTATGCCAGGCTCATTTACAAAGCTGTGAAATGCTGCACGTCCAGAGAGAAATGCAGCCAAGATTATATCGTTGCTGTGAAAAATAAAAGTCGCGCAGGAAAAGGAGGGTCCATCTGCGTGGACCCTAAATAGAGCAGATACTGAGATAGGAAAGAGCTTAGATGAATATCGAATGTCATTCGTCAAACAAACTGATTTTTTTTTTCAGAAGTTCCGCGACGAGCAAACGACAGATAAGCTTTACAGCATATTCTCAGGAACATTGTGGCTACACATGGATTTCTGGAATATTGGATTACAAGCCATCAAACCTGTTATTTGCAATCATTCTGCGTATCGCTTGCACACCTTATCAACTATTTTAAGGTCGGTGGGCTTTGCTATAATATTATTCTGGACCCTGTATGTGGACTAAGGAAACAATTTCTCAATCTCATTTTTCTCTAACATCAGACGAGGATTAATAAGACCAGTGGTTCATTACTCTTTTGTTGATCGTGAACTAGTACGAACAAAATTTTTGATACTGCAAATCTCTATCTATTTCAAATTAAAATAACACTGCGTCACAGGCGCGTCTTCGAAGTAACACAGATGATGATGATTTTCGAAGCAATTTATGGACATCCAAAAAAAACTAAAAAAATGTTAGTTGCAGAGAAAACATCCTTATGAATTGGAAACATCTGCTACGAGGTGTTTCCAGGAAATAGTGAATTGTTGCTTTGATAGGTTCTCATTAAAAGGGATTGGCAAACTTTGCTAAATTTTTCACGTATTCCAAACAGGTACTTGGGTCTCCAGAACCAATGATTCTATGTTATATCTGCCGTAACATAAGACTGGATTGTTACGTCACCGACGCTGCCTTTTGTGACTTCACAAATCACTGTCAACTGATAGCGGCAAATATGAGGCGGGAGAACGATTTGTTGATAAAATGTTTTGTACAGTGAAATTTTTGTGCAAAAGCCCGAAGCTGTTCCACTACATGAAACGTATTCGAATGCAGATGACAACAGTTGTAACGGCCCAAACGTAACAGCTGGACAGCAGCGTTCAGCTGCTGCACAGCTCTGAGGGTACAGTGTTACGAGTATAAAAAAATTACCCCCGATAAGCACACCTCACCCACGGCGTTTATGGCTCACCCCGCTGATGACAGCGTGTTCAAGCAAAATACATGAGAAACTATAACCTGCTGATTACGCGAAAAACAGATATTGGGCACTTTTCTAATTTGTAACATAAGCCCGAACAAACTTTTATCATCAACCACTCGAAGGCAGCGCACGTACCTCGTCCGCCGACTTCTTGTGTTTGTGGTACTTGGCGCGGTATCGCGAGCAGTGACGCGCTCCGGGCAGCTGTTCAACCAGAAATCGAATGGCGTCGTGCGACAATCCGAGGAAACTGTGGGGAGTGACGACAGACGCCAGCGCCGAGCTCGGACTGCAGTCTCTGCTGGTGGAGCGGCACTCGTGGACTGATATCAGAAGTTGGTTGATCAGTTCTACAAAAGCAGTAACAATTTATTGCCAAACTTTTGTTTCGACACATCGTCCATCAACTTAGCAGCCGTAAGTAAATAGCAAAGGTCAACATTTCGACACAAAGAGAATTTCCATCACATTCTCCTATTAGCGTAAAAGCCTAAGCAACGGAAACTTGTCCACGCGTACAAAATGCCTTGTGCTCTGTACCTTTCAAGTCGGTCCCTTTCGCTTTGTATCCATCGTCACTAGTGATCTCGTACACCAGGTACGACTGGTACTTGGCCGATGGTGACGGACCGGTTGGAGGCGGCGGCAACCGGTTTTCCTTATTTGTTTTCCTGTCTCCAATAAAAATATTGTAGAGCGAAAGTGTCTGAAAAACAATGAATCTTTTCAGATCATCAAGTAAATCAAGACAAGGACCAGGAATGCATGCAACGCAACTAAAAGCCAAAGAGGACTTCAACTTTCAGTAAAAGAGACCTCATGAATGGTAACCAGAAAATCCAAACACAGTGTTTTTTTTTCAAAATGCGGNAATCGAAGCGTTAATAACTGGTGATGAGGTCTTTCCGCCTTAAAACAACTTTGATCGCCAGAACAAAACACCACAGGATTGCGAGAAACACAAAGNATTCACAAACGAGGGAAAAACGAACTTGTCCCTGCGTTGACATAAAAATGAAATAAACAAACGGTGCATTCACTTTCAGCAGCTGCAAGTTGACAACGAATACGAACCTTGATCAACGAAGGCTTGAGCGGCTTGGCGATCGTTTGTCGGCGGTGGTAGATTTGCTCAAGAATGGAAGGAGTTTCTTCTGCAGCAGCGGCAGGTTGAACGCTAGAAGCTACAAAAATGGTGTTACAATTTGGAAGTTCTATAGAGTTCTTTGGCTGACTCGTGTGGATCTAGTGTTCTGGAAGGGCACCAATAGATTGGCAAACTGGGGTGATCATCCCTGCACATAAGACAACATCGAACGAACTAACAACCGGGGCATCTCTCAGCTTAGCCTTACTGGAGAAGTGTATGCCAAGTGCCTTGATAAAATCGTGCCGAGAAATAATTGAACCAAAGTTGGAGGATACCCAGTGCCGTTTTCGTCCTGGTCGTAGCAATACAGACCAACAATGTTCTCTCTAAGGTGAGCACTGCGCAAAACCACCAAAACATTTGCGCAGTAAAATATCATTCTCGCGCATTTGAAACATTTCAAAACATTGGGAAAACACGAAAACAAAGAACCTATTTGAATTTGATGTGCACTTGGTGGTATTATTCTAATCCACTCTGCTGACTCAGACTCAAAAACACTGATGCTCACTGAAACAAACAATTGCTCATTGTAACAGGTTGCGCTGCGTGCAAATGTTACTACAGTGCTGGCAAGGAGAACATAAAGCATCCACTTACGAGTAGAACAGCCGTGCTTCGATTGTGCGCGACTTCCTTTCCGTCTTCGTTTCGATTTAGTTTCTGCTTCGCCTTTGTCGGATGACCAGGCACGCTTTTTCCCGCCCGATGACGGCGTTTTCTTCGCACTGACCTCCTGCGGATAAGATCGCTCGCGTTTGAAACATTTCCATCCAATGCAGCAGCGGATGCGAGCTTGGGTGCGAAAATTTCACTTTGGCTGCTTATTAAAACAACCTGTCTTTCAATAAGAAGTTCTTTATGGTTTTGGCGAACACTTCCTCAGTGCAAACAGAATGCAGGAAGAATCACGACACTTCTTACCGTTGTTGATGTCGTTGTCGCGGGCGGCTGCTTGAGCGGTCGGTCGGATGGCAAGGGCAGCTGGTTGGTCTGGATCTGTTGTTTGATGATCGACCGAACGATCTCTTTTTCTTCCGGCGTTAAGTTGTTCTTGGCGCTGTAGAAGTTGATCATCTCGTCCAGGTTCACCGGCGGTGTGTTCTGCGCGACCGATGTCTGTAAAAAAGCCAGTGAGGAAGTGATCTTGTTTCTGCGAGCAAAGTTGTCTTATGACAACAGACAAAGATAACAATATTTGTTTCTATTAATGGTAGAATCGCAGTGTTTAAGCAAGTGATTATGAAGCAGCTAGTGGGAAGTTTGATATAGCGAAGGTAAAATCGATTGCATTTGGTGAAATTCATACCAGGTACAAATAACACTTTAAAAATTTTGTCGCTGATCATTTTTCTATATTTGGTCCTGTTGCGGTTTCACTAATAGTGTAATTGCCTGTTTCAATTTGATCACATTTTTACAACCATCATTTTTATTACACAAAAAGCAATTTTGCAAGTAGTGCCAAGTAAAATTTATCGTGAATTGATACAACAGACTGCACAAAAATTACTTTTGAAAAAAAAATTCAAGTGGATGTCGAAAAAAAATTATTGGCATAGTCAATTGAAGCTAAAAGAATACCTACTTTTATAATGCTTATCATCCGACCGCATAAAAATGAAAATGCATACCCCCGCAGCTAAAAAATACTATATAAAACAGCTCGGTTTTCGTATCCTAATTTCAAGCAGAACTGGTGTATCTCACTTCAACTTGAAAAATATGAGAGCAAAAAAATGGTTCTTGCAAGAGATACCTGGGACGAATTGTGCTACAACTGGAGAAAGAGCATACCAGGTGTAACAACCCATTATCAGGTGTGGTAACTCATTACCAAATGTGATAACTCATTACCAGATGTGATAAAGCATTTCAAAAACCACGCAACGACCAAAGCTATAAACGCAAAAAACAACAAAGGACGGTTCAGTTCAGACGTTAAGATCTTAAACAACAAATTCTTGCTTCCAGAAACACACTGCTGTCTTTGTCGGTGGGAGGGTAAGCAAGGGTGAGGAATCGACAGACAAAACGCCCCGCTCAAATTTTAACTACGACAGCTCGATCCCACTTGCACTACCCATTTCAGCAATCGAATCACTAGCAATCCAACCTGATCAGATACACTGAAAGTTGCTCGAGGATGAATTAATTGTTTTCTAACTGCTTTCTATCAGACTTCGCAAAAAGTGATTTTCACGAAATTTGGAAATTGTCTTTGCGTTAAAACACGAGCACGCTAGCTCACACATTGTGCAGCATTCACTACCGAGTGGAAATTCTCACGTAAAGCTCCCGCTCGTACACAAAAAAGATTGTCTCACCAATCCCAAGACAAGCCTTGAAATACACGCGCCAAACAAATGCATAAATTACCGCTTGCGACGGTGGCGCAGGCACCACGGCAGGACTTGGTCTGACGTCAAGTGGAGGAGGAGGCGTCGGTGCCGGAGGAGGGTGGGTGCGGAGAGGTCGACAGGGCATCCTGAGCTTCTGCTGCGTCGCTTGAGGTGCCGCAAAGCGCGGCATTCGTTCCGGACTCACGAATCCAGAAGATCCGCATGCGAGCACGCTGTCAGCCGTGACCCCCGTCATCGTCATGGTAACGCGAACGGAGTAGGTAAGCGGGGAGACTACGTGGTTGTTTGTTTTGATAGAACCCGATGGATGCACTGGCGTCGAGGTGAGCGCCGAGGGTACATTGTGACGCGGATAAAACGGGGAGTGTGGTGCGCCGATGTAAGTTGGGCCAATGGTCGCTGGGGACACGTTTCGGGCTCCTATTAACGGGAAAGCCCGCCCTAGATGCAAGGGCGGCATGTTTACGTTGTTTAAACACGGTGATGGCGGCAGCGTTGGGCTAAGCTTGGCCTGTTCTGGCCTAAGCAACTGTCGGGCCGCTGGCGAGGGCAAAAAAGAAGTCGGGCCACAAGGAGCCGAGACAGGAACAGGTATGAAGGGACTTTCAACAACAGGGCGAAGAACGCAATTTGGAGCTGGTGGTGGGTCGGGGGCTTCCAGCAGGGATTCCACCTCGTCCGCGTTGAGGACCGGACACTCGCTCGTTGCCGGAAAGTCGATCTTCATATTTTCTATGGCCTGGTCCATCGCGGGCGACGCCATCTTGTCCGGTATGTCGATGCCTGGCGACGCAGGGCCGGACACGTCGAGCAGCGGGAGCGGCGCGGCGCTCTCGTCGCCACGGGGGAGGACGAGCGTCGAGGGCTTGTCGCTGGGGCTGGCGACGGCAGGCCAGTCATGTGACGTGTTCACGCTCGCCGCAGCTTCGCCGGGCTCGCCGCCACGGACGACTTCAACTTCGCTTCGGTCGCTGCCGACTGTGTCCTGCACATCGGAAACATCGTAGCGATTCGGCGACTCAGGCCTAACGTTCGAACTCTCGAGATACTGGGCGGGATCTGAACTTTTATCGTTATTCCTAACAACGTCGAACGCCTTGGGCGATGAACCCGCACTCAGTTTGTCGCCAGCGGCGTTTTGGACAGACGCAGTGGGCTCTGAGCAGATAGTACCGTTCTGGTCGCAAGTTTCGCTCGAATTTTGAGCTACAGAAGATGGGCAATGGTCAGTTTGATCGGGGCTTAAATTGCACACCCGTGTCAGTTTCCGCTTTTCTTCTGATAAAATCTGAACAACCTTGACCAATACGTCATCCAGCAAAAATCTGACGTCCTCCAGACGAAGCTTCTCTTTGTTACCGACCCCTCCAACGTCCAAAGCGGTGGAAACATCAGAAACATCGGGAGTTTGGGCAGAACCTGCGCATCAAGCGGAACTCCGATGATTAAAATGTGTAGAAACTTTAAAATAACCACTCGTGCTACTTCGTTTTGCACGACAAACAGCCAAACGCAAAACCATGCACAAGTTTTGCATTTCCTAGGATTTAATCGAACAAGCCGGACCGTTTCACAACCGCAAACCATTACATCACACCCTGCGCTTGAATCAAACGCGAGTACCCTCTTTATCATTTGAAATTTATGAAAGGAATATTTACGTCAGGAGTTCCCAACCTGTGGTACGCGAAGGTCTTCCAACCGGCACGCGAGTAACTTCCATTTTTTCACAAAAACCTGGACTCACAGCTTTCTAGTTTACGCATCGGGCTTTGGTTCAAAATAAATAAATTTTCCTGTAGATTGTTATTCCTATCGTATCGTTACATTCTGACTTGCGATGCGCTATCAGCAAATTTACGCCACGCATCGACCAATTGGTGGAAGGTACACAAACACAAAGATCTCATTAAATTTAGTTGTGGTCTTTTATTGTTACTTTAATGTATATTATTCTTCTGAAGAAACTAAGATTCGAACTGCTGATTTACGTAGATATGAAAATTCTTCGATGCCTGTAACTAGCAGCGGAATCTATGCAATGCTCCTGATGAAAAACAAACTTTATAAGTTTCTCAGAACAGAAGTAGTATTAATATATTCCTTGTGAAACAAACATACACTGAAACGTAAACGCACATTCAAGAAACAAACACCAGACACATAAATAATAAATTAGCACACAACCGGATTTACTTGCCAATGCTGGTGGAAGCGAAAAAAATGAACGTAGCAGAAAAAATGACACACCTGCGTTAGTTGCACAGATATCACCGGTCTTGCCTTCTGCGTTCGCTGAGCAGTCACGTGATGTTTCGCATGATCGGGGATCAGCCAATGGTTGCTCATCTAGTTTCACAGGAGTGCCATTTCTGCGCAGTGCTTTTCTGCTGCTGGAGTATTCGCTTACGACGGTGGGGGTAGAAAGCGACTTGTGTTCTCGCTGCTTCGCAGGCGATTTCGACGCAAGCGGTGGCTTTCTCCACCCCTTCTTCTGAGGCGTCTTGTCCTGTCCTCTGCAATACGAGGCCAGCGCGTAATTCGGCGACAAACCTGAAAATGACTTCAAGCAGAGGTAGGTGTCACGCTTGGGATAGCGACGCTGCACAATGTCGGACTTTTCTGATTTATCACTTTCGGGCCCAGATTTGGCCGTCTCATTTTTGACAGCCTGAGGCCGAGACACAGGTTCGAGCGTTTTTTGCTGGCCAGAGCGAAGCGTTGAGCTTCTGGCTCGTTCGCACGGCGAACTCGCCCTGCGTGTGCGTGGACTCGTTCGCGACTTAGCAGCACGTTCGGGCGACGTCGACGTGACGTTATCGCGCGACGCGTTCGCGACGTCGTAGGATTTGCTGCGGCTTCGCGTCGTCCGTCCGCCATCAGGTCTTGGCGAAGCTCTCGAGCGTGACAGCGATCGGCGCGCACCCAAACACTCCTCCTGGTCGTTGGACGCCGACGCAGTTTTGTCCAGGGTGCTGTTGCGTGTTGAGATAGATTTTCTGACAGTGCACCGCGCAGTCATTCGGTTTTTCGTTGGGGAAGAGAACCTGCCCTTTCCCAAGCTCCGCGTTGTCGGTGTCGCGCGGTCGTCGTCTTTCTTCGCTTCGCTTTGATCGACCTTTCTCGACGACGACGATCGCGTTACGCGGACGGTCTCAACCGCCGCATCTCTGCGCTCAGCGTCGGAACCCGAAGCTGAACTCGGCGGTCGCTTCGCATTGTTCTCTGCGGACTGACAGCCGCGAGTCCGGAGCGTTCCGCGCTTCGGAGAAACCTTCTCATCAGTCGAGGTCTCCAGTTTCGTTTGACTTTTGTTGGCGTTGTTTGCAGCTTCTGCGATCGACGCTCGCCTGGTCAGACGCACCTCCAAGCTGGCGACACTGCCCCCCGGCGATCTCCTCCACAAGAGGACCTTTTTATCGTCCGGCACAAAGGCCGGATCCGATTTAGGATCGGTCCGCTTGTCGCGCTGCTGAACGCCAGGCTGGGATTTTTTCCACCACAGGCCCGACGAACTGTCCGCTGCTTCGGGCGGCGAAGTCTCGGGAGGTTTTTCTTCGGCGGCAACAGCTTTTCTCGCGTACTCGAGCAAGTTGATCGTTTTCGGCGTCATCGCGATGCTGATTGCGCACGGCGCCGTACCGATCGATTTTTTGGCAGAAGCCGGACTTGGCGCCGTAGGCGAGCTTGCGCCAGTTGCTAGGGAACAGTCGGGGGAGGGTTCCTCAGTCGGAGTGTTGGCAGTGCGTTCGTTCGTTTCGGTGAAGTCCGCCTTGGCGAAGTTCACTTCGTTTTTTTTGTCTCCAAGCTTCGCAGGCGTTATCGCTTGCAGACTGCTGGATGTTGAAAGAGCGCCACTGGACCCGACAACCAACGCCGACTCGGTTTTCGATACAACTACGCCGGCGTCTGAGTTGGACGACGGGGGTAAGATGGCGACGGGTGAAGTTGGGGGCTTCAACTTGGCGGCAGGTTTCCTTTCCTCCGTCTGGGTCTCGGCACATTTAGCAGTTATTCGGTTTAAGCCGGCGTCGCACAAAACAGGTTTGATTGGAGGGTTTTGCAGAGCAACGCTCGGCACTGACGCGAGCGGAGCGGGCCCGGAGGGCTGCAGGTTAAGAAAAGGATTGCGAGGCGAGGGGGAAAAAGCAGCAGTGGCGGTCGTTGAGCTTCTTCGCTCGCTCTCTTGACTTGCAATGGAACCGCTCACTGTTGGCAAGGGGGTGATTTGCTGAGGGAGCGTTCTGTTGATGTCTGACACGACGGTGTAAGTGCTGGACCGGTGACTCGGTCGTCCCGGGCCGATCCGTGAGCCTCGATTGGGAGTTCTCCGTGTGGGCGAGAGAGGACCGATGTCGGAACTTTCGAGCCTGCCCATCAAGTTTGTTTTGCAAGTGTTCGATGGCGACGAGCGTCGGTGAGGGCTGGGTGGCGCTGGCGAGCTTTGCCGACGCTTCAAAGGTTCTTCTGTATTTGAAACAAGCGAACTGAGTGTTACGGAAGCATAACACAAGTGATTTCACTGCTAGATGTTAACAGCGAGTAAAACAACCCATGCATTTCACGTATAGGCTAATGAGAAGCAAACAAATACCGCCAACCTGACCAACTGCAACAGGCTTTGGCAGAAATCATTCCAGTTTCAAATCAATCGCCGCTTTTCAGCAAAACATGCTGCACGCTGCTTGGGCTGGATTCAAGTAGGTATTTACCCTAATTGCTTGAAAACCTTTACTTATTACTTAATTTTTTTATTGTGTTCCACCTTCTTCATTGTAATCTGAAACATGCTTTAGTACTGCCGAACTGTTCATGTACAAGACTTCAGAGATCTTCACTGAGTGATGAGATGATAAGTTGTTCAGAAAATAAATAGCTATCCCCCATTATGTGATTTAAATTGGAATGATTTTCATGTGCTTGCATGTTTTTACTTTAAAATGTTGATTTTCCTGATTCGCTTGAATTACTCAAGATACTCAAGTAATCTGCTAGAAAATACTTGTTGCTTACACAATAAATATTTGAACCCAGCTCTACACGCTGCCAAAAACGCTTGGAATGAAAGAGCGTGAAAGGTCCGTTTGCTCGAGGTCGCAAACGTATGCAACAAAAAAAACGAAGCACGAGGAGGACAGTCTGATGATCGCTTATATTTGACTTGGGCACACAAGGTGAAGGACCACTGTTCCAGGCGCTGCTTTCGTCTCAGCGTGAACAACTGCTGGATTTGTGAAAGTGACCGGCCAGGCCCGACGACACATCTGCAATGCGCGTGCCGATTATTACCCTGTCAGAGCAGAACGCGACGAGTTACTCGGCCGTTCACCTTTTTCGTCGAAGTGAGAAATGGTGAGGTTGTTTTCGGACGACTTGTCGACCTCGGGACTCTCGTTCGACGGTCGCCGCTCGCTGACAACGATCGTGTACAGAGTCTTGCGGTTGGCGACGAACGTGCTCCAGAACACTCTCGTCGTTCTGCGAGAAAACTAGTTAGGTCGCAGAAATGCCCTGCAGTTTCTGTTTGCTGCAACGGCTCGTCACAACGAAATGTTCCGCGGGGATAAGCGTTTTTAAGCACAGCCAAGAATATGTTTATAAAAAAAAAATCCGAAGTGAAACAAATATTAACTGAAGATCAAACAAGCCCATATCAACATGTGCAAGCAGAGCTGAATTCACCGCCTGCGACAAAGCCTCAATACATACAATCTAAGTCGCTAGAACGAACTATACTCGTCACAATGAAAATGCATCTCACGAACACAGCAATTTTCAATGTGGCAGCAACAAACCGCTCACGCATCGAAACTATTTTACCTGTATGCTACAGGCACAAGGCAATCTTTCGAATCGGAGGCCATGCTCAGCCGTCCCAGCTGGTGCACCGTCAGGGCGCCGATCGAAACGGTGACGCTATTGGCGCGTATCCCTCGCTGCCACCTTCGGTTGGGCCGCATTTCATCATTGTCCACACACAATAGATGGTCGACCACAAAGTGATCATCAGTGAGAAGCTGCAAATGACAAAGTGCCAGGTGGTTGCCAGTGTCGCTGGTTTGAAAATAAGCGTCGGTTGAGCCATTGCTGTTGCGCTTTTTGCCAACTCACAAAGACACCAACACGGTACAGTACGTTTCCAGTCAGGGTTTGTTTTCATTAAACATTTATCCAAAGCAAAACGTAACGCTTCTGCCGCTTCTTGAACAGCATGCCGCTTGATAACGAAACCTCTAACAGAAAAATGTAAATTGACCTTCGAATTAGTTGTTTCTGCGATGTAGGAAACATACACGTCACCCCAGTCGTTACTCCCGACAAGGTTTTTGCAACAAACCATGGCTTCAAAATCAAAATATAAAATCTATAAGAGCCGCACCGCTTTATTGACGTGGTTGCCATGACGACGACAAAACACTCTCTTGTCTTCCTGAAAGGAGCAGTTTGAAAGTCGAGCGCACATGAAGTGATAGTTCATGGGGCAGTCTCGCGCGCAGCAACCGACGGTGGCACCGGGCAACTTGCAATGCTCGCATTTCTGAAACAGACAGGAAGTCGTTGTAGCGTCTAAGAAACTTACTTGCCAAACATGCGCATTGCACATCTAACTGGGACTTGACCGAGGCAGAGAGAAAGCATTGATATAGAATCTACGCATAGTCTCCAAAGAAATTTAAATTTGGTCGTGTGTTTCGTTCAGACAGATCTGGTGTCCGGGCTCTGTGCGTTACTCACTTGATTTTAACAATAACTGACTGCAACGAACATCACTGGATTTTTCTCATACATTGCCTCTCAAACTCGGGTAACTGGCGGTAAACCCAGAACACGAGTAAGAGTCCTCAACTGAACAACACTCAGCTCACTACAGTAGTGCAATAATCAGTAGGTTTGTTTGTAGAGCACATATATTTCACTTTGTTAAAAGAGCATCGTCAACAGTTTTCCGTGCGCCCACCGCTGGAAACGATAAAAGAACTGCGCTGCACGATTTACACCGAGTCGCTTGCTGGTAAAAACCTGTATTGATCGGTTTCAGCAGCAGAGCAACTGCATTCACTCAGTTCAGTTCATTTGCGACAAGCGTGGGATTTGCGAATAACCTAAAAATGTCAATCAATCACAATCACGACAAAAATAAACGGCCCGTGACAGGCCGGTTCTCGCGGTCACATCGACCGCCTTCGAAGGCCTCGATGCAGATGACTGCGACAATTTATTGATGTTCTCGAACAAGAGATTGCGGTGTCGATTATTTGCGACAATCCACACGGCATGAGTTCACGTCCGTTAAACGTGACCACAAGCGTCGTTTGCAAGATGCATTTTTGCAAAGACGTAACTACAATGACGTTCGTTCTGGATTGCATCGACTCTGCATTAACCAATCAGATTGCCGCGAACGCACAACCTCTCCTCCACTGTGTATAACACGAATTAGGTGAAAGACTGTCGTGGCAGACACAACATTTTATCTTAAAAAATTAACCGGCGACCGTTCCCGCTCGTTTCTTGTCTTCTTTCAAAGCGCCCACGAATAAACCTCACGGCGCAGGTGTTGAATCTTTACATCGCAGTGCATTCGCGAACTACAAAACCAAGTCAGTCCCGTCATCATCACTCACCATCATCTTCCCACGCGAAGCGGCCGAATGGACTTTCTGCAACGAACCATCATGCTGCTCGTACACTTCAGCCGACCACAGAGCGCAGTTTGCGTGGCACCATTCATCTTGGCCACAGTACAACAGGCGGCCTGATTTCTTGGAAAACAACACAGAAAAAAAACGGTAAAATGTTGCAAAAAGTCTCTGCGGCATGGGGCTTACTGTTTGTTTGCAGTAAGCTAATAACCAGTTGTATGTCGAACAGCAGCGCGAAACGCTGCACTGTTTAGGTAACACGTAAAAAATGAGACAAACTGAAAAACAGCAACCATTAGTCAAAACGGGAACGCGAATATTCGTGTTGCAGGTTTTATTGAAACTTGTCTGTGTTGGGCCTTTGAAATATGAACCCATTGCGGGAAAATCCAACTATTACATTACTTGGATTCTACACTGCACTATGTTTAGTGAACAGCCCTTTAATTCTCGAAAATTAATCTTGTTAAACAGTCCCAATAAGCACACCAATCTCAACATGATGTGCTTATTGGGACCCAATTACTTGCAACAATATCCCATAACAACAAGTTGCTTCTATTAGATACTCAGGCAGCATAATTGATCCCAATTAAAGATGGAAGGAACAGATTGCTTCACGTGAAAAGAAAGTAACTCATGGATGCCACGTCTTGAAGCTTCAGCCGGTTGCTGTAATATAATCTTACGTAATTTTTACTCCTCAATTTTGGACTGGGGTTTATGTGCCTAATCTTATATAGTCCATTAAAAGTACATCATAACAGTTCATTTTGCTGAATTTGTAAAGTATCCCAAAGCAGAAAATATCCCCACTGATACATTGTTAACACTGAAGCACAATATTTCGAAGCAATCAAATGTACGAAGATGTACTAGGTAAATTTATGCACAAGGGTTTTCCTAGCTACATCTGCTATTACTTCATACAACTGATAGACATAATTATTCCACTAAAACCGCTACTAATTTAATATTGTTACAATATCATCCAAAAATATCTCCAACAAGAAGGACTGTACAATGCACAGGGCCCAGACACTGGAAGAATACTCCCTACGATTTAAGAAATCATTCGCAGTCTTTTGCTAGAGACACACCGCGAAAGAAAACAAGACAGTAATCGAAGACACTGCAGCAAAAACATGATCGTTACGGACGTGTAATAAAATAAAAGTTCCCCGCTGACGACCTGGTAAAGCAAACTTTATCGAGAAGGGGAGCGATTACGTTTCGCACGACAGCATCGACAAAACGCTCGCTCAACTGCATGTTTTTCTTTTTTCAAGAAACTTGATGCCGCTGTTTTTTACTGAAGATGATGCCGCTGCCCAAAAACGAAAGTGAAAACACGGTGTTCGTCAGAGAGTGCGCCGGTCAGTTCAAAAGTGACGAATGTCTTTCACTGGCAAGTCATGATCTGCACGATCTTGCACGTAAATCAACGAAGACTACTGACTCGTATCTTTCAAATTACAGTTGATCGACCAAAGATGGTTTCAATCTTTGCTCGCACGCAAACGCCGTGAGTTCAGTGAAACGCTACGAACGTTTCGCCCCAACTACCGGGAGCGCCAAGAACTAACATAGCCACACTCAAAAGCTTGTACGGGGCCTCTGACAAACGGTGGCCTCCTACCATTCTGGCACAGCTTTAATTACATTTATCTTGTCTGATATCACCCGGTGACAGTGGGTCGATATCAAAACAGAGCCAAGTCACGTGACAATAAAAAAATCTCATCTAATATGCAAATGATACAAATGCGTTTCTGTTACAACAACGGCGACAACCGAACAAACGTTATCTAACATGCAAATGATCCGTCGCAAGCAGCGCTATTTTTATCATCATCATCATCATCAGACACCGCAAAAAAATCCACCAAGGAGAGGTGCTCTATTTATATTCCTGCACGAGGATATTCCAGATCATTACCAGTCAAAAGCTTAGTCTTTAATAAATCTACAAAAAAACTTCAACTCGATGCTTCTTCCAGGCATGACAATCCAAGCTGCGAAAGTCACAAAAACACTGGAGCACTTCTGATCCTTATCACCACAAAGCACGCCAAGCACAGACAAGGTCTCGGTGTAAATAATAACAGTCAAATAAACTGAGTTGATCCTGAACGACGCTTGCAAGACTTCTCTCGTCAACCCTATTAAGATTCGATTTCACCAACAAGTCGTATCGACTCCCCAGACCCACATGTCTCGTGAAATCGCATATTTTTCTTGCTTGCCTTTGCAGACGGTGCTCCTTGGTCTGTCACGCTTTGTAAGAAAGGCTGGCAAAACTAGGATTATATGGCAACACGAACTGTAAAAGCAGACACCCACCAGCGTTTCGGTCAAAACCGCATGGCACCTACCGTGGGCAGACCATCTCCGTACTTGCTGCAGAAGATGCACTGCCTGAGGTCTTCCGTAGTCTTGTCCGGTGAAAGCGAAGGATCCCCTCGCGAAGGCGTAGCGCTCCCCTGCGTCTTCGTGGGGGAGGTGCTGGGGGTGCCTGGCTCCAAGTGGATGTCTTTGTCCTGCCACTGAGCGTAATCGTGTTCCGGAGCGGGCGGCATGGTTGCGTTCGGCAACAAATCTCTGCGGTGTTAATAGACACGTGAGCGTCAAGTAACATTCGCCACCGCAGTGGCAAACGGGTCACCCGACATCTACAGGAGATGCTTCAAACGTAAATGTACGGTTCTAAGACTGCAGCCACCTAAGGCTGTCGCCATCCGGACAAACTCTGGGCGATACCAAATATACTCATCTCTGTAAGAGACAATCAATCCCCACGGGATGATAGCTCATTTTAGACAAGTGCTTGTTTGTACCACTAATTTGTTTTTCGAAAACTATGTACCGTACACCTCAGTTATGCTTTAAATTTAATGAACGCATCAACATACTTGATAAAAACTGTTTTGGTCTGAAGTTCACGTTCGTGTCTACGGTGTAATATCCACAATACACGATGTTTTGACAATGAACAAATGCACACTGGAAATGAAGACGAAACATATCTCGTCGTTTAATGCAATGGTTGCTGCTAAGTTTCATCAGGCAGTTGTAAAAAAAAAACGAGATTTCAACATGGTTTCAAGAGCCCGTATTATAAGAATATCGACATCTTTGACTGAGTTTCTCTGTTTTGATTTAATTTGAACAAGCAAAAAAAACCTTCGCCTTAACCTTTTTGATGGCAACAGGCACAACGTCCGACTTCGTATTCCGAAATCGGAACTCAAAACGCTTACTCTGGCACGTCATCCGCGTCGCGAATCTTCCCGCTTTCGAAATTAAACCAGGGAAACACACTCCCCGCCTCCTCTCTGAACGCCGATTCCATCGCCGCCCTTCCCTGGTCGCTGGGCACCGAATCCAAGATGGAGCGCACGTCGGCGCAGAACGACGCGACCGACTTGTACTTGCCGTTGTGAACGGCGAAGCGCACTGTGAAGAGGTCGCGAGGTCGAGCCGGTTGCTCCTCGACGTCCGTTGTCGGAGGAGGGGCGCCACCTGCCGGTTTAGTGGGTTGGAAACCTGCAAAAACGACCACGCCGCTTCGTTTTCAATGCCTAGACCAATGAAATCCTTAAACAGCGACTAAATATGAAAAGATGATGGCGACAAACGACATAATCTTACCATTTGACTCAACTGCTTAATAACAAGTCTATTAAACACAAGCCAACTGGGTAATCATGGACTTCGTCTAGCCACAAACAGAAATTAGCAAGTGAAAACCTACGACAGCCACCGCATTCATCTTGCGACCGATCAGGAGCAATCGATCGTAGTATTAATTATTTATGTCATGTCGCCACGATTGTTGTGCCCCCCGCGAATCTCCGGAACACCAACGCTCAACATCAAAAGAAAACTACACAGAGCGCTTCAATTTGTAGGGGTCTGGGCGTTGTAGGTTATTGCAGAGGTCCCTACTGGTTGAAGGTCAACCTAGTTGTTGCAGGAGCACAGGTCGGTCTCCCAACTAAGC
>JGI24158J21664_10002166_pt1 | contig 23479 bp, 14 predicted proteins | sample Ectturendosymbi3_FD_21664 | JGI IMG/M metagenome (IMG submission 21664) | reverse complement strand
CAGGAGGTGATGCCCTGATGAAGCTCCCATGTTCTGGTCTCCTACCTAGTATTGAAGTAGGCCTATGTTATTTGAGAAAGTGGAGAAGAGGCGAATCGTTACTTTTTATTTTAAAACAAGCACAGTCGAGTGTATACAGCCCCAGCAGCACTGGTCAAAACAGCACAGTAAAGTGGTAACTCAACAGGAAAGGTTGCTTTCCATCAATTTTTTGCCAAGGTGTTTCTTCGTTTATATCATTTGCCAATGAAGTAACAAACTTTTTAAGTTTTTTACTATATACCACGTACCTGTTTCACCACATTCTTTTTATTTTAACACTGGGCATCTGCACTGACACTCAAATTTCTTCGCAGCATATTTCATGTATTTTGGCTAACAAAGCTTTGACATTTTTTGTAACGTTACCAACACCTTTCCTAATTACTTTTCTCCTCACACGACAAGTAATTGATTAATAAATTCTCCAAAGATTTAGACTTAAGAGGTGATAAATTCAGAGATTTGAAATAACGAAAGCACTACTTTGAATTTCAAAAAGCAAAATTGTAACTAATTTTTCATCAATCCAAACTTGCTCACTCTGTCCAAAACAAGTTTTAACAATGTTACTCGTGATTCTGCTGTTGACACAAAGAAACTATTTAGACCTATTTAGAGTAATAGAATTTTTTGGCACAAATTAGGTTTATACATTGAACCAGCGATGTAATATTCCACCGCATGTTCTACTGCAGTGGCGCAGCGATGTTAATGTCCCCCGGTGACGACCCAAAAAATGCTTCCTCTTTCCACTCCTCACATTTGCTTACAACAATATAAAATGGGAGAAAATCATGTATCATGATTATTATAACAATAAGGAATAATAAAGCACCTTGAACATCACAATCAAATACTCACAAACTGAAAGGGGTTTTGTTTTTAATTATTGATTATGGATCTTGCTTTTTCTGCTTGTTAGCCACCCTTCTCGTCATTACTTTTCCTATTTTTTTCTGCCTTCTTTACATACGCATGTATGTATGGCTAAATAAATAGCATAGCTGGCACATGCTAGGCTGTGATTCAGCGGGAAGTTTTATGTTTTTGTCATTACACGGGAATCAGTTAACAGCGTGGATTCGATGTGTTTTCCATGACAACAACAAAGTGGACAGGGCTGATCAAGCCCTGAAGCAACTTGGGTTTGCTTTTATGTCTTACTTAGAGCAAGGTGCTCGTAGTTTGTCAGTTTTTTTACCACTGCGGCAGATCTTTTGCAGGTAACCATTGACTTCGTGTTGACAAGGAACTATTAGATGTTTTCGACAGGCATTGTTGGGATGCAGCAGAATGAGCGAAGTTCGGGATTACCGGTGTAGTTAACTAGCAGTGAAATGGTGTAGCGCCTTCCCGCTGATCTTATGGTCATATGTAAAATTCCTAGATTTGCTATTTTTATTGTCAAGTTTTGATATTTTCAAGTTTTTCATAATTTCCATATTTTTACGTTAAACTGATGTTCACAACTGTTACAAATTTCCGTTTTTGCTGCCACACTTAACACCGCATGTCGGTTAGAAAACGCAGAAAGGCCGTAAAGCCTATAGCAGTATATCAAAGTAACTGATCAGTCATGACGCATTATTTGCTCTCTGCATACTGTAAAACTCTATAATGAGCAAAACTTAAGTCAAAAGAGTTCTGAGGCATTTTTGAACTTAAAAAAGTCTGCATCACGCAGAGCAAGAAAAACTTCACCAGCGTGTTTTAACAGAGTGCTGTGGAAAGTACTTCGAAAAAAAGACATGGTTTTTATTGGCTTCTCAAAAAAGAAACTTTTTGGCACTCTCCCACCTCATCTGAATAAGCCTATGGGTTTCATAACAAAACTCCTGGAAAAATAGTTCAAAGATAGTCCTTAGCAGAGTACTGCCAACGTCTCGTTGCAGAGATTATGCGCTGCGGTTTCATTGGTACATACACATTTTTTATTGAATTCAGTATAAATTTTAAACGGGGTAGAGGGCAAATTGTTTTCTCCAACTCGCAAACAATATAACGACAAAGAAGCTGACCTCTTTGAATGGCTAAATTTTGAACAATCATTTTTTAAAACAGTTTTCTAAAGAACTCCTTCTTGCAAAACTTCATAAAAAATAACCTATGCAAAGTCTCGAGACAAGAGCTCGAGACCGAGACCAAAATCCTTCGAGACCGAGACTCCAAGAAGCGGGTCTCAAGACACGTCTCCAGACCGCGACCAAGTCTCGAGACTCCATCACTGCTAGTAATACAAAGCACGTTATATCAAGCTCATCATGTGACATGCCTAGCGTCTGCAGAGCCGTGGCTAAGGTGCCCCAAACCCCAATTAGGATGGCCAATGAAAAATTGGGTGACCTTTTATTGTTTGTTCATCTACAAAAGCCCCAACAAACTTATTTTCGGGGCCTCGCATCAGTGGCGTACGCAGAAAATTTTCATGAGGGCGGGTTTCATTCAGTGGCAGATGGTGGTCATTTGTATTTGGTGTGCGTTGTTTGAGACGTCACAATTTGACGGCATATTCATGTTTTCAAACGACATTTGTTGACAGAAGTGATATGCTTCTACACACACTCCCCTTATTTTTGTAAAAAATCAAGCCCTATACACTCGCCTTATAACAAAGTTTTTTGTAAAATATCAAGCTCAAGGGGGGAATTTCAACCCCAACACCAACCCCTTGCGTACGCCCTTGCCTCGCATCAATAAGCCATGTCACTGAGCCTCTGCGTCTAACACTTACGGTGCTGTGAGCATATGTTTTCCACATCAGAAAATCCCTCCTACATGACGTTAGAATCATTTACGATGGGGCATGGGACAAATTCCAAGTCAAGTGTCTCATCCTAAGGCATTAATCCCTTGGGAATTTCATGTCCTTGGACAAGCCTGGGGATCATTTGCTACAGAATTTGCAATTCACAAACTAAAACGGGATACATCATCCGCGTGTAACAACCAGAATTGCCAGATGGTGCCAAATTTGGGAAATATTGCCTAAAACTAAAATCACTGTTTTTCAAAAATTTGCCAACTTTTTTCGAAATAATTTTTTTTGCCAAAATGTTACCAGTTTTTGAAATACCAATTGTCAGTATTGACAAAACAATCCATTTGAATTATTATCAAATGAATACCTACTTTAGAAAGAAAACACAGCTCAACAATAATCCTTGTAATCTTCTACAAGCGGACCAAATAATGTTTGAATATGATTGTATGAAAAATTGCTGTAATCATTGCAGTTTTATCTTTCATTCACAACCGATCTTAACTGTGTATTTATTTTAAAATTGAATTGTTGTTACTGTGTTTCAGGTCTTGCTATGCTTCGTTTTGTGTGCATTACAATTCGTTTTGTGTGCATTACAAGCGCTGTAAGTGATTCTGTAAACAATGACTGAATTGAAATCTTACATCCACTTTTCAATCATGACTCAAAAAGAAACATTTTGCAGCCAAGAATCCGAGACTGTGATCTCAACAGAGGATATAGTTTGCCTACTGCGTATGTATAGGTATCTTGATTCCCATCAAAACAAACCTTTTTTAAATTGCCAAACTTTAAAAATTAAAAAGTATGGAAAAAGATAAATTGCAAGAAACTTCAGGTATCGAAAAGTCAATATTCCCAATAACATTACCATTGTCAAAATTCTTTGTCAAAAATTTGCTATGAACTGGACAAACAATTACCATATTTTTTGTCAAGCATTTGGCAACCATGGTAACAACCCGTCGGTCAATATAAAAATCAACACTTGTCGTTTCTCTCACAGTGGCTTATTCTACGCGAATACTACAGATCGAACGCATGTATTAATCTTGATTAACCTTTGCGTTGACCAAAACAACCTGTCTTATGTTAAAATCTTCGAAGTTGGTAAAAACACTTGATTCTAGAAGTGCGCTTGAACCAAATCGATCGCCTTTGAAACTTCATATTCAGTCGACAGGCAAAGCGTTTTTCGTTAAGTGTCTCAAGCCATACTAAAATCATCACATACATCAAAGAAACTTACAAAACGGCAAACCTGAAAATCCTTTCCGTTGCAAAGCGCTTGAAGTGTTCCTCTTGGTGTTTTTCCGGACCTTGTTTTAGGCAAGCGCTTAACAAACACACCTTCCTTGAAAGCTGCGACAGGTCCTATTTCAGAACGAACTAGTTGAACAATTTCAGAAAACAAGTCTGGTGTGGCTTCGTGGTCTGCAAAAGTAAGTTATAAACACGAAGTTATTCAGCTGCAACCAAATTTATCCAATCACTTTGGTTTGCTCGCCAGCGGATTTTACAAAACACAGTTTCTGACGAGTTGATACAGGGCTAAGCAACCGAGTGACCTAAAAAGAATACAATTGCATCTGCTCGTTTCAAAAATGTACCAATTCCGATAAAGCACCTGGACTTGCCTAAAGTCGGTCTTACATGCTGCGAATAGACTTTATTTAAATTAGCTGCTGTTGTGGGGCAGAAGAAATGCACTTGTTAGAAAACTTCCCATATTGTAGAATATATGCTTGTTTTCGTGAATGCATGATGCTCACACGCATTTGACAGTTTGTCACATGCTAAGTATCCCAGAACAGACTTTACTTGGTGGTCAGCAACATTGTTGTTCTCGATAGGTGCGAATCTCCGGATGTCAACCCAATGCTATGATGTGATGTGTTCAGCCCAGGTGACCGTGTAACCATCCACGACGGCACGCAACAACATATTTTGGACTTACGATCACCACAGCAAATTCCTCATCTCATCAATAAATACATACTGATCAGTTAAAAAAAAAAAGATATATACACATGTATATATCTTCATCGTCACCGGGTACTGAAGTAAGGTTCATCGGTTCGGAAGTCTTTAAGATGGTAACACTTCATCTTCAGGTTTCACTGAATATGTTGAAATAGTTCCGCGAAATGACCGTCAACCGCGCCATGAGAAATAAAAAAACACAGAAAAACCAAGTCCTGCATGTCTGCAGTGAGCATCAACTTTACTGAGACGCTGCAGAAGACAGACTGAGACATCGCCTGCTTGCCCTACAAGTACCTTAAATCAATGAAAATGGTTACGCGCATTGTACACTGTCGGCACAGCTATCACTCCTCTCACTTTCGCTGGTACCAGAACACAAAACCTTCATGAAATTCTCCACCATTAGTTTTCTGTGTCATAAAATATGGATTATTAAATATTTGGAGCGCTGGCTGGAAATCTACCTGGCTTGAGCACAATGAATCCGAACGGCGTGCTTCCCTTCAGGGCGTCGTCTTTCGCGACGACCGCGCATTCAACAACAGAGCTGTGGGAACTTATGACCTGAAAAACAAGTGTTACTATGGACAGTGCAACCTTTCAAACAAGACTCTGCTAAGACAAAAACACAAAGGAAGTCTTGTAGGGTGGCAACGGCTCTCAATCAAAAATAAATAAAGACGCTGTTCTAAATATGGTCTATTGCAGGGGTCACCAACGTTTTTGAAACTTAGAGCTACTTCTTGTGTCCCGATTAATGCGAAGGGCTACTAGTTTGATACAAACTAATGAAATAAACATTGTTCTATTTACCTTCAGTTCTTTTAGTATTGGTATTCGTTAATGTGAATACATTGATCATTCTAATGTTATTTTTAGAACAGGCCCGCGGGCGACTTGCTTGGTCCTTGCGAGCGACTTGGTGCCCGCGGGCACCACGTTGGTGACCCCTGGTCTATTGGTTCTATGTCCACACACAATAAACTCGAATTTCCTTCAAGTAAAACATAGTTTGAAAAACACAGGTTCGAAGATGCAATTACAAATTTTTCGTCTGATATTTGCAAGTTTCTTGTCAGCGGTCAAAATCGCACACAAGCTTTAGCCAACAGTTGACCTAAACAGCAATGTGTCACCTCGACACTCAGCTTTGTATACAAAAGATAGAGTTATTTAATGACTATCACGTAGGGTTGACAAATGGTTCCAACATATTCGACAACAGTGATCATGTGCATTGCTGGTCTAAGTTTCACAACATGTAAAAATTTGTACAACAGCACGGGTTGACAAACCTCTTCTATGTGACCGCAAGACAAACGATGACCAGCAATATTAATGACATCATCAGTGCGTGACATCACATAGATATAACCTTCTTCATCCATCATGCCAGCGTCCATGGTGTCGTAATAACCCTGCACACAAAATCAAAGAATAGGAAACAAACAGTTTCCTACGCGAATGAAAATTCTCAGTGTGACCAAAAAAAGATGCTTGAAAATAAACGAGGATAAAGAAGCGGAAAATGAAGCTTTTATTCCGCCGCGGAATCGTCGCCCCGGCTGAAGAGAATCTTACATCCTTTTATTGATGTCATGCTAAAATGGCCAACGCCAACGAAAAAACTGGGGAAGAACAAGCATAATGCAGCAAAACATACTCACCTCATACTTAGTGAAATAAGTATTCTTAAACCTTTCTCGGTCTTTCCAAAGAGTCTGAAAGGCTCCGGGCGGCAAAGGCAGCTTGGCTACTATGTTTCCAAGAGTCCCACGCGGGACCTCCACGCCGCGGTCGTCAACAACTCTCACTGGCGAAGAACAAACAACAACTGTATCACAATGAAATGGCGTAAAGGTCACTTTAAAAAATAACCGATTTTTCCACACTGAACACGTCCGCTCAGTTTCAAGGGCGGCAACAAATTAACCTCAGCAGAGATACAATATCATTCTGAAAAGCAGGCAGCGAGAAAGGCGACCTTCTAGCGGTGGAATGGTTGTAAAGTTGGAACTGCAAGCGCAGTGAACCTGATACCATCGAAACTAGTATTGCACTGTGGAGATGTGTACATTTTCACTGTTCGACACCTTCAAATACTGAGGCAAACACTCGGAGTGAATGGTTGGTTCGCTAATTTGAAAACTTCGGTCCGACATCAACAAGTAAAAAAATACTGCAAGTGCCTTATCCAAGAAATATTTTAATCGAATTGATGATACCCCGGCACTGCACCAACAAGCATGAATTATTCTCCATCCATCTTGTTGCTACACGGCAGCTACGTGTTATATTTTTCGACATCACGAGAAAAACGCGGCTGCATGTCAACCAGCCGCTTTTCAAATCGGTATTCTTTAAAAAAACATTATCGCCCTAAGATTGCAAAGCTCACAATCCCATCCTGGCACAGGAAGTCCAGAGCTGCCTGGAGGAGGGTCGGGTCTGTTGCCAAGACCGATGCACGTGCTGCTGATCGGACTGCCTGTTTCAGTTTGCCACCAGTGATCGAAAACCGGAACCTTGAACGCTCGCTTCGTCCAATCACTCGTGTCCTTATCGCAGTGTTCGCCGGCCACGAAAACACAACGCAAGCTGCGAGATGCGTAACACTTAAGCGCACGATGTGGATCGTTGCGGAAAATCTGAAAGCGACGTTCTTTCAATTGTACAAATAATTTGAAGCGGATTGAAAGTTTGCTTCCTAAATAGCTTAACCACGATCACACCGGAAAAAACAAAGCAAATATTCCATCTCGCTAACAGTTAATGGGATCCCATTAACTTCAACCGTCTGAGCCGAAAAAGTACCTCAGTTAAATGAGGATTGTTTTAATAGGCGGGTACTGTCGGTAAGTGGTACAGTTGGTTGAGCACGCGGAATCTAAGTTCGTTGACTGGGTTCCATTCTCGGATGGGTCATACCGAATACTATTTCAATTAGCTTAAAAAATACATAACTAATTGGAAACTAGAACAGAAGAACGCTCGAGAAAATGTGGGAAAGACTCTTCGGCACACGATAATGACGACTCCTGAACAGCTATTGCTTGCACGCACCTCGACAAGTCAAACGATTTTCCATATTCACCGTTTGGATCTTCACGCTTGATTGATCGCAACGCAGTAGGAGCAACAAACAAACACGCTACTTTATGTTGATCGACGACACGGAAGAAAGACGAGGGGTCAGGGGTTCCAACAGGTTTTCCCTGGGATAGATAGATGACGCGAAAACAAGTTCACATCTAGCCAGGAAAAAATGCGAATTTTGATGCTGACGCGAATATAATAATCTCCCACATAGTAATCACTATTTCTGCAGTGAAGAAAGTTGCAAGCTTATTATGCAAGCGAGGACAAGCAACTACCTAGGTAATGTGACCACACCAACACTGAAAAACATGGCTGGAGATTTGAAACAGATATTTTGAAGTTTACTACCCCCAAACATCTTCAAATGAAGGTTGCCAAATGTTTTTTGAAGCAACAATGACTTTTAACACAGTCTGAAAGTACATGTTCCACAGAAAACATCGAAACAAGGGAGTTTTCTAAATGAAGCAGGCTGTTTGCTATTGCGTTGTTAAAAATATGTGGGCACAAGATATAAAGCAAATATAAAAATCTGCCAAGGGCAGTTATATTTATCGTACATTGCTGATAAGCACACAGCGTAACAAATCAAAAAAAGTTGAACGAAAACAAGCTAATGAATGAAACAAACAAATTCCTCACCTACCTCGTAAATGACCGTTGTTGACCCATAAAGCAAGGGAGCATGAGCAGCATAAGAGTGGCCTACGGCCCAACCGAGATCGGCAGCTGCCCAATACACCTTAAAAATGAGCAAGCAAATGTTATATTAAAATTTCACACAAAGACACTACGTTTGGTTGTTCAATTTGGTATGTTACGACATGCACATTAAATGTGAATTATTTTTGCTACAGCTATGCCTTTCCTGCTAAAAATTTTTGCCGAATGCATTTATCAACCAGAATTCATTGGCAAACCTTTTTTGTGCAGTATACATATCCACAGAGAGGAAGAAGCACTACGGCACAAGGAAAAAAACATCAAACTATTGAGGAAAATAAACAAACAAAGTGTGGCAAAACACCAAGATTGTTAGTTTAGCTTAAACACACGCATGATTCGTTACAGCATTAAAAACGACGGTAATAAACACTGGTCGACGAATATTGTTCGAGTCTGACAAACCAAGATGTATTTTGATAGGAGTATTTTCCTGCAACAATAAATTTCCACTTGAAACGGGAATTGTGTTTTTACCTCACCAGGCTCAACGTCGTAAATAGCGTCCATGCTCCAGTGCAGTCGAACTGCGTGGCCGCCCGTGGGACGCACAACAGCTTTAGGCGTACCGGTCGTTCCTGATGTGTACAACAAGTACATTGGATGGTTCGATTCAACAGGGACGCAGTCGTGGGCTCTTTCTCGACCAATCGCTTCGTCCCAAGTCATGTCAAGAGATTTGTTCAATTTGACTTCGTCCTTGCAACAAAACAACCGATGACATATATTGTGAATGAATTACGTGGAAATATCACTGAATTCGCGACGAGAGGTTCTGAGACGTTACAGAAACCAACTTACATCTTTTTTATGCTAACATAACTCTCTCTTTCAGAAATGTAGGTTAAACGATACGTGAAACATTTTTCTGGAATGTTTCACACGTCAAGTCGCTCAAGAACGCCGCAGCCGAAAGCAATGTTGCTTATCGGAGTCAGGTTGCCTGACGCAAGCTGTCGCGTAATTGAACGACAGCACTCTTGATGAACTGGGTGCGACATGTATCTGCGGGTTCACCTTTGAATCTGACTTAAATGGGCACAGAAGCGTTTGAAGTGCTTCTGTCATCAAACAGTTCTGGCTTATCAAAATCAACTGCCGTGGCTACAACCTTGACTTATGATAGCATCTTGCCACTACAGTTAAAAATTCACGGCCGCCGTGGTTAGGGATCGTCTATCTAAGTCAGCTTAGGGATCGTCTATCTAAGTCAGCTATGTTCAACCCAAATGGCTTACTGAGCCAAAAATTATTGTTACTGTCTTACCCAGGGCCGCACATTGAACGACATAGTAATGAGGGCCGCGCATTAAACGGTTTACCTTGATCTTAGCAAACTAAATTTAGCTTAAGCTAATATACTGAAAGCGTTCGAATCCTACCTGCAATGGTAACAGACATGATACAGTGGCACCGAAGGCCATCTGCATCAAAAATGTCAAATTCAAGATTATCAAAATAAGGGCAGGTTGTCAGTATATAGGTCATTTTACCACAGCGATAACCTAAACTGGGTCACACAAAACCTTCGACTGGGATGCGGCCCACGGGTTGGACATAGCTGATCTAAGTGGTGAAAGCAAGTAAGGTGTTTCTTTTGTGCTACAGTTATGTCTGTTGCAGATATGATGGTTGCACTCAACTATGCACACATCCAATACACCACTTATCTTAACTGAATTTATTTTGATGCTATGCTGCTTTAGACGCTGAGATACTTAGCATTAGATTTCCTTGTTATTTGCAGTGTTTGGCCGTACGTTTCCCTTAGATAAAGCACTTAGCGTTTTTACACAATAACAGCTTGTGTTTGCTCCGCAAATCGCTTTGCTGTGGAGTCAGGTCATCCTTTACTACTGCAGAATTCTTGCTACCATTTTTCGCAAATGCGCCAACAACGCACATGCTTCAAGCACCTATTCCAACATTATTAATGTGTCAAAAAGAGTTTTACAATTAAAAAAAAGCAGAGCAATTCATAAAACACTTCGCCCGTCACTTGGCAAATAAATAAGCTCACAGTTAAAGTGCCTTACCCCAATTCTTGGCCATTTTTGTTTCAAATTTCCAAATAAGTTTTCACAATAAATGGGTCCGTCGAAAAAAACCAACGCATGCAATGCCGTTTCTTGGAAAGCTAGATACTGTATTTTCTGGTACTTTGCGTCTAACGTCCATCATAAGTGTCGTTGTAAAGCAACAATGAATCAAAATGTCACTGGCCAAAGCGTTACGTTCAAACCCAATTCTCTGTATACCTGAATGAACTGCAGGCGTGGTTGACAGCCATTGAATATCGAGCGGTAGAAGTTGTTTCATGGCCGATGCACGAAACTACTTCAGAACCGCTATTTCCTACTTCAGGGGCCGACAACCTTTTTCGGACTACGGACCGCTTTAAGCCTGGAATTATTTTGCTCTGAATAACATAACTAATGTGTGATGCATGCAAATTTACTAATTATTGAGAAAAAAATTGGCACTTTTGCGTTAGCCTAACAATGAAACCTAGCCCTATGCCCGCTGCAGGATTTTCCACAAAGGGGCAAACATAGCGAGTTTACAAAAGTTCTTCAAATTTTTGTAGCAGCTTGGTTCTGCACGGCCCGGCAACAAATTCCTCACGGATAGGTACCGGGCCGCCCGTGTTCGCAGACCCCTGTCCTACTTCACACAGTAACCCTATTGTGTACAATAAATAATGCACATCGCAAATGCCGGATATACCTCGCTAGTAGTCAATGAACAGTTTTCAATGCGGTATCCGACATGATCTTCGTTTTTGTGAGCAACAAATATGCATGTTGCGCCATGGGGGTGTACTTCACTTATGTTGCAATCGCATGCTTTAATGCAGTTCGGGTCAAGTTTGCTATTGCGAGTAATCAATAAATCATACTGAACAACGAGTATGCTTCAGTAGGGTTGGCTTGGTTTTCAATGCACTTAAGAGCATAACTTTGGTATTGTAAGCAATAAATTAAAAATACTGCTTTATGGGGGTCATACAACATGCATCGAGTGGTTTTCAACGCTTTTCAGGCTGTCGTTACTGTTGTGGTTAACCTACTGAACGACGCACACAAGCTATACAGCCAGCCCCATCGCCACGGGGGGGATTTTTTGAGGCTTAGTCCCCCAAGCAAAGCTCCAAGCCCCCCAAATTGAAATATGACACACTATAAGTTAGTCCAATTTGAATGTCAAGACCCCCATACAAACATTAAGACCCCCTGTCGAAGGTTCTGTATACAGCGTTTGAAGGATGCATTTTACTAGTGTGACCATTGCAAGGTATTCAGTGCATGCCCCCCCGGCATAGCCTGTTGGCTCTCGACAGCTGTAAAAGTAGCACACGGATTATAGGTAATATGCTTTACTTCCTGGTCATTGTTTGAACATCATAACTGTTTGTTTTATTACGTGGAAAAACTAAACAATCCTGGGCAATATATCGGTCTGTTTTTAACGCAAGCATTATGAACGCAACTCTTTTTAGAAGCTTTGTTGTTAAATGCTTCGTTTCGTGCTTATTTGCACTTTATATGGTTGGGCTGCACCGGATTAAAACAAATAGACTTAAGTGCGTTACGGCGTGTAAAGTCATCTCATTTGGAGGTTTGTAGAATGTCCTTATCTTCTTTCACCGTAATGCTATAGCCACGAAATTTGTAGATAACATCACCAACTAACCATGACGTCATTACTGACGTCACTTTTCCCGAAGTTATTTCGGTGGTATTCTTCACAATCTGTGGACTCGTACTGTAGTCTATATTAGGTCGAACTGTGCAATATTCTGTAGTTGATGAAGTGGCGCAATCAACGCCTTTATTTACTTGAATGATTATACTGTACTTTCAACAAGACCTGCAGGTTCGTTCGCTTTGTTCTGCTAGTAGACAGCTGAAGATTTTACTAATACACACCGCATCAACTGTTTCGATTCTTGGCATACACCGTATCTTTCACTTCCTTTCTCTGTACTGAGATCCGCTAAGTTTACCGCTTTGAGCTGACATACTGTAACTAGAGAAAAGTGGTACTGAGCTTACATTAAGACAGTCCATCTCCCAAAAAACAATATCTATACGATTTGGCGAATGGCAAGCGAACTTAGGAAACTCTGTATTATGAACTGTTACGTGATAAAGGCAATTTTGTTCGCTGTTCAGTAATGTCGAGTGCAGACGTCTATGTGTGACATGAACAAGTGTGCAAAGCTTCTAGCTGGAAGGTCTCTAGGATCAGAAAATAACTGCATATTTCCCAGTTTCAAGAAGCATTGCAAATTCAAGAACTCCTTCATACAAGTGAATGATTGCTATATTATTTTCAAAAAAATTTGCACAATCACAACGTTCCGTTTTTAACTTTTGTTTTTCTCTTTTCAGTGAATGTTGTTGTAATTATCGCTACAATATCACTTATAATAACGTTTTCCGTTTGATTGGATACCCCGCCACTACACTGAGTGCCTGAGACTACTGCCCCCTTATCATCTGCACGGCAGTGTATGTTAATAAGAAAATTCGCGAAAACTGTATTGGTGTAAAGTCGGCAAATGTTTGCCTTCTAAAAACCTACTCTCTGTATCGGCTTAATGCCTGCAAATGCTTGCCTGTTGAAAAGCTGCTCTCAACCTTCCTTCAATAATTCACTTTGCGCCAGGTCTCTGGGTATTTCGGCGCCCCATAGAACTCGGCGCACGGGGCATCGTTCCCCTTTCCCCCCTCGTTAAACCCCTGCTTGGGCTAAGCTGTTGGGTGACTTTTTTGAAGCAGCAATACGAACATATTCTGTGTGCTCACATCACTTGCAGCAAGTTCTTCAAAATATTTTTGTACCAAAACGACAATCACAAAAGAGCACCAAAGGTAAGATCAATTTGCAAATCAAGCAGTAACTTACAAGGTTTGGTCGCTGATAAATTATGACCTTCTTTGGGTTAAAACCAGCCAGTTGTAAGGCCTCATCCAGTATTGGCTTGTAATGAACAAGTCGGGTTGGCTCAATTCCACAGTTGGCTGTCAAGATGACTCTAAAGAATTACGAAGTTTTAAGCAGAAAGGTCTATGTAGAAAATCTTAAAATAAGACATTGTGATTTTGATTGTTTGCTGAAAGTGTCACCCAAGTTTCTTGTTTTAACACTTTCGAAACCGTTCCCGCAAAGCCCCTGTTTCCAGATAATAATCTTCAACATATCTGCTAAAACATGATAAAACAGTCGGATACACAGGATCAGCAAACTTCCGTTATAAACTTTTACTGCAGATATCACGATTCCCTGATAAGATATTATTTCAACAACAAAAATTAAAAACACGGCTTTTGGAATTCAACTGATATCATTTGTTCTAATCCAGAGATTCTCAACTGGGAGTCGCCACGAATTTTAGGGTCTCGAGCATACCAATTTCACCCCAAGTGTTACAGCTACGTAGATTGTACTTTTACTGGCTTCCCACACGGAAATGCCAAAACTAATGCAAAGGGTTTCACCGTTAAGAGTGCCACTGCTGCACAGTTCAACGGGTATCAGGACAACAGCCACCGGGACAACTCCCATCCGGGACAACGGCCACCCAGGATAACTGCTACCCGGACAACTGCCGCTTAAGAATGATGCGTTTTAGACATCACATGCGAGCTATCAAATTCTGTTTACACTATCGTGTTGCGGCACGGCGGTTGGGAACCACTGTGCTAATGTGGTGCTGCTTCAATATTGTGCATCAAAAGCGAGTTGCAACATTGCCGTTGCTGCCATGTAACTCACAAATCAAAGGCTAAGGTAAAGCAATGCACAGAAGTAAACGGGTTTGATGAGTGCGTGGAATGAATGCGACTCAATAATGCGCATGAGAGAATTGTGCTATGAAAAAATCGAATAGGCTCACAAAAATTTGTTTGCACTAACTTCGGGATGTTTATTAAGATGTAATGACATCGATACAACATTCTCCACCCAAAAGTATGAAAGTTGAAGTGAAGGTTCTTTATAGTGGTCAGAGGACTAAGAAACTTTTGTTATACACAAGTTTGTGATTTCAAAATTTTTGATATGAAAGCAGCACTTTGTGAGGTTCAAATGGCTTCATCGTTGGAGCTAGTTCTTTCAATCCACTGCAAGGCCGCACTGGATCTCGGGCAAACGGCCTTAATGGCAGTAAACGTACGTGGCATTTCTCCGGGTGGCTGTAGTACTAGAACCAGTTCAACGCGTACTAATAATCACCACATCATGCTTGTGATGCTGCTCGACATTTTTCATTGTTTCGTCACTTCAGCGATATCAGAGTGCCATGAAAGTGCACTGGACTAGATTGTAGAATCTATTGTGATTATTGGAAGTAGAATCTCTACTTGTTATTAGATTGCTGGAAGTGCAGTTGAGCGGAGTGTACATACTAATACAATATTGACTAGGCAAAATGTATACGTGGTTAAAAGGATGGAAAAATAATATTTCAGACAGTGTTGAAGCAGGAGAAGAGGGAAGTCGTGACGTGACAGATAATGAGAGCGATGGTGGTAGTGAAAACGATGATATGAAATAAACAAATTAATTATCTAATTATGGGATTAATCAATTATTTTGTTTATTTTAGATCAACTTTTGAACCCGAAACCCCAACAAGTCATCCAAAGTATCAAAAGACTCGGATTTTAGCCTAGTTTCCAATAAAAACTTGAGCAAAATCCTATCATCTAGCGGTTTGGGCCCAGGGCCGTATGAAGTGGGCCAAAGAGGCCTAAAAGTACTCCACTTATGACGTCACTCACAAAAAAACGAAACCCATAAACAAAAAATTTTCTTAATTGCAGACTCGAAGATGTGCCAAGCCTTTTGAGGGTTTGAACAGCCCTCTGGCGCATTCGGCGCCGGAGTTATGCCCACGCAAAGACACGTGTGAACAGCTTGAATTAACCCGGGAGCGAAGTGTTCGAGTAGGTTTTTCCATAAACGGTTGTTTCAGCAAAGAAGTGCAGGCAGTATTCCGCCGATTACTTTTAAAGTATGGTTTTATTGTCAGCCCATCCGATACCAGGTTACCAAAGTGGTTTATCTGCAAAAGGATCATGTCAAATGAAACCATGAAACATCACTCAGGTTTTCCGGGAAGTTACGTAGTTGTATAGGAAATGAAGCTTGGTGCGCATTGTACACCAGCATCTTGGGAGACTGCTCAGTATACAATTTCTTTGTAGTGGGATACTTGTCTATTTCAATAAACTTCTTAAACTTCCGCAAAATCACCCCAGCCAGAGCATTCCTCTTCATTTATGAAAGTTGGAAAGCTTTGGTAAATTAATTTTCTGTTCTGGGGCGCCGTCAAAAATACCAGCCTTTAATTTTTATTTTGTTCTGATAAATGTGATGCAAATGTAATTTAAACAAACACCATCCTTGTCAGGTCAAGTACTTTTTCAAACTGTTTCACGATACCAAACTTGGTATGAAAGAAAGGTTAAATGATTTTAGATCTTTCCATGAGAGGGTGAGCTTGAATGCCCCTGGATGAGAGTGCCTGATCGCAAAAAAAATTTAAGCCTTGAAGCAAATAGCTCAGAAGACTCAATAATATTCAAATCTCTTGCCAAGTAAGTCAGATTTCTCTGGGGAAAGAGTTGTGGAGGAGATAAAAAAGATGGGAGAGATCGTTACCTACAACGGTAGAATCACTACCAGTTGAAACAAGTTCTTCGTCAATGGAAAGAGTCCGCTTGTGGCAAGCTTTCTAACACAGATTCTTCACTGCGTAGAACTGTCCTGATTGTCAAAAAATTAGGCTGTCTGAAAAAGTTCTTATTTTTCCTATTTCCACACCGTTAGAACAGCAAACCTTAGGTTTTTGCTAGTGGTTTGTCCATAGGCGTAAATGTTCTGCGCAACGTTACACACAATGTGCCAATGTGCGGTGCCCAAGGCTTGATCACGCAGCATCACTTTTTAGCAGGCAAGTAATCACGCTTTACAAAATGTAGATTGCTTTCCTGTTTTGCTTTAGTGTATATTCACCACAAACATAGCAGGAAACGTTTGATTCATTTAAACATCTGCTGGGGTAACAACGCTGCGAACAGCTACCTTCTTAGCCCTAGTCCATTCAACAGCAGAGTACGGCACTCATGCCCGGTGCCATAGTGCTCATACCCGCCTCATTGACCTTTTCATCAAAGACGAATTGCGAATTGTGACTGGATGCCCGCGTCCCACACCAGCGGACAATCTTCCAATCGGGTGGGAATGCATGCATTTTAAATCCAGACATCCATTTGTACCCACCACATAACATTTCATTGGTTCATCTGATAACAGCAACATACATGCGGCGCTCTGGGCGGATCACTGATGGAGTGCGGAGTGGTTTCTAGAACACGAGATCCTGTATTTTTATCCCCAACATTGGCACCCCCTCCTGGAATGGATAAATGATTGGAATTTGTTGTTGTACCTAACAACGAAACATGTTTATGAAAATTTCTGGGGGGGGCAATTTCCCGGTTGCCCCGATCTCTGGTTGCGGGCCTGACGGTTCTGGATGACGAGACAATCGATTGGCTGCGCAACACCTGTCCCTGAGATCTAATGCGGCCAAGCAGTGGATGACAAGAACTGGCACAAACGATGAAGAAAACCAAGATTCTTAAAATAAAAAAAAAGACTACCGAAAAGTGTAATCAATTTGCTGAAATTCAATCCTGACTACAACACTGAACTCACATCAGACACCGTCACGCTCTCTGTTAGTCTGAATAAATGTTTGCTTGTTTGTTTGTTCGCGAGTGCTATTCTGCCAATAAAAATCTAAAATGTACGTGTTGAACTGTTCATCACTGTCAAACGTGAAGGGTCGAGGAGAATGTTAATAAATTGAAGAGGGTCGCAGACCAAAAAGTTTGGAAAGCCTTGATCTAATCGCTATCTTTTATTTAGCGATGGCGCACGAAGTGCAAAACCTGGTTTGCACTGCATCCTGGGAAAGTATAACACAGTGGAAGCAAGGGTTCTTTGCAATACCGATCATACTCAGTCTGTTGCAGATTAAAAATAAAACATACAACAAAACAAATAACCAACTTTGGTTTGCAGTCGTTGATCCGAACTGACAGCTCTTTGGCAGCAAATCCACCAAATACCAAAACGTGGACAGCTCCAAGTCTCACAGCTGCCATCATGGAGGTGACCGCCTGTTTAAGAAAGAGGCGATTACTCTTTTCTGGGGTTTGCGACTTGCGAGACTACGCAACATAACTAAAACAAGCAAGTCCTACATGTGAAACAGCTAATCACGTAAATAGCAACCCCAACGGATACGTAACAAAACTTGACAATTTGGAATGGACTTTTGGTAGTGGAAGTGTTTCCAAAATGTGTTTATGTGAGGACTGTTGACAGACGAATAACTGTCTTTACTATGTACGTTTTTTGTTGTTTTTTTGCTATGGTGTTTCATTTGTATTTTGTTGCTTTGCGTGAACTTGTGGGGGCAGTGACCTAAATGACAGCTAAGGCCGTCGCTTCCTGTCCCTGTATTCCTGATAATGTATTTTATGCTTGGTCGGGATGCAGAAATAAACTGAACTGTCTCCTTCCACAACACAAACTGCGCGAGCTTTGGACCAGTTCAGTGGAAACGTTTTCGAACGTTCTGCAGCCGCCTGTCTTCTATTGTTTGTTAATTAAATTACAGTCGTCCACACTTCGTTTTGCATAAGTTGAGTATCAGCACAATCTAGAAAATGTACTTCCAAAGATCTACAAATAGGAAACCAGGTTCTTCAGAATTAAGAAACCCTTGCAGGTCATGGGTACATACAAAAAGTGGTGTTTCTCTTGCAGGCCTTATTCGCTGCGCGTAAACCAAGAATTCAGAAAAAATCAATCTTCATCTGAAAACGATTGTATATTGAGGGCTTAACCACACAAGGACTTAGCTTAAAATTGCACTCATGTATCAAACAGCATGGTGTGAAAACTAGGGAAGGTTTCCAATTATGCAAACAAACCTTGTAACAATCATAGAAGCATACGTGATACAAACAAACGAACCAATTTAGACATTTTACTTCTTCAGGAACTCGTAAAATCGTGGTATGAAATTCTGTAGCTAGCCTTTAAAAGTTATATTACATTTGAAGCAAAATAAGTCATAAGCTTGTCATATTTTTGGGCTTCCGCTGTCTACGTTTTGCGGTGGACAGTGAGGACAAAATGTTAAAAATCTGACATTTAAACAGTTCTGGTCAAGATTGCTCACGAACGAAACTATAAAATTAACCAACAAATGCTAATTTTAATAAATAGGGTTAGCAGTAAGTAACTTATGACACAGCTTGACTTTGGCAATTTTCATATGATGCTCTCATATTTATTTACACATGAACTGCCAAAAACACTACAGGTAAAATGAAAACAATTTCATCACAAAAGTTAAAAGCACTAAAAACTAGGTATCAGGACGCGTTACTGTACACGTGTCATAACAACGATAATTAAAAAATATAAAAACATCAAACATACGCAATTAAAAACAAAAACAAATTGCAATATTAAGATATTTTTGTTTCACACTTCACAGAAAACATGTTTTCAAAACCTTACGATAACAATATTTATTTTACAGTATTTGTAAACTTATTTAAAACCTTTTTTGACTTACCTCGGGTATCATGGGCATATATATCATCACTCGGTCTCCTTTTTCCACTCCAAGATCAGACAACGTTCCAGCCAAGTAAGAAACCTTTCACACAGCAAATTGCAACATTTATACTTGCACCTACAAGATCCACAGTTGCAAGCATCAAAACCATACCTTCGTCAACAGTTCTCCATATGTGCTTTTAGAAGTTGAGTTGGTCACAGGACTATCATGAATAATAGCAACTTGGTCTTTCCTGCCTGTTTCGACATGGCGGTCAATGCAGTTATAGCAATGGTTCAGTTCTCCACCAGCAAACCTACCATTTAAGCAAAACAAATTGTGCATCACTGACCCCAAACGGCTAATCATATGTTCGAGCAAAGTTCTGTTTTGATCTATTCTAGTGTAAAAATTGACAACCACAGCGTCATTGTCACAGCTGTCCACCGCCTTTTCTGTGAATGCATGTAAAGTAACAACAGCGTCGCAGGGCCATAGCCAAAGGGAGACATTAAAGGGCAGTGCACCCTAATTTTGTTGTGCTCAGAAAACTTTTTATTTAACATCTAACAAAAACATCCCCCCCTACGAAAATACTTTTCCCTCCAAACCTTACAATCTGGCTTTGACCTGCGTCATAAGCAATTGTTCAAAACTTTTGTTTTTTTATCCACAGTACATCTTATCACACTTTTAGGCAACAGCCTTTGCATAATTGCTTCACACAAAATGCAAGGCTTGTGGAACATTGCACCACGACAATTACAATGTGCGACGTATAATTATGATAACATTGCCGGCTGCTCAAAATGAGTATTCCCGTCAAAAACTTCTGGGCAGATAGCTGGTTGCAGAATAGAAGTTCTGCAGGAAACATTAACTCAGGGGTCGGGAACCTATGGCTTGCGAGCCAGATGTGGCTCTTTTGATGACGGCATCTGGCTCGCTTGGTATTTTCTAACACCATTGTTACGAATGCAATTTTCTGTAATTTTTCATCTACCAGACCAAGCCGTCAGCAATACCATGCAGCACCAGTGGCGTACGCAGAAAATTTTCATTGGGGGGTTTCACTCAGTGACATATGGGTCATTTGTATTTGGTGTGCGCTGTTTGTGACGTCACAGTTTGACGTCACATTTATGTTTCCAAGCCAACGTTTTGGCGAACTTTGTTGACATGATAGGCATATTCTTCTACACGCACTCCCCTTATTTTATGTGTCATTGCACAGAATACAAACTATCAGCGCTCCAAGTTAGGATATCGGAGGAAATTAACTCAACGTTACGACACAGCAGTTCATAACTGCAAAAATATCAGGCTGCGTTAAAAACATAGGAGTAAAACACTCATCACTACGTCAGAGCAATTTACAACTGCAAAATGAGGCTGCGCTGATGTCTCTTCGAATACGAGCATAGAAAGTGTGCGGCTGGACTGGCTAGCACACACTCCGTTTTGTAAGATCGAATCTTGCGAAACTACACAAGAATTGAGAATGCGCATGAAATACGCAAGAAAACTTTCAATTTTGTGTTTTGTATAGAAGTCTAGCAAACTTTTAGTTTTCCTTTTTCCCTGCTGAGACATTGTCAAATGCCTGAATGCTTCTATGTTAGCAACTGCTGTTTTTGAACTCGTGCAACAGTTCTATCATGCTATAGAAATTGGTAATTTAGCCAATGTAGTCAGCGCTTACGCTGATCGGCCAAAGTGAACTCTCGCGGAACACAATCTTAAACATGCGTAGTGGTCGAAAGGGCTGCAAAAAGTGGTGAGATGGTTTCGGGACGCAGACGATAACCCAGATTTCCACAAAAACCTAATCATTACTGTTTGGCCCATTTGCAATGTTTCTTGAAATTTGCATTTTATTCCGTGGTATTTGCATTAAGTCGACAAATTAACAAGCAAAAAATATGCGAAAACACTTAATTTCCTTTGCGCAGGTAATAAAGTTTTTGTAAAATATCAAGCTCAAGGGGGGGTTTAACCCCAACCCCCCCCCTTGCGTACGCCCTTGTGCAGCACCAGAAGTCGCATTAACAGTGAAGCAGCATAGAGTAAATTCAGACATTTACCATTGTTTAAAATTGTTGGTTTGCTTGAAAATGCACACATTAGTTAGTAAATCCTAGTTGCATTAAGTGTTGAAAAACATAGGTGTAGGAGCAGGCAAATTTTTGGGGGTGCGAAGGATTTTTTCCCAAATTTCACCAACCTTGCCCGAAAAATACTCCAAAGAAAATGACCTCCAAAAAAACGACTGCACGTCTCTTCATGTTGGGCGCATTTTTTCAAATCAAAGCACTTCAAGCACCATTTTTGCCCAAATTTACCGGAAAAGAACTAAATGAAAACATGACCTCCAAAAAAAACGTTTGCACTTTGATTTTGAGTGCTATTTTTGTAAAATCAAAAGCACATACAGCGATTTTACGAAGGTATTCTCATATTTTGCCCAAATTTCCCCACATATTTTGCCCCGATTTTCACCAAATCAAAAGTTTTGGGGGTGCGCTTGCCCCCCTGCCTACTACACCAGTGTTGAAAAATATTATATGGCTCTCACGGAAACACAATTAAAAATATGAAGGTTTCATGGCTCCCTTAGCCAAAAACGTTCCCGAAGCTGCACAAGTGCACACATGATCCACTAAACGTCTTTCATTTGAACATAAGTTTAATCATTCATTCTGCAAGTACCACACGTAGGCCCCAGATAAACTGAAGTAAAGGTATGTTTCATTTTTGAAAAGATAATTTGCTCTTAAAAGATCTTATTTTTCTGTAAACTTTGAGAAATTCGTGGAATGGTCTCTGCTTTCTTCTTTTAGCAATCATTTAAACTTGCACATATCTGTATTCCAGTAACTAGTCTCCACACAGGTGAAGAGTTTGTCAATCAACACATCTTTTGCTGAGAAGTTATTTGAGGCATACCACTGCAAAAAACGTAAGATGTTTTACCTTAAGTATAGTAAAAGTGTGATAACCTGCAAAGAACGAAATAAATGGCTGAATGCTAACTAGATTAATCTCACTGGAAGCATGCAATTCGGTATGTTTCGTCTACACACAAGTGCTACCAAAAAACTCAAATGAAACTCAACAGTAAAGTAAAAAGAGCACTGTAATGAAGTGCATCTAACACCTATTCAAACAAAAAAAATCACCAGTTAACAGTTTGTAGTTGTACCATTGACAACTGCACATGGACATCAAAACAGCCTATAATTCTGAAAATACCTAGCATCTCCAAAAACACATACACCTATCTTAAAAAATGTGGGTAATTGTAGAGTCTGCTGCTACGCAGTGTCACGACAGAACCCAGCGACGAACGAAACCTTTTATTCAACTAAGAACACCAGCACGCATCAATATGTGCAGCGTAACACAACAACCGCCTGGTACGAAACTAGAAACGATCTGATACCGACGTGCAATACAAACGACCAGGCAAAGCAATGCAATTCAACGCGGCACGTAATTAATAAGTGGACTAATCAGTGCAGGCAACCGCGGGCATCGAAACCGTCATACTCTCCCCCCCTTTGAAATTATACGGACCAATCACCAAAACGATCACGGGATTTTCTTAATCTCGTTGACCGACGTAGGGGTGGCACATCTGCACACGGCGGTGACGGAAAGGAGTCAGTACTCGGCGACGGGGAGGTTAACCCTGGCGACTCAGCGGCAGGCGGCGGATGGCCAGGGCAATCGCGTAAGACACTGTGCACACCCCTCGGAGTCGTGGTATTCGAGGCGACGTCTGTTGTCAGCTCTTCGGCAATAGCTTGAGACCTGGGAAAAGGCGCTAAGTCAAGACGTAGAAACCGTGGTTTCTTGGCCATCACCTAGACGTATCACAGAATACGTCTGATTACCCTCCATGAGTTCAACCGGGTCGCATAAGGGGTCGCACTTGTTTCGAACATGGCGACGTAGAAGAACGGGGCCTGGATGCAGTAACCACGAAGGGAGCGCAGAACCAGCCATGGCCTTGCGGGGGAACCTCAGGAAGCGTTCGTGGGGAGTTTCATTAGTTGAAAGACAAACAAGGATCGGACAGCATGGAGAGCTTCTGGCAGAACTGTTTCCGTCTTCGGAAAGACGCTTACTATGCAGCAACAGTTTTATAGTTCGCCAGATAGTTTGGTTAGAGCGTTCGCACTGGCTGTTCCCCTGTGGATGGTACGGAGTTG
>JGI24158J21664_10002165_pt1 | contig 23480 bp, 14 predicted proteins | sample Ectturendosymbi3_FD_21664 | JGI IMG/M metagenome (IMG submission 21664) | reverse complement strand
CTGTCAAATTGAATTATTTTATCCTCAAATGTGCTTGAACAAGGGAAAACAACCCGTAAGAAAAGTCACACAACAAATTCTTGATTGAAAACCGTCCACACGCATTTTTTGACAAGACGTTTCATTGATTTTCAATTTGCAACACAAACCAAGATAACCTTTGAGGTACAAGTGTCACCTTCGTTAACAACCAAACAGCAAGCGCGAAATAACGCCAGTTGCAAGCTGGTACGCTAAAAGTAGCATCATCCACAGACCATCACAATATCAGAAGCGACGATGTGCCAATACGAGGTGTAGTTGCCATTGTGCAGTAGAGCAGGGGTTCCCAACCTGAGGTACATGCACCCTTAGGGGTGCATTTGCCTATCTGAAGAGGTACATGTAAGGTTAGCAATAGAAGGGAAACATATATTCATATATTATTTATTTCCAAATGTTTATACATATATCAGTATATCCGTGAATCTTATTTTTCAAAAGTCATTATATGCCTATTGCTAAATATACCTCTGATTAGTCATAAGGAAAATATTTGGGAACAAGTCGATCTATCCCACAGAAAAAAATTTAAGGGTGCATGCAATACAAATCAGTCGAAATGCTGAAAGGGTACATGGTCAGAGAATGGTTGAGAATCCCTGTAGTAGAGTGATCTAAGTGAGCAAGTCTTGAAATCGGGTCAACGTGTCGCGGTGCAAAGGCCAGTATAAAAAGTGCCCAAATAACGAAATATAGAAAACGTTTTCACAAATAGTTCTCGAATCCGCGTTTGCACCAGGTGTCCAGTGAATTTGTACAAAACAAGTTTAAGGTTTCAAAGCTTTCTAATCAGAGATGAGACAATAAACCTCCTTCAGGCTCATTTTGTTGCTTTTAAACATACTCCGTTCTCTCGCCAACAGCTTTACTGAAAAAGAAAGTAAAGAATGTAAAGTCCTCAAAGCATTTTTGGAAAACGTTGAATGAATTTTCATCGCACTTAACGTATTTAGGAAAAATACCTTTTTTGCTGCGGGACGTGCATTTAACGTGCACGCTCAGGCAGTATACAATGTAGGACTAATGTAATGATATCCCAGCTACCTAAAACTTTTATTCCAGTTCCAAAATGTGAAATTTTATATAGGGAGCGAAAAATTATCAGACAAAGGCATATGAACAAAGTGCTTTAACATATTCTAATAAATAAATAAAAAAATAAATAGAAATTTAAATACATTTTATAAATGTATAAAATATTTTTCAGTAAATAGAATACAATTATTTCAAATAATCTAATGTATTCATTATTTTATTGATTTATTGCAGATATATTTTAATCAGTTTTTGTTTATTCGTTTGTAGTGCTAGTGACATTGCTAAGGAAATTATAGTGATCCGACTTAATATTGCTTCAATATGTCTTGCAATGTTTCTGCATGAATACATCTAGTAGCAAATCCTTAATCTGCACATGACCTAGGATCTGAACATTTAAATGACTATTCATTAATTATTGAAAAATGTCACAGATTTTCGATCAGACTATTCATTAGCGTACTGATAACAATTTATTGATATTAGAAGCTGCAGAAACGGCACGTTTTTCCGCACGCAAAACGTGACGAACCAAAGTGACAATTTGAATAAATGAACTTTTAGATTTTGCGACAACAGAGCCTTATTACATGCGACATTTAGTGTTTCATGAGAATTGTCAAAGTACTGCATGAATCATGATTTGTTCACTGCGGACAACATCTAGTAGCTGTAGAAATTGACCTTCGTGAACAGTTAAAGGGTCTTTAAGTGTACGGTTGATTTCATCAGAGATCTAGTACAGACAGTATAGGTAAATCGAACGAATCCCGAAAATACATGGTGCACCATGATATTTGCACTACATGAACTTACGTTGCCTGTGGTTTGTACGTGTAAGGTGTATATTTGTCCGCTTTGTCCGATCGTAAGTTGCGACATGATCCCACGGTCAGGATCAGTCCAGCAACCAAAGCTTTAAAAAGAAGATTGGTTTCAACATATCCTGAAGCGATTCCTCGTTACGGTACAAAAATCTGATTATAAACAACGCAATGTCGTTAAAAACGCATAACATACTGGACGCATTTGGGTGAATTGAAAAGAAATGAACTATACGGTGATAAAATGTATTGACGTATCGCTGAATATGTAATAGCAATCAGTGCGACGGCGTGACAGCAATGGGATACCATCTTAATATCAGAAGCTCAAGTATATTTCGACGTGGTGATCTCCCAAGATAATATTTGATTTTAATTGTTTTGACATCTTTTGTTGCCAATTTAGCGTCGATATTTCTATGTACTGTAATTTTGGAGACAGTTTAGATGAACGATGCCCATTTGATATTCCAACTGCTTTTGCAAATGTTACTCGCTCCTTTAGCTTAAATCGTTGATTTCAAACGATCACAGAGCGCGTGACTAGCGTGTTGCACTGTCACTGCAAAATAGAACGTTAGTTTACTGCCTGGTTCCAAAATTGCTTTATGGTTATAAGAAGTTTAGTTCACACGAACTCTGAAAAAACGTTTAGCAGTTGAAGACCACTGTGACAGATTCAGTTGAATAGGCAACGCATTTTATTGGCTTCGTCAGAAAAAACTTTAAGCAATTTAATTGCTTTAATATTGCATTGCATTTAAGAATGACAGAGGAAAATTACAGTGAATTCTGCCTGAAGTGATAAGGTTTAAAAGTGTTGTGAAACGAAATTTGGAAAAATATTACATATACGAGGTCAAGCACCTATCGAACTTAACACAAAATTTACACTCGGTCAAGTTGCTCATGAAGTAGACGATTGGTTTGTCTACTTACTTCGGTTCACTCAACCATTTCTTGGCCGCCACCCATCAGTTGTTATAAATTACAAAATAAGTACACCTTTACCCCATGGACATTTGGAACATCAAACTCCTAAGGCTTTTGGTGGAAAAAAAAGCTATTTATTATTTCACGCCGTTCGCTCTGTAATCTATCAAAATTTTCTTGCTGATTAAAGAAATGAAAACAAGAAAAGAATTGTTGTTATACAGCAGGACCACTCGGGAAATGTAGTTGCGTGATGCAAATCAAAAGTAAAAGATAGCTTGTTAAAGATAGTAGACCTATGAATTTGTTTTTTTGCTGTAATTACTGTTTGTGTCAATAAGATCACGCTTGTAACAGAAACAAAAAGTAACAGATACAAAATCTGTGATGTAACAAAGTCTTCACTCCAATCCTGTCAAAGTTGGTCGCTGAAACTAAAACGGCACTTCATAACATTGTCCCGGACGAAAACGAAAAACATTCTAAACGCCAGCACTGTCTTTGAAGTGACTCGCGAACTTTGGTCGCCACATTACGTCACTGTTTCTAATAACCGCCTGAAAGTATATAATTTAAAAAAGCATGTTTAAAACATTTCAATATTTTCCAGTGAATTCGTACGGTAGAAAGTAAAGGTCATTCCTCCATCAAAGGTTTTTTGGATGCTTGTCGATTTAAATATTCACAGTTAATGCATAAAGAATATGCTCAGATAAAGCCGCAGGTAATCAAAATAAAGACCTGATCTGCCTCGTGGTATACTTACTTATTGCCCCGGAAACCCAACCAACGTACAAACATGATCCAAACTCATATTTGAATGAGTTATTTTTGTTGGCCGGGTCGTAGAATTCTTGTTGCACTGTCACCCCATACCATATAGTAGCTATTAGCACACAAGCACCTGTTCAAATAAGTTGTCACGTTACGCTGGTGCATCCATCCAGTCGAAAAAAATCTTTGCCAAGCGATGGTTGGTGGCACAAATAATTTAAAACGGCAGAAGAAAACAAGCCGGGTAGAAAAATATGGATCATGCATAAAAGAGAGAGAAGAAATAAATGCAAATCGAAAGAAACACAAAAAGTAAAATAAAAAGATAAAAAAGATAGTCAAACAACTGAGAGACAGCAGATGGCGAGAGAGAGCAATATGAGAAAGTTGAGTCAAACAGAACAAAGGCAAGCAACCGCCAAAAGATGAATGAAAATGTTCTAGCTGTCTCAAAATTATCGCGAACTTGATAAAACGTTTTGTAATCACTACTTTACTCACAATCCTTATCAACACAGATGCGCTTTACGCTCTGCAAAACCATCAACGAATTGGCCGGGCAGCTCATCACGTGTTGCAGATGTAAACCTTTATAAAATTTTGATGCTCCTCAACACAATTTCCATGCAATTCGGAGCAGTACCTGGTTGGCAAAGGGATGCAGACAATGCTTCATTATTGTTTTAGTTACGGCGTTATCACAAGGAGAGAGAATGATTTATCACATGAAGAGTTTGTATGCTTTTGTGAGGATTTTATTTTAATTAGATGTACAAAGTTTGCTTCGCGTGTTTTTTCGTATTAACCCACCGTCCAATGTATTCCGTTGAGACTATAAAATTCACAACCGGTTTTGAAGACAGCTAGAAACATTTTCAATGATCAACTCATTAACGAAGGAATGCTGGAATTTTTTTTGTTTTACAGATAGAAAGGAGTGCAAGGCATGCATGTCACCACAAACAAAATGTGCTCTTTATTTTCATGTCAAGCAAGATTGTGGTGCAAGCAGCAATAATACTTTAGTCCTCATTTTTCCTTAAAAAAAAACAAAGAAAAGTGTCATTGCAACCTCAGTTTTGCGTCAAGCTCACATTGTGCTTCATCCGATCTGATCAAAACTTTCCCCACTAAGCCAAGCCTGAAAAACGTTTGTCTGTGACATATAAATCTCGAAATCGTTTAAAGTTTGAAAACATAAAAGTCATGTCATCACGAAACAGCTATGTACTGAAAGATTTCAACATTATGTAACTTCTAGAACTCACCAAGCAACATAGAAACCCATCCGATATAAAGACACGCCCCGTATTCGTATTTGAATTCCCTTTCTTGGTAGAAAGGGTGAAAATACTCCATCGTGACTTTCCACGCGTACCAGGACACTGCAGCTCCACAGCAAATACCTGGTGCAAATTACCGAAAACAGTGTGCACGTGCAAAACCAAAAAAGTCACACTCGCGAAAAGCAAGAGGGGAGGTAGCCGCAGTGCGAATCGAAACACGGAACTAGTGCGCCAATGGTCAGATTAAGCTCAGTTGCAGTTTGTTTCAAGGCATGTTTTAATAGTTTAAATCACAAGAGTTTTCAGATCGTGATGTGGGCGGTAAGCGTATTGTAAATTTCACATTTTTATCTCTTCATGGCTCCCTAAAGATTTCGCCGAAAGTTCGTTTATATTTTCGTGTTAACTGAGCAGCAAGTTGCCGCCATGGTATAAGTAGAGATTAATTTATCGAACATGTTCATCTGATTGAAGTTTGTTTAATCGCACAAAATATCACCGGGTGTCAAATGACACTTCTACTCAAGCATGTCTTGCATGTTTTCAAGCTATTAGGCGCACGTGCCCATTAGAGGTATTTCGTTCCGTGCTGGGAAAGCACACTGCACCACACACGTCAGGTGCGAAGCGAAGCTGAACGCAAAAGTGCCGAGTGTGATCGTGGTAAGCCGCAAGCCATACGCCCCATTCAGCTCTTAAGCGCAGCAGTCCGGTTCTGGTTGCTTCATGTGTATCTGCAATACTGGGCATTTTTTTCAGACGAGACACATATACTGTACTTAAGGTAACAAGAATTTTAACAATCTTTCAGTTCTGCTTTCTGCAAAAAAAAAAATGTTTTTCAGCTTCTCTTAGACAAGACCGGTGAACAAGTTACTACTTCCAGTATTGGGTGGAGGAAGGAAGCAGGCTCATGCTTAGGCATGTCATGAAACAGCGTCCTCACGGGATGAAGATGGACGTAATTACCAGGGGTGTAGTGTTAAAAGAGAAGTGTGGGAACAACCCAAAAAACTAAAAACTAGCAATTTATGCAAGGGTGCTACGCAAGAGACAGCTTGTACATTATTCATTTATGCGACGTCTGGAGCTGCACACAAAAACTTTGAGTAAAAAACACATCTTCAAGTCAGGTTACTGCGCAAAAGGTGTGGGAACGCCGTTCCCAAAAGTAATGGAAAGCCAAATGTAAGAATCGTGCCCACACTTAGCTTATAATTCGGTATTTAGTATTCCTTTGGTTTTCCGTAGCTTCTTGTTTTTTTCGTTTTTTGAATATAATCTGGCGATTCCGGGTTTTAGTATGGCCATCCTCATCCGGATTCACTATCTTTTCTTAACGTTTTTTCTGCTTATTGGCTAGTGGGCCCCCTACAGTGGACATTGCGCTCTATTCAGGTAAGTTTCCCCCCTGGCTCAACCCTTAAGTTAAGCCACTGGTTCCAAGAATGAAACTTAAATCAACATCGGCTTGCCAAAAATAACAATCCTATTTTAGTAAAGTGAACATGCTCCATTGCGTCCATTGCACGTGGTTTGTTTCAGCGAATAGTTTCGAAATTACGGCTTTATCTCTGACTGAAGAATAGAATTTATCGATTTTGCTCCATTGTAGTTAGTTACCGAGAAAACCTAATTTCAAGCTGATAACCTACGTAAATTAAAACTTTTGTTGTTAATGCAAATAACCTCAGTGGCATGATTTTTATGTCATCGGAACACGTTAACTGGCACAAGGTAACTTTTCACAAAGTATCATTTTCAATATTTCCAGAAATTTTGCCAAATCTCTATTTTGCAGAAGTTTTTCAGCAAATCCTTTTTGTTGTAACAGTTTTCTCCAGAGTTTATGCAGCTGAAAGTGACGTGTGTTCAGGGCATTGGCATGGTTTGTAAAGGTATTAGACTCTCCAATTCAATACGTCCTTAACTATAAGGACGTTTTCGACAGCTAGAAATTAACTGTTTCACGCGCAGAATATCCGCATTTGACCTCGTGTTTAGCGCCAGAACAAGAATTTTCCAACCAGAACCGGACCACAGTGTCGCACGTCACCGCAAAGCACTCGTGTTTCTCTGACCGGTCAGCAGAAAACATGTCCCGGATGTTATGCCAATTATTGATTTCCATTTCGTTGCGTTGTCCAGCATCGTCGTGCAGCGCAGGCTGGCCATCCCGATAACCAACCCGATGAACGACAAAATAACGGCTATCACCATCAGGGCCCGCTGCGCTTGAAGACTTGCTGTACGCGTTGAAAAATCCACGAATGTTAAAAGCACGTAAGTTCGACAAAATCCAACATCCAGAAAATGTCGGTATTGCACAAAGCAGTCAAAGCATTTGGGAGACGCAAAACAGAAAATTTTTTCAAAGTTTTGACAATGAGTCTGGTTTTGTGTTTGGTAAGACTCAACACCTCAACACCTAAAGCAGTCGAGAGTTCAAAAATATAATTGCAGAAAAGTCAAAAATCTATCCATCACACGGATTTCAAGTGCTTCATATTAAAGATCAGCGATTTATTTTCAGTATTGATGTCCGTTGCGAAGAAGATCTTTCCAACCAAATTTACTGTGTTGAAATTTTTTACAAGGAATGCAGCTTTGCCTACCGGTGCAAATCCAACATTTCCTATAACGTCGAATATTGGCGCCGTCTAGCGATTTCCACAACTTTAACGAGCGGGTGTTTCTCAACGCAATTCTAATCACCTCAGCAGCAGAATATTGAAGTCTGTGCTCGATTTGTGGTCGCGAAACGGCGTCAACGCAGCACTGTTTTCGCCAGCGCCAGGGAAACTGCCACAGATTCAACAGCAAGAAACTTCTTGCGTCACAGGTTGCTGGTAACAAGTCCCGAAAGCCCAATTGGAAACATTGTTACGCAAGTGATGCAGCTGTTCTGCAACAAATCAGTAGGAATAGAGGTCCGGAAAGTTAATATTAACTCTGTGGTGAATCGAAGGCGGCAACAGACAGGTCATCTCGTTTTTATAATAACAGGAAATTTCCTCGGGGTAGACCTTACGCTGCAAATCAAAACTTTGCAATTTTCGCGGCTGCTGGCGAAAACCGACCAGTGTCACCACCGGCCTCTGTCTGTGCAAAGGACAACTGGTCAGAAGTAACTTGCGTTTGACGTGGCTAAAGCTCAGCGCAGCGTTCGTTTACAGCACGTGTCAATGTGCGTGTTTCACAGCCTGGCCAAAAATGTCTCAGTAGACATGGGTTTATTTTTCTGCAACCAATGTTATCTGCGTCTTTAGCACCAGATATATGCAGAAAAAGAGGATCGTTTGAGCGTTGGAAAATCGATAACTGAAACGATTTGTGCAAATTGCTCGCTGCAGTATGAGCTTCATTTTGCCGCGTGAAACGCCAGCTGGATGCAATTATCGAAAACTAACCGGCCACTATAAACATAGTCCCTGCCACGAACGCCGTTTTCGCTTTGGCTTTTGTTTCAGGTTCAATCAGGGTCGTGCAGTCAAGGCCAAGAAGGGATATCAGCACCCCAAAGAAGGAGAATATACAGGCGATGCACATGAGGGCTCGAAACGCTTGGACATCAGCTATTAAAAGAAAGCAAAATGCATAGTTATGAAAACAGAGTTGGTCTACTTTAAAAAATGTCTTGATTCTTTCTTGTTGAGATGAGACATATAGCGCTAACCTCCTTACTATCAACAAGCGAGTAGTTGGTCAACCGTGTACAGTGGCTTTTGAAAAAACGTGTTTCTGAAACGAGAGCACAGAGCACTTTTGTTAGAATGACTGGTACTCAGCAGCAGAGCTTCTTACAAACCTATGTCGGTCGCCAAGTTCAAAAACCACTGTGCGGCAACGATTTCATGAAACACTTAGTGGTTCAGAGACTTGAACTCTATTTCAAAATCTGTTTCAATAGAACTCAGCCTGCGTTCGTAAACGAATGTCTCTGCCCAAATTAGTTTCAACGTAAAACTCCCACGCAAATCGTGTTCTCAGTTTGAATCCCGGAAAACTGTTCTGTCTGAAGCTAGAATATATTGCCACAACGTTCCAAACCTCAACCGTGCAGCTTAAAACATAGTTCTGAAAAGCAAAAAACTTGGCACGGGATTTACTCATGTGCGTCAATCTCTGTGCACAACACAAGAAAAGAATAGTGATGGGAAGGAGAAATTTACCCTCGATTCCAATAATTGAGGTGTCGTAGAAGTCGCATTGGAAAAGGCCCTGCAAACCGCTGTAGCATCTCCACCACAATCCACGAAACACACGTTGGCCCCGTAGAAACGGTTGCGAACTCACTTGCGAGTTTCGTGTCCATTCAGGATAAGCTGTGCTTAGAATAATGCCAACCAAAGCCAAGCCACCCACAAAAAAAGCTACCATTCCCCCATTTCTAGCCATCCCTCTCTTGTCGTGAGGCAGCTGAAAACAGGATGTGAAGGCGTACCTCTTTATATGCGAAAGTAAAAAAGTGTTTATCCGTTGATACCAAGGACTTAACTATGAAGATGTTGGTTGCAAGTAAGAGTGGCTGTTACTGGCATGAAAACCTGTATTCGCAAACTAACCAAAAACAGTAATAAGTCTGATAGATGACAATGGTTAATTTGCCTTGGTAACTCAGGATTCTCATTTCACCCGTTCCGTCTTTACTGCCGAGACGTTGTGTTGGGTCTAATCACTAAGATTAAATTTTGAAGTATACGAACTCTCAGCACAAAACCTGAAATAAACTAAACTACTACTAGGCAGAGTCTCACTGTCGAAGAAGCATTACTGAATCAGAAAGATTTTGGGTCAGCTAGATTTGTAAAACAACCGCCATGGTTGTTTCCACCAGAGGAAATATTTCTTTTTTAGGCACGACAGTCTTCTACCTCTTTGTGAAAAATGCATTGTGCAGAACAAATGTAAAGCAAATATGCCATTGTTCCTTTACAATCAAACCCGGTTCTTTCATTCTTTAATTGACATTTCGCTCCTTTGAGCGGTGAGCAAATATTTAAAATGCTCTGTAGAGCGTAACCAATGCTATTTGCTAAAGTGTATTGTTGCAAAGCTAACTGATATACCTCGAAATAGCAAATGATTGCTTTACAAAGTTTCACAGTATTTTTCTAATACACTACATTCTATGTGGTTTTGATAAAGCTTATGCAAAGGTATCATAAACTCTTTTTTCTGTACTTTCTTTCAGCGTCGAGAAGCTTGTGAAGCATTCTAGTTGATAAATTAAATTGTATTGCTGGTTAATTTTCATTTCACAGCTACTGCAAGATCTTCTTTGAAAGCAAGAAGCAAACATAAACAAGAGTTGAAAATCACAGACGTATTCGTTCTTCGTGTGCTCATTCAAATGACAGTCGTTAAAGTTGACGCTGAAAGATGAAAAAGACGGAGGCTAGAAATAAATCTGGAAATTATTGACCTACTCTCGTGTTCCTGACTATAGCAGAACTATTTAAGGCGAAACCAAGCATCAGTCTTCTCAGCGGAACACAGGAACCTCAATGTACTAATTCTCCTTGTGTTGCTTTTGCCAATCGACATCAGTTTCCAACGCATTTTTCGAAAACTGAGGCTTTCTTTACTTTTGCTGACGCACTCATCTATATGCGACACCTTCTATTGCAATCTAATAGTGAGACCTATGTGACACAAACAGGTATATACGATGTCTATTTCAAAGGTGGGCACACTGCGGCTCATCGACCTGTTCTGTATGGCTTTTCTAGCTGAATAGCAATATCTCAAATAAATAGCGAGTTGTCGCCTCATACTTAATTTGTTTCATTTATCAAGGTGTTTACACGAATTCGTATGGTTAATCGCCAAGGAGTCTACGCGATTTGATATAGGTCATTGTATACAAAACTTGCATTCTTTAACGAACTGTATTTGACACTAGAAACTGATTTTGCGCTTCACTGGTGTGTTTGGTTTTCGGCCAATGATTCTTCTGTTGAACAAGTTTGCTCACCCCTGGTCTATTCACTTCTTTTGATGCGTTGAACAACTAATACATACTCTATGCAAGTGACGCAAAAGCTTGTTCTTCTACGTGGACCAACCTACAGAAAAGACGATGTTTGCACAAAACAGAAAATCCAAACAAATTCTTTTATTTGACCTTTCTCATAACCTTGCCAAAACAATATCTACAAACTGAGTGGCATTTCAAAAGACGACAGGAGTATATGTTCGCAAACAGTGAAGCGTTTAAACATCGACGTTGGCGTTTCTTATTTCTACACCTAGCAATGTTTACAGTTTAGTAAGCCTGACACTTGTTTTGGCACGAATTTCACTTAACCTGAGCTGCTACCAATTTGACAAGATTACTTCTGTCGCTTTTAACGTTCAGATGGGTTTTAAGAAAAGTAGATCGGTGTTGCAATGATTTTGTTAACACATTTCCTCTCAGAACAGAAGAAGAACCAACAATTAAAATGTACCAAAAACAATCTGTTAGCACATGAAATTAACTTACGTTTTCTTTACTCGTGTAGTGCAAGCTGGCAATATACCTATAAACATTTTTTCGACAAGGTAGAGGTGAAAGGCGCTGATTTATCTTTAGTGCAGAAACATTTCACGCCACATAGAGTTATGTTATATTGTTCCACGCTCTGCATCAATTGGTGTAGTAGCTCAACACACGACAACAGCTGATAGGTGGCCAGCAACGATCCAACACATAGCATACTGCGCGCCCAACTGGATCTTAAATTTTTCTATGCGAATAGTACAACTGACATGACAGAGTAAAATTGTAAAAATGACGGTTTTAGTCACTTATAAAAGCACCTTATTATTGTTGCATGCTGCAACACAGCGCTTTATTAGGATAACGTAAATTGATATCAACTTTCTGGAATTTAGCTGCTTGAAAACCACTGAACAAATGCTGATCTTTCCACTGCAATACTACTTGTTGTTTGTCAAGTCTTCAGTCTTGCATGAAGTATAAGAATCATGGACGGATTGGCCTGCGCATGCAATATTTATTTTGCTGAAATCAGACTCCAAGAGGCATTACTGTCGATTTGGTTAATTATAAAGGTCGCGTTAATTTCTTTACCTTGCCTCTAACAATTTCATTAAGCGTTAGCTCAAACATAAGCTAGAATTAATGTTGTAAATTGTTTGTTGCTGAGTGACAAAGATTTATGGGAACAACCTGAATTTTAACTTAAACTTCTCAAGCAGATAAATTCGATCTTTTGGCGATTATTTATTATTTAGCCGACATTTCGCCCACCTATTCAAGTAAGCTTCCTCAGGACAATGAGGAAGACTACTTGAATAGGTGGGCGAAACATCGGCTAGATATGTAATAAAATAATCGCCAGAAGACCGAAATTGCCTGCTTGATTCCAAACCTGGTGGCAAATGCTACGCAACGACATGAGNAGCAAAAAGTACAGCATTTTTCTAAAATTCTCAATCTGCTCCACCAANCACTGGCATTCATAAAGACGTCTGACAGAAGTGTGGAGAGGAAATCAGCTCTCCTGATAAAGTCCCACAGTGTTCTGAAGTACTGTCAGTATGAACAAAATGATCATCAGATCTCTCAAATGACTAAGAACTAGTAACGATCCAAAAACCGACAAGTGAAGATGTTCATTTCAATCCACAAAAAAAAGGCAAATGTATATGAAGCATCCTACTTGGAGTAAGCCTGATACCTGGAGTAAGCCAAGCTATCTCTCAGGAGAAACCACTAGTAATCTTTTTCAGGATAATTTTAGATTTGAATTGACAGAGGAACAACGTAGAAAACATTATTTAGACATCAAATCAAAATGGAAAATGTCTGGAAATACATAAAGGGTGTTCATACTTGCGTTGGTAAACTTGGAGAAACAAAAAGTGATAGTTAGGTGCTTTTCCCTAGATTAGGATGCATGCCAATGAAATGGAATTCTCACGAAGAGCGTAAGGTGAAGCACTTCGCTACAAAAATGCAGTGAAATTCCTAAGTGCTTCTTCAACAGGTTTCAATGGCGTGATTTAGAAAAAATGCCATTTTTCTGTCAATATCATAACTGGAAAAAAAGACTGAAAAACAACCAATACCAAGTTTATGAGCACATCACAGATACAAAAGAAGTCTGAAAACACCTGCGTGTTTCATGAACTTCACCTGCCGCTGCATTTACAACCTAGCAAGAAAAATAGTGCGCNTTTAGAAACCNCAACAGTCTCGTTGCTGTCATGGTNTTTAAATCGATTCTTGGCAGAAAGATATTTATCAGCTTATCAATTTTGTTATGGCTATACGGTGGTCAAGTTATTTTTGCGAATGGATTCCAAATTGCGTTTGGTCTGTAGTCTTTTTCTTAACGTGGGCATACTGTAAATGCTTGTAAGGTAAAATGTTTTCTGCTGCATCACCAGTAGACGTGTTTACTATATTTTCCTGATTACATCAGGTCAGGAACGTAACAACCTTGCCCCTTGGAAGCTTCCCGTTTGAATGAATGGCAAAGCAAACTCTGGCTTCGTGATGGTAATGCCATCAAAACCAACTAGAGACCTCATTGAAACCTAACACACTAGCTAGCCCGAAAACATTTACTCTCTGGTTAAACAAAGGTGACGTTCACTTCGCTGTATGGATCTTTTCATACAATCGATGAAAAACAGATAATGGAGTTTGGGTCAGAACGCTTTGGGAATCGAAAGACTGTCAAATTGCTAAAAACAAACCAAGGTCGCCTGAATATCAAAGACAAAATCCATGGGCGGCAAGGCATTTAGTGGCCGGTTAACACTCAAGTTTTGAAACAACTGAAACATCGACTTACCTTCCATGTGCCTTAAAACAAAATCGTTAGAAAATTTTTCTTTCCGTAACGAAAGTTGTGTACAAACGTTTATTAAATTTTTTCACGTCGATCAAATAGTTTTCAGCCTCGCAAGAGCAAAGCTGTTCACAATAATGTAGTGGAGAAAACAATCATCAATAAAGTAAAAGATTTTTCCGAAAGTCGAAAAGTAAAAACCCTAATAACTGTTGTTGTTGTTACAACCGTAGTCACTATCGCAAAGTTTTTGCAAGATTTTGAACTGCTTTGCTCTTCATCACAAAAATAAATTGTATTAAATTCAAAATTGATTCTTTTGCCAAAACCTCTTGCTGATAAAAACATGGATTTGACGAATTCGTTGAGTTTCAGAACAAAACTTACAGTCAGAGTAGATCGCAGTTTTGCCATAATTATCGCAGACTACAATTCCCCATTTTGGCGAGAAACACTCCCACCAGATACCGTTGAACTTCGCTAATCGTCCCACCAACGAGTTGGAGATTTGCCAGGAGTTATGGCTCCAGTCAGGAAATGCACAAACAAATATAGCAAGTATGTGGCAGAAAACAAGAAAACCAATGCAAAATAATTCCACCACCGTTCGCATCCTATACAGGCAACAGGTGCTAGCTTGCAGAAGATTTGCAAAAAGACAATTGAAAAAGAATCTGTGAGAAGAATTAAGCAAACCGCTTGGACATGCTGCGCTCATGCCATATAGTTGATAGAGCCACAGTTGCTTTGCGCTACCTTGCGGTTGGCCGTCTGCCAACAATACGGTAATCAAGAATTTAGAAATTTTGACCATTTTTGGAATGTCGCTAGATCATACGGGGAAAAATTGCTTGCAGGCAATAACGAGCCCTGATTTTTTGTGATTTTAAAAGTACTACGAATACAGAGTTGGCAAACGCGACCAGCACCTCGTTTATTTGGCGGTTAATAAATATAAACATCCATCAGACGCCACCACTATTACAGTGAGCTACTTATTTGAAAGAAGAAACAATATTATCTAGAAAGAAATCACATTTCAATCATGTTAACAACAACGCTTACAAAACGCGTCTACTTTTTTGCTTTATTTCATATTTAAATATCAGAAAAAAACACCAACTTAACGATCAAAGTGTTTGAGTTTCCTCGCTAACATTTTCTTGTAAACGCCCTCAGGATTCTGTTAGAATAACTTCAAACGAAACTGAAAAGATTTGTTTCTTCTTCAAGAAAGCGTAGCGCATTTTACAGTCGATGATTTCCATATTTTATCAAAATGGTATTAATTTCAATAGGCCGAACGCCATCACTGCAGTTGCAAACGCGTGAAACGCTTAATTGTTTATTTTAAAACTTCTTTTTTTCTACAACCAACGTTGCAAAAAATCGTCTTCTTGCCAAGCTGCTGCCCACCTTTTATCGTGCGAATGACCATAATATGATTTTGCTGAAACTCAGCACTAAGTGAAGCAATATTGTGGAGGAGTTAGCTTTTTATTATTTAATTATTCTGGGATCACAGCTTCAGCATAAATGTATTGTTTTATCCGAAATGTAATATTGATACGATAGCATAAATTCTCGTAAAATCTCTACACAGAATACTAGATGATTCAAGATTAAGCAAATTAATATTTATAATATAGATTTACTGAAAATTAGTGAATGTGATTTGCATGTTTTTGCCTCATTCTCGATATTTCTCTTATGTAAGCTGCAATAACGTCTGTCTTCGAACTTACATAAATATTTTTCAGCAGTGTATTCGCTCCTTGCAAATAGAACTAAGTGCTTCAGGAATCGTTTCTTCTAATTTTCCAGTGAAAAAATTCGTTAGCGTGCCCTTAGAATTTCTCCACTCAGCTAAACGCAATCTAAAACGTTTTTGACTTTATTTCCTTCAGTTAATATTGTTAGTGTTTTCGATAATACCCTTCTTTTCAAGTACAACCATACCTGTTGGTCGGTAGCATCTAACTACAGCTCGATGAATGGAAGTAATCGCTTTGTACTTCACGTATTGATCGTGCAGGTTTGAAAACGATCGCACAGTAAACGATTGGTTTCTGGGCAATGTTCTTTACAGTGGTTGCTTGGTAAAAAAGCAAACAAAGTACCTCTCGCTTATTTAGAACTTTGCCTACCTACATGGTCCTTATCCTTCGCTGTACGTCATTGTAAAAGTAGCTCAATAAACAAAAGTCTACTCCACATGTCTATCAACCCTGCTTTTTCTGACATCATCACTTTGCATACTAATAGCAATACTGAGGCGAATGCCGTCTGCCAATGGCCAAGTGATGTGAAAGGTTGGGTCTGCGCGCACAGTGTTGATTCTGAGTGTCAACTGGCAGTATTCATGAGGAGCTTGCGAAACATGATTTTTTCTACAAATACGTATATGACTTAAAGCAGTGCGATGGAGTCAAACGGGGTAATTCCTTTTGAATGCTTTCTGTAATTCCTCTTTCTGTTCTTCTTTGGGTTGTTGCAAAATTGTTAACAGAGACTGATTGAAAGGAAGGAGTTAAATGTTCTGGAAATGGTCAAGAAACTCTTTCCTTTCAATCAGTCTCTGTTAACAATTTTGATGTAGGCAGTAACATTGCATGTTAACGGCAGAGCGAGACTTTCGCAATCGTCAGGCAAATGCTGCAGCTTCTTCATCCCTTTACGTTTTTCTCGACCATTTCCAGAACGTTTAACCAGTGGAGATAGAGTTATTTTGGAAACCCAAGAAAACGAGATAATGTAGAACAAATGTTTCATGCCTCTTACAAGGAAATATTGGTTCTCAAACAATGGGAAACGTTTTAGAATACATTTGCGGAAAACGTTCATTACATCGACAAACCTAGATTTACTGACTTAAAAAAGCTCAGCTCAACGTTTGGGTTTCTCGAAAAATATGCAATATACCATCAATACTTTTCGTCTTTCCTACCATCCTCCTTTCAAAGAAAATGAAATTTAGCAAATCCTAAGCCACCGAAAAAGCTTACCAATGTTCGCAAAGCTCGAAGGGAACGCTTATTTTATTGGTGACTCATTTGTCCCACATGATCAGATGGAGTTAACCAAAGACATTTGTAACCAACAATCAAAATCTTTTGCATTTACAACAAGGCTCACACTTGCAGTTACAAAGCAAACTAGCTGTTTTATAAACAGAATGCGTTCGCGTATACCAGGACTAGGCGTATGAAGTTTTACAATCCACTTTTGAGAATCATATTTTGTAATATAGGTAAGGAAGGGTGGCAATATAACTATTAGCTAAAGGAAAAGTCTGTGCAAACAATGGTGATACGCGATCTTTGACATACTGTAATGAAGAAAAAACTAACTAAACTCAGATGATCAATTACGATCAGTTGCATGAATCCACGGGCACAAAGCAATTGAAAGCAGTTGCTTTCGCTGTGTTTAAAACACTACATATTTAATGCATGTACTTAAGTTGAGCCCAAGACAAACCGGACGTAGGGCACCAAAGGTTCAGTTGATATGCCAAGCAATGTTTAAAATGTGCTAAGAAAATCTTAATCTGACCTCAGACACAGAAGCCAAGGTCTTTAAAAGTTACATCGTGAACAAACAGTTTGTTTTTTTTTATCGACAAGAAACACGTTACAGTATATCACTGAATTGACAAGTGAAAAAGGTTTAATTGCTTTACGGAAAGTTCAAAAATAAGCTTTTCATAGTTGTAGTGGGTTTTATCTGCATAGGCAAAGCTGGCTATAACACCTACCAACAATTTTTGTTAAAATAGCGATAACATACAGTGCCTTACGCTACAGGCTAGTACTGTGTAATTTTGTTGGGTGTCGGGCAAGACAAACAGAATGTCGCTTCCGTTGTTTCTAAGTTCAATATTGTTCAAAATATGGCTAATTTGATAGCGCAATCGCAGTTCTGTGCCAGCCTTATCGCTTGGGAGTCACAAAACAAAGGTTTTCAAATACCGAAAAGCTGTCAGCTTATAATTCAGTCTTTATTTCGATCCTCACCTATGCTCAGGAATCTTGGGTAATGACTGAAAGAGTGTTATTCTAAATAAAAGCAGCAGGGATGAGATTTTTGCGAAGAGTTCACGACATCACCCTTCGCGACCAAGTGTGCAGCTATGAAATTCGCAAAGTCCTGAATGTCCAGCCACTTCTCCAAACAGAGATCTCAACTACGATGGTTCAGGCATGTGACCAAAATGGCCCAGGAAGGATTGACTGGTCCTGTTGACTACACCCAAGGGAAAGCGGCCTAGGTGTTGATCACGGATCAGGTGGCTTGATTGCATCTCTGCTTTTTGTTGATCCTATCATGGTGTGGAGCCAGAAATGCTACAAGACGTTGCTGAAAATCTTGGGGCATTTTAAATCTTCCTAGAGCTTCCGTCCCCGCTACCCTCCTCAGAGGACAAGTTGCTTTGAAAATGGCTGAATAAAACTTAGCTATATTAGAGGTAAAAGAGTTTGTTCTTCGTTTTTTACTAAGAATCCATCTTTTTAAAGAAAAGTTTAAAACAAAAGTTGACATGTGCTGATTCCTTTGAAAATAACGCTTGAGACAACAGCATTCCACTTTTTTCAATTTTGGTGTAAAAGCAAAGAAGATTTGGGACTCTAAGAACAAAATGCAGGGCATTTTGCAGGGCATAAGAACAAAATGATGCAGGGCAACAAAATGCAGGGCATAAGAACAAAATGCAGGGCAACAAAATGCAGGGCATTTTGTTGTTACACAAATTAAGGCCTCAACCAGCTGATATTTTCGGGAAAAGAATGATTGTAACCTGTTGTTGTACCTAACAACTAAAACTGTTTTTGAAAATTTCTGGGGAACAATTGTCCGGTTGTTTTTGAAAATTTCTGGGGAACAATTGTCCGGTTGGTTTTGAAAATTTCTGGGGAACAATTGTCCGGTTGTTTTTGAAAATTTCTGGGGAACAATTGTCCGGTTGCCCCCTTGGTTGCGCGCCTGGCATAAAATGTATGAAACGTTACTTATGTTAAAAATAGGGCAGTACCAATCAGATATTTCTGTCTCACGATGAACTTTGTTTTTCAAAAATAAGTATGACCAAACAGCATTTGTTAAATGACTATAAATTCCAAAATAATTGATTGAAAAAAAGTTTGATAAATACAAGTCAAAAGACCTCATCTTTTCTGGCAATTTGTATTTGTTAAAACGTTTCTGTCAATCACATTGTTTGCATGAACATTCGTGATTTTGTTGTGTGTCATCCTGCTCAATTTGAAATTGTTATCAAAGTGACAACACAGTGATTCAATGAATGTAAATATGCTTGTTCTAGTAAAATATTGTTATGTTTCATTGGTGCGTTGGCTCCAACGAAAACTACCGATTTAAGGTTTTGCAGGTGTCTACATTCTAAGTTCGAAAGGTCATAGGAAAAAGGAAGTAATTCTTACAGGAAAAATGCATGTTCTTGCATCTGATCTGGAACTTAAATCGCTTATATATAAGACTGTGAATTATGCACATATTAACGATAAGCCATGCTGGCTTACTAACGATAAGCCATGCTGGCAAGATCGTCAATGAATTAAACACCATTTAAATTAAAAAATCTCTCGTTTTGCCCTTTTTCGGCCAGGATTATGCAAAGTCAAGAAAATTTTGATGATCAAAAAGTACAGTAAGATTTTGTGATGAAGAGCAAAAAATGCATACAAAAATGATTAAAAGAAAATTATCATGAAGGTCACGTATAAGTATTTGTATGAATTGTCAAATGTTGAACATGACGTTAACCTTTTATCTAAATTACTTGAAACTAGGTTTCTTGAACATGATATTATTTTGTAGGTGATCTATAGGCTGGGAATATTTCACGCTTACCTCAAAGCTTTTTATTTTCCACAAAAAACGCAATCTTTCACGAAAACTTTATTCAAATCTTGGATCAGAAAACAATATGTTCTTTTTTTACAGAAGGTAAAAGGAATCCACTTGAAATCGACAAATATAAAGAATTTGTAAGCAGAGCAATTCACCTCAAAAGACAAGGCAGCGTAGCCTCTTCTGCTTTCAGATAACGTGAAATTACCATCCAGCAACTTGTGATATACAAGACGAACGAAAACGTCCTTTCACAATCCCTTACCGTTTTGGTTCATCGTTGGTTTGCCGTAATTGTCGCATTTAAATGAACCCTGCTTGGGACTGATGCACCTCAAAAAAACTCCGTTAAATCTCTTCACTCTTCCCATGAGGTTTTCTTCCAGCTGCCAAGAACTGTGGCTCCAGTCAGGGAAACAAGTTACCCAAAATACGAAATAAAATATCACCCACATTACGCCAATCCCGCAAATAGCGGATCCTTTTCCTCCGTGCTTTTCGTTATGGCTTTCTTCCATAATTTAATGTAAATACTTCTGCTCGCAGTTTGGTAGCAAATACTTTGGTTGGAAAAATGCAGTTGCCTAACCTTGTTATTTAATCACTTCTGCAACTCTGAAACTAATATTTCCAGCATCAGAAATCAAAATTCCAACTTGCAAGTGTTATTTAAACAAATTGCGTAAATTTCCGCCAATGCACAAAGAAAACTTGTCTGTGAACCTAAACGCGACTTAGTGGAAGCAGTTGCATTAAATGATCATATTGAAACGGAGTTGACTGCAACGTCCCATATCCACAACATCCTTTCAACAACGATTTCGCTTTTCGAGCGTTTGACAAGCACAATTGTATCTACACTCGTCATCCTAGCAGTGTTGACCATGCGTGGTTGCTGCGATACAACTGGAAACGCACTTGATGACTGTTGGATACACTGGGTGCTGTCATTGATCACTCAGTGCGATACTGGCATAAACTGGCTCGTGAACAGCACGTGAAGTCCATTGGGAAGAATAGGTGCATTGGTCGGATTGGGCTGCTGGCTTGGGTGAACAACGTTATTATGACATTAAAAATAAAACATTTTGACAGGGGAATGATCGCAAAATGATAATCTGATTCAAGCTTTACGTACTTCTGCTGCAAAAAAAATCACTTCTATTGTGAAACCGTTCTAACTTAGGGTTTGGATAAAACGGTATAACTTGCTTTCAGTCAAACTTGATTTTTCATAGAAATAACGAGAAAACTCCGATAAAGCTACAAGTAATTTTTTCATTTCCTTCCAGCTGCAATGTGAAAGGTTGTTCTGTTTCACATTTAGAAAACATTGACACCCATTCAAAGTGCATACAATCAATGATTATTGTTGTAGTGTACGTAGAGTTAAATCAGTGTTTGGTGGACGTGTTTCTTTCACATTTTGGTTTTGCCTAGCGGTAATAATGAAACGTGTGCATATTTGAAGCTATACAATGATGGTTTGAAAAATCATCCAACCTCACTAATAATTACAACAAAATGAGATTTGTTCTTAAAGCAGCTGATGATGCATTTCAAACCATTGTGAAGTTTCAATAAAACTCTCAATCATCTGTACGTAGACAAGTTATCGGCAGTAAATTTAGAGTAGCGATACAATTTGTCCAAGTAAAAGTGTTGTTACTGGCAAAAAAATCTACTCCATTCCCAATACAAATTAAAAACCCTGAGCTTGCTGTGAGCTTTCGTGGAATAAGCTGACTGAGCTCTGCTTTCTTCAATCTACGATGATTCAAACTGGCACATACCTGCGTTCAAGTAAATAGTCTCCACAAATGTGATGTAATTGAATCGATCAGCAAGTTTTTTATCGTTCAGCAAAAAAAATCAGATCGATTCAACTCCGTCGCCAATGGCAGTAGTTCTGTTCAAAAGTACTCGAGCAAGAAGTAGAAAATTTTAAACCACTGAGGTAAACATTTTATAAATTAGCCATCAGTCTGAAGTTAGGAGTATAACATGGCTTCCTTTCTGCTTTTGAAAAGCGCTGCGAACTCGCCAGAAAGAAAGAACCTGTTCAAATCTCTTTATTAATGAGTCAGGGGCGGATCCAGCAATCAGGGGCGGATCCTGCAATCAGGGGCGGATCCTGCAATCAGGGGCGGATCCTGCAATCAGGGGCGGATCCTGCAATCAGGGGCGGATCCTGCAATCAGGGGCGGATCCAGCCAGTGAGCTTAGGGGTGGGGGGGCAATTTCAGTAATATTTGGCAGTCAAGTCTCGTAACGGCTTCGCTGTGGTAAGAGAGATGAGGTGCACTTCACAACACTTGTGTGATAACACAAGTGACGAAAAAATGGCCTTATATCGTGAATGTTGTTTTCTGAATTGTGCAAAATTATGGTGAAAAAAGTTACTTTCGTAGGTTTTAGGGGGGGGCGATCGCCCCATTCGCCCATGCCTGGATCCACCTCTGTCTGAAATCCCAACCGCAGTCTCAAGCAAACATACTTTTGAAATGGAAAACCTGTTTTCAAGCATCTGAAACACTGCTTGACGCAAATTATATTGTAACTACAACATGTACTGTAAACCACTAGTGAAGCCACTCATGTACATTACTTTGATAAAACTTTAAAAACTACTCAATCAAAAGTAGTAGTTTCCATAAATAAAAACAAAAAGCAATCTATGCTAACGCGGTAGCAAACGAGATCTACCAAAGTACAAATATTTCGTTACCGACCGTCACTGGCTGTGGGTATTTCAGTAATGAATCTTATAACAACCTTTCAGTGAGCTGTCCTAAGAACAACAAACGTTTTTTTTACTTGTTTCGTTTTAATTTGATGCAAACTCTATAAAGAATATGTTTGTCGCCTGGTTTCGTTTTCAAGTTCTCGTTTGACTATTTTACCGATGAGACAAAAATTTCGCAGTACTTTAAGAAAACTTTGAAACAGTCAAACTTTTTCTCAAAGTTGAGCGAAACACTGCAATTTTTGTCAGCCCTCTCTGGGCAGCAATTGATAACTAATGTTAAAATAACTAATCAAANGAAAGTAGGAAGCTCTGCTGTTAAGCAAGAAACATTAGTCTCCAATCGCTCTCAANTAATCATGCATGGGCACCTGCAAATANAGCAAGATGACTACATAAGTCAAAGACTAGCCGAAAATATATGAAANATGTAAGTTGCTTATCTAAGCATTCCATGGACGGTTAAAGTCTGAGAGATATTAAGTAATTTCAGTATTTATCCGGAAATATTAATCTTGCTACGAAATCAGTGACCACTATTCTTTATATTAGAGTGTAACATCTACAAGCACACTGCTCTTACCCGGAATCTTGCAAGAACACATATTCACAAAGACAGTAAAACAGGATTGTTGCAAATATGGCTATGTTCATTGTTTAGAAAAACTTGGAGATTCCGTACTTACCATCAACATATATGGTTGGTTTGCCGTAGTTGTTGCATGAAAAGCCACCGGTCTTGAGGGACATACATTGCCACCAGATGCCGTTAAAAGTTGGAATACGTCCGTACAAAGCGTTAGAGGTCTGGGAGATAAATATTATGCGAAGTTATTTCACTGCATCATCCGAATTTTTTCTTCCCTCACTGTTGCCGCACGATGGCGCTTTTGAATTATTTAATAGTATCAGATACAAAAGCACCTTAANCGTCGAATAAACTCGCTGTTGCCTGAGCAGTNAATGTCGACAGGATTTTACCTGGGCCNGATAAGCTACAGAATATCGTTGTCGTTAACCAAATAACAGTNAAATGACGTACGCAACCGGTAAATGGCTTNTTGGACTGTTAGAAGATTTTGAAGCAAAGCTATACACGTATGTAGTCCTACAATTTTAGATATAGAGCAAGCTATGATAGAAAAGCCAAAAAGTAAAA
>JGI24158J21664_10002163_pt1 | contig 23489 bp, 12 predicted proteins | sample Ectturendosymbi3_FD_21664 | JGI IMG/M metagenome (IMG submission 21664) | reverse complement strand
GATTATCCATTTCGTCTACTACGTAGGCATCATCAGCTCTTCTCAAACATTACACGTGCCAATGGTTAAAGTAAAAGCAAAAAAGAAACTTTCAATAAACCCACTCTGCGTCTCTGTCGAGGGTGTAACGGTGGTCTGCGACGCCCGTCTCCGCGCAGTGGGGGACGTGGTTACTTTTCGAATGAACGCTGCGATACTGGTGGGGGGAGTACTGGACGTGGTCTTACTGTTGCGCATATCCGTTACTGCTGAGCACAAGGCTGGGAAGAACGCATGTACAATTTTTTAAGTCTTCGGTATAACCGGACCGGGAACAGAACCTACTTTACCAACTCGAAAGGCACGCGCTCTGTTAATGCAGCTGAGTCTTCGTGTGTGCGGTTGTTGCGACAGACAGGTGTCCTGTATATTTGGTGAATTGGCGCTGTCTTGCGAAACCCCGGGGTAGTACGGGGTAGTAATCTTTAAAAACAATGCAAGCAAGTGCAGCAGAAGCCATAGCCAGGAATACTGTCGGTTCTGCCGACACTCATCGTCATCAAAGTCGCATTCGACAGATCCTGAAGGAGGGATTCGAACCCGTGCCGTCGTTTTGCAAAGCAATTTGTGTACCTTGAGGCGTGCTACACTTTCGATCTCTGCACTTTTTAACTCTTGCTTCTTCCAAGACTTGAAACCTTTTCCTGACTTAGCTACCTACGTGCAAAAGATACCTGGGAGTTTTACCTGAAGCGCATAAAACAATAACTTACACAAAACCACTTGATTTATAACATCGATAAGCGCCTGCTTGGTATTATTTTGGTTCTTACGTTTTTGACATGAACCTCGTAGTCCAGTGTTTGCCAAACTTCTCCTGATCGCGTACCATTTGTGGGTCCCGTACTATCAACATGTACCACCTTGTTCCAGGAGAAGTCAATGTGCCAAATATAATTCGATCAAAAGTTTGGATACCAGAATTGACACGAATGCAACATGAAGAAAATGGCTGCAAGAAAGTATCATGCCCATGTTTAGAAACCAGCAAGGGAAATAGGCTACACAAAAATTCAGGAATTTATTAATAGGACCCAACAGGTAAAAATTCTAGCTGTGAATATAATTTTTTGTGAAGAAACAACAGAAAGTAGGTCTTTTCGTGTACCACCTTAAAGGCCATCGCGTGCCACAGTTTAGGAACCACTGTCGTAGTCAGTAATTGCGCTTGCGAGTAATCGGATTAAAAATATGGTCACAAATATTTTCTTTTCAGCTTCGACGTTTGTGGCAGTGCGGTACGTGATTCGCGAAAGTTTGACTTGAAGCGCATTATCCGAAACGGGTGTTCGCGTTACTCACGTGACACCACGTAACCCCTTAATGTCCGGTATTTGCATCCATTCATGTCACATCCGCTCACCGTCATTGACTTACTTTTCACCCGCCGCTTGCTTGGCAACATTCAAGAGTGGATTAACATAAACTGGAAACCATCAAATATATTCCGTATATATATGTACGGGTGTTTTGAAATTTCGACTCAGCAGCGTAAAACAGTGGCCACTGTAAAAGTTAGCGCTCTTTTCCAAATGCCCGTGGGAACATAAACTTATTCACCATAATACTTGCATTCATGCAAAATGGTCTGCTAAGAAAATCTCAGAAGCGTTTTTGTAGCGGGAAAAATTTGAAAGATATTCTCGCTGTTTGAATTCAATTTATTGCTAATTCCTGGCTTTGTTGTTTTTGAAAATTGCTTCCGACTTGAAGAGTATCTTGCGATGTTGCACCACATGGCACCATTCTTGGTGTTTCGGTATGTTGTCTTAGGCGTCTTGTGTTATAATGGTAGCATGTGAAAGTAAAGATAGAAGAAAGTTTGGGGTGGATTGGAATATTTTTATAGCAGATTTTTTCTATCTACGATTCTCATGCACTTGTGTTGTTGCAACCACTGCTATCGACTGCCAAGCCGGACGTTCCGCGCCATTATTTGTCTTTATTGGGATCTTGCCGAATCTTTTAACCCTTTGGGACCCTTACTACATCATAATAATGACGACGTCTCGCGCTAGAACTGCGCCGTGGCGTTTTTAGTTGCTGAAATAATTTTAGACGCAAGCTAATTGATCACGTGATTTTGCTGGGCAAGAGGTCCAAGTTATTCTTGTGAATGCAGCTACAAATCCTTTTGCTTATTACCTTGAAAAAGTTTTGAATTGAGTATAAATTGCCGTTTCGAGGTCATCTGCGCAGCGCGCTGAATCGGTTTCGTATGGGAAGCCTGATCTATATTTAAAGTTGACCTTTGTGCTAACCTTCAGTAAATTTCGTGATGACTACTCCATGGGTAGTGCAGAATGCAGATTTAAATGCAGCAAAAGACTGAGTCACTCGGCGTGCTTTGTGTCCGTAGCTCGCTATTTGACTGCGAAAGGTCATTTTACTACTTAGGTTAACGCCAAGCGAAAAACGAAATGATATCTGTGTAACTGTTTGTTCGGCGAGCATTCGAGTTTGAGCAAGGACGACGTTTGAAAAAAAAAAAAACTTTTCCAAAGTGCTGCCAGTTTCCTTTACACGGACGGCGTTCAGATATGATAGCTTTTACCGGTCCTGTGTACCAACCCGTTCCGGCTCACTCTCATCCCCTGAATGTCGCGAGACCTAACTGCTAAGCATCTTGCATCAAGTGTTCCTTCGTGTTTGTGTTGACTTCTAAACGACTTACTTAGTGATGACGTTTTGACATCAGTTTCTGGCAAAAGCCTTTCTACCATTTATCGGAAGTGTGTTTTTTTCGTTCATTTTTCATAAAAAGTAGGAATGCCCTTTTGACGGTGTACCGGTAAACCCAGGAAATAATAGAAACAAAGCTATTTTTGCTGGATCAGGAACTTGCGTAACTTTTGCCATCACTGCCTCGCTGCAGTTTCGTCGCAATCGACGCAGCAAAATAGCTTCGTTTTTCCCGCCCCTACTATTTGGTAAGCTATGACTTCGCAGGTAAACGTCTGCTGTGGAATTGATGCAGTAGAAATAATAGCTTCGTTTATTTGCTCACAACCGACACTTGCGTCGTTCGGGGTTATGGCTTGAAGCCAGAAGAGCACGGCCTCCTAACTTTTTTGTCAGAGGGCCGCATAAGCTATTACACAACAGTTCGGGGGCCGGACGTCCTACGTAATGTGATTGTTTCGGGATATGTTACATTCTGCCAAATCAAGAAATATTTTCGTAAATATATTATTTTTTCATTATTGACGAAGTATCTTTGTGGCCGGATTATATGGGCTTCCCGGGCCAGATTTGGCTTGAAAGCCGTAGTTTGGGCCACATAAGATAATCACAACAGTTCGAGAGTGGGACATCTTACATAATGTGATTGTTTCGGGATATTTTACATTCTACCAAGTCAACAAGTTTTTCGTAAATATATTATTTTGTACACTAGAAGTAGAAGTACTAAATAGCCTTATATTGAAAATAACGGCCAAAGAAAACGATGCAGACGTCTCGGTGATTCCTGCTGCCATCATCAGTATCAATTTGTCATTATTGACAAATGTCTTCGCGGGCCGGACCTGGCCCGTGGTTTGGAAACCCCTGCAATGGAGCAACGAGGACAATCGCGCGACTTGCCGCTGTGCGTCGAACTGTGTTTCGCAACGCGCTCGTTCGTTGCTGCTCGTCCGCAAACGCGCAAATCACTTTCGCTGTCGCTTTATTACCAACGTCTTAAAAGCGTTAATTGCGCGTCGAGGTTTGTTGTGCGCGGGTCGTTGCTCAGCATGCCGCCCAATCTACGGCCGCGCCTGACTGACCGGTGACGCCGTTGGCGCCAGATGCGACCGGTCGCGTTTTATTTACTTGGATTTGAGCTTCCACGCAATGCACATTTCATTCAGGCTGCTTTGCAATGATATTTTTGTTGTATGCTGCACAAAATGGTTGTCTTTTGCTTTTTTGCACTTGATGCATTGCGTACCGTTTTGGGAAAATGATGGTGCGGAAAGTCGACCTGAAGCGAAAAGTTGTTGTCATGCACTAGCGTCGACGTGTATTGGTATGTTTGCTTTCGACAGCACGTGTTTCGTTTCTTTGCAGTTAGTTTTTCGGAACGTAACTTCACCGACTCTCGTGGACTCAAATAACATCTGCAGTGTATGCGCAATACTTTCAACGTAGCTCGCTTCTAAACTTGGGCGTCTGTCTGGCTAAGACTTTAACGTACGCTTCGTAAACTGAAGTCTGCTTATGATTTGTTTCTTGATCTTACCCGTGTTGCAAATAAAACTGACGTTTAGCCTGGAAGTTCTTTCTAATAGTTTACCTCGGGCTGTGTTCAAGTTAAGGAATTTAGTGTTCGAAAGAGAGCGGTCCATTTCTATTCAAAACCTGTTACACCACTTCCATTTACTCAATTTCCCGTTTACAAGCATAGTCAACGCTTTCAGCTGTTGTTCCCCCAAGCGTTTAATACTGTTGCTCCCCCAAGCGTTTAATAAGCGTTGAACCGTAAACTTGAAAACCAAATTATATTTGAATAAGAGCTGAAAATGCCTTCTCGTTTGGCGACACATGTCCTCTGCAAACATCACGTATGGTCCGACTCTTTGCTGTGAAGGAATTCCTTTCGACAGATATTGAAAATCACGTTTTGTTTTTCTCGTCTTTCCAGGCCTTCTCGCAGCGCTACTGCACGTGCAACCCGAAACTCGTGGAAAGTTTGCAAAACGCCGACGCGATATTTATCCTCGCTTTCGCCCTGATCATGCTTAACACCGACCTGCACTCGCCGAACATGAAGCACGAGAAAAGGATGTCCGAGCAAGATTTCATCAAGAACCTGCGAGGTAAACTTTCTGTGTTCTGCGCCTGTTTCCTTTCTTGGGAACTGGCATAGATCTAAAGCAATTTGAACAGTGATGCGTGCCAAATAATTTCATATACTTCAATCCCGAAACGTAGCATTGGAAACGAACTTCCTTTTCGTCAAATAAGACAGAGACAGCAACACTACGGCAGTAGGCTACTTCGTTAGTTGTTTCTGGCAGCATTAGCTGCTTGTGAATAAACTTGGTGATCTCAATTGTTGCGACATTAACAAGACTGACTGTGATTTACGCCAAACAGAAATATCACCTTTCACCCAAACCTAATCGCTCGCGGGCCATTGTCGAACTTACGGCGTGCCACGTTAGGCACGTAAGCCCTAACCCTGATTTAGTGCATACCGTATTTACTTGATTGTAAGCCGGACTTCACCGTACGTTACCTAAGCCTCTGAGATACTTTCGTGTATAGCATGCTTCGTGTTCGATTTGCAACCCTGTTAATGAAGATTCACCACTACAATTGTCTTCTGTTTGTCATAATCCCTCCTGTGACGGATGTGCACGTGATGCTGAAGAGTGGAAAAATAATGTGAAATGAGGGTTTGGTCAACAAAACGCAGCTAAGGAAAGACTGGGCGTCACCAGGACCTTTTGATAAGCTAAAGGAAAAATGTAAGCCGCACGACATGATGAAAAAAAAACTTTTAAGCCACGACTTACAATCGTGTAAATACGGTACACGTGCAATTGGCTACACATATCAGGTCACTAGTTTTGAAATTGATTGCACACCATTTTATGCAAAAGCGCCTTTTTATTGATTGTTCATTGCGACTGTTTGCACACGCAACAAAATCTCGTGACACGTTAACGCCGTTGGGAGCCGTTCGCAATTTCCAGCGCTATCACTTAAAATTTGTATTGGCAGCATTGGAAAACTACAACAACCATAGCCCGTCACTCCCTACGTTCGGTTTGTGCGTGATAACGTTGGCGATTGTCAGCGGTACTTTGATGTGGTGAAGAAAAGTTTCATTGGCATCTTCAGCTCCGTGGCGATTATATGAACTGTGTGTGCGCGGTGCCCAGTAGCGTACTTTCACTTTCCGCAGCGCGCTGAATTTATTCGGCGATACGGTCGCTTGACAATCGCACGCTTTTATTGTTTGCTCGCCGTGCGTCATTTCACGTGCATTGCACAGATGCTTGCTTTGTGGCGCTCAGGCTTTGTGCGGTTTATCTCTGATGTGAGTCGTCGCGGGATGCGTTCATTGAGAGTTTGTCAGCGAGTTGCGCAGCCCAGCGCGGGCGGTGGCCGGCTTGAGAACTCGGAAGTGTTTCCANCACTGTCAGTCCACGCNGTTTGAGCTGTGACGTCGCAACGTAACGCGATTTGTCATTGCCACACGTTGTCTTTTCATTGCCACACGTCGTCTCTCCGACGGTGGTTTTCAACCGGTGGCCTGGTGATAGGCCATGACAAGTGCCGCGATAAGGCAGCCTTGTACCCCCCGGTCGGGAAGGACCCCGTCCATTCGTAGGGACACCCCACAATATATATTGCATTAGAAATTTTAAGCAAATGCGGGGCATGCGCTTGCTTATTTTCTGAATGTGTAATAAAGATGGGTTAAGTTTGTTTAAATAATGCAAGCTATTTAGTTAAGAACTTCTTCCTGATTCAAGATTATTAGTTTAGCTTGGTTAGGTTTTGAAATACCGCTGCTCAGGGGGCTATTTTGCAACTGGCGCGAAAAAGCACGCAGCTGCCTAAATGCTTGCTGATATTAAACGGCCCTGAAAAGTATATAATACCGGGCAGACCTAAGCAGCATAGAAATAGAGTGATCATGGCATGTGGTCGCTATTGCCGCTCTATCGCAGAAGGCTTTCCCCGTGGCCCCATCTGGATTTTTTTTAGGGGGGCCAACAACCTTTCACACGACTCTGGCCATGACCCTTTTTCCAGTGGGCCACAGAGCGTGGCATAAATCAGAATGAAAGCATATTTATAAGACTCGTACAATGATGCCAGTATGATGAAATAAGATAGACAAATAGCAGAAAAACTGGACCTGAATGTTACGCTTGTGACATACTGTTAACTTCAACTTAACAATGCTAGCTGAAGCTGTATTTCCGAGAATTGCTATGTTATAGCAGGTTTTTTAAGGTGTTTTAGGGACCCGATTCGTGTCCCTAGAATTGAAAATCAGGTCCCTAGAAACAGCGAATAATTCCATCTGGTCCTTAGAATCGAGAAAATCAGGTCCCTAGAATCAGAGAAATCGGGTCCCTACAGGTCCGTACCGGGTACCTAACATATTCCTTAAAAAAAACCTCGTGCTATAGCATTGCAATTGTTATAACACAGCAGTTAACGCTAAGCTTAGATATAGAAGTGTTAAATCTATGAGATTATACGCTTTGGGCCACCACCAATATGTTTCCTAGTTGAATGGACATGAGCAGAAAAAGGTTGAACCCCTACCGCACGAGTTGCGCCTGAGATCGTGCACCCTGTATGATGGAGTTTCTCGGGGCGTGCTTGTCAACTGCACACGTGCGTTGTAACAGATCACGTTCGGTTTTGACTGCCGCACTGTCCCGGATGTGAGATCTCGGCAGTGATCGCAGCCGCTTCTGCGCATTTCCGTGCTAAAAAATAAACCCAAGGTTGCCCGATCGGAGAATGCGCGTGCATTGTGCTGCCGCGCTTTTTCCAGCCAGCGCAGGCTCTCTTTGTCGACGACTTTATTTGTTTGCAGATGGTTCTCACTGCAGTGTCAAATTGCATGCTTGTGAACATTGCGTCGCCAAAGCTTTAATAACCCCCTGGTCGCTGTCCAGCGCTTATCTGCGCGACAGTCAGGCTTTGTGGACGACCCAGAGTGCCTGCGCTTCGTGAACTGGCAAGCGACAATAATGACTATTGCGCAACACCAGGCCGAGTTTCACCGTCAACCCCCAATACATACAAGCCACGCTGTTCTTAATGTTTGAAGAAAACGCCCAAACCAGTCAGCATATCTGATTTTGCGCCCGAAGCAGGCAAGGTTGAGCACATACGGATTTCGGGAATTTTATTTCGTTTTTCCAATTTTCGTTTTTTTGCAGATATCTTAAAAGTGACTTCTGCCTTTTTCACTTTGTAATCAATTCAAACAAGCAAACCTGAGTGGGAACACGTCAGCTTTTCCAGACTCCAGATTCTGTCAATTATGTTTGTCCATAAAGAAAACTGGTGTTGCTGCAGGTGTCGACAACGGCGAAGACCTGGATGAAGCTCTGTTAAAAAACATGTACGGCCGCATACGCAACGAGGAGTTCACAACGCTGGACGACCACATGACGCAAGTCGCAGAGGTACAAACAATCGTTTATGGCGTTTTTTCGATCTTGCCGCGTTATTTTTAAACGCCGTGCTGGATATCGCTGCACAAGCACGTGTGACTCCGTATGACAGAGTTATCGTTTCGGGAACCGTTGGAAGCAAATGGCCAGCATTGGCGCTTTGGGAAATTACCATGTATGTGTGTATTGGTGGGTACGATCGTGTGTTTTCAGCCATTGATTAGTGTTAAAGTTGCGAATTATTTNTTTGTTCCGTAGCTTGCGCTAAGGTCGCAAGTTAGGTCGGCTAAAAATACAACGAAATAAAAAAAATCCGGTTGTCATTGACCTATTGATTAGTGTTAAAGTTGCGAATTATTTCTTTGTTCCGTAACTTGCGCTAAGGTCGCAAGTTAGGTCGGCTAAAAATACAACGAAATAAAAAAAATCCGGTTGTCATTGACCCATTGATTAGTGTTAAAGTTGCGAATTATTTCTTTGTTCCGTAACTTGCGCTAAGGTCGCAAGTTAGGTCGGCTAAAAATACAACGAAATAAAAAAAATCCGGTTGTCATTGACAACCTGTTGTTCTGTGGTTCGACCGCGACGGCAGCACTGCCAAAGCCGAACCGACCGTAACGGTTTTCGTGTTTCGAGCACCTGTCAAGCCTGCAACGGCATCTTTCCGATTTTTCTCTTTCATTGCCAAAGTGCCCGGTAACCAACGTTTTTTTTCACAAATTTACCGCAATGAGACGTTTGAAAACTTGACCATTTGCTCGTATTTCCAACCGTGCTCAACTCTGCGCGCCTGCCCGTATTTCGAACCGGATACTTTGAACTCTGCGGTATCGTCAAATCAAAATGGGAGAGGCTCTGTCACATGTTTGCATTCAGGTCGAAAGAAACATCGTCGGCAAGAAGCCCGTGTTGGCCGTTCCGCATCGGCGCCTTGTCTGCTACTGTCGCTTGTTCCAAGTAACCGATCCGAACAAGCCGCAAAAGATGGGGCTTCACCAGCGAGAAGTCTTCCTGTTCAACGACATGATCCTGGTCAGTGATTTTCTACGCTCTAGAGCTCGTGTTCGCTTCGGTCTTGCGATTCAGGTAAATCGTTGACAGCTCTGCCTGGGCTGTCGCGGTGTTCGCCGATTGCAAGTTCGTCGTCACAAAGCCTGGATGCTCTCCGCGCCACCTCCCGTTATGCCGTCATAATATGAAATTCAGCGACATCGGGCACAGATTCGTGGCGCATGGCATTAGCTTCACTCACTGCGTCTCGTGTTTCCGACGATGCCTGCGCAGTTCCTATTAATTGCAAAATGTGCGCGCGCTCTCGACGCCCGCGCGTCCGCTCGCCCCGGCGCCACAAAACGTCAGCGCGTCAGTGCTGTTGCGGAAACGCACTCGTCCCCCCCAAGCTCACAAAAGAGTTTTCGCCCGCGTCCGACTCATGCGACAACTCCAAGACTTTTTAAGAAGTTCTCGCGTGTGCGAACTGTGACGCCAGTCAATGGACACGGTCCGTTGCACTTGTGAGTTTGGGCGGGTAGCGTCGTCGTGTGTTTGCTTTTAACTTGTTTTGTGCTGGCGGTGCTTTTTTCTGCGGCCGTTTTCACCAATAACTGCGAGATTTTTTTATTGCAGCTCGGGACAACGTTTTCTGTACTGTTGATGCCTGTCGTGTCGCTAGATAAATTAGGTCCAATTTTCGCCTTCGCCGTTTTTAAGAACGGTTTGAAAAAATACTGTTTGCATGCATGTGAAAAAAAGCAGTTAAACGTGATTTTAAACTTTTTGGAATTGTCAAATTAGAAAATCAGCGAAAAAGCTTCTTTTGTCCACTTCGTCTGAAACCTTCTTGGAACGAGCTACCGCGTGTGCGCCTCCTGCCTGTGAGTCTGCTGACAAGTTATCAGCGACGCATCGCGCTCGCTTGGTATTTAGAATTGATTTATTGTCACACCCGTTCGTGTTTCGTTTTTTCTTCAATTGGTTTTATCCGACGAATTGTGCATTATCGTGCAAGACATAATCACAATTCCGCCAGTTGTCACAATTCCGCCAGTTGTCACAATTTCCGCCAGTTCCCTCTTTTGCGAAGAGTTGGACCTTACCGAGGTTTTCACTGCGCATCCAACTCGACCGTACGCCAGAGGTGGCCACGGACCCGGAGTGCCGGAGTCGATTCCGACAGGATCCTGCATTTTTCTTTCGGACCCGGATCCGGACGCGGAGTCAAAAATTTGTGAAAAAGCAGACCGGGATCCGGAGTCATTTTTCAATTTCGGCAGTAGCAGTAGTCTGTGTGGTCGTTTCTCAAGTAAAAGCATGGGTAAATTTCGGTTGGATCGATTGATTGTAGCCGGAGTCTCAACAGGAGTCGGATTCTCAAATTTGAAAAATTTCCGGACCCGGATTCAAAAATTTTGGAACAGGAGCGGAGTCGGAGTCCGAAAAAGTGACTCCGGCCCCCTCTGCCGTGCGAACAGCACGGCGCGGGTAAGATCACGAGTTGCGTCGTTGATCTCGTCTGGGCGCCTCTCGCCTTCAGCGGTTGCAGCAACGAGTTTGCGATCAGCCGCAGAGCTTCGGGCCGGAAGCAGCTAATTATTCACTGCTGACATGTTTGCGAACAGAGTGAACCTGACATCTTCCCGTCAGCTTGTGTCAAGTGGACCTTAGCTGAGCGTAACCTTTCAGTGCGATACTCGTAGCTTGCAAGCTTGTTGGTCACCTGCTAAACTGTATCCACTAGAAAAGTGTTTGGGAAAGACTTGGATTGTTTCAGGATTCGGATCGTATCAAAAGAATTGGATTTTTTACCCGCTGTTTTCAAAGTTCTCTAATGTCTCAGAGACCTGACGTGGTTTGTGTTGATAAGGCATTCCAGTCCCATCCTGTTTGCGTGATAAAAGTTTCTTGGTTCATCTGCTGTGGTTTCTAATCAGCTTAAGGTATTATTGTAATGTTCCAATCAAAGGTATTGCCCGGTATGACGCTTGAAGTCATAAATCCTACGAGGAACAAAGGTCTGGGCATATATATATAAATGCCGCAGTACAGCAGCTGTGATTGTGAAATATGATTTGCGAAGGCAGACCTACCGTTCAATGCACACAACACTCAGAACTGACCATTTTCGGTATTAGTAACCTGCATCGGAATATAGGAATGCCGCAAATCACTGATGCAGGAATGCCGCAAATCACTGATGCAGCCGCAGCACCGTCGGGTGCTGCTTTTCACAGGTTTGCGGTTTGACGGCGGCATTGTTTCTGTGTTTCAGATAACGAAAATTCTCCAAAAGAAGAAGAACGCGACAACGTACACCTTCAAGCAGTCCCTTCCGCTCCACGGCATGAACGTACTGGTGTTTGAGACCGCATGTGAGTAAAAAAATTTTTTAAAGCGTGTTGTGATCGTTTTCGCGGCGTGCCCTGCCTGATCCTGTATGCGATCATCGTGACGTCACCGCACGACATCCCTTGATTTTAAAGGCCGCGTGATCTTACTGGGGCATCCGTACCTGCCTTGGCGCACACGCGGTTTCACGCACTCGAATATGGTACTTCAGTCAAAACTGGCTCTGATTCTAAGCAGTGCTAATGTGTATCAGTCGCCTCTGCCCCTTTTCATTCCCATTACATCTGCATTGGTCAATGCGTTTACTGCGCCCTCTCGCTCCTGTCCACGACCAACCGAGTAAACCATTAAAATTTGTTTCCATCTTTTTTTCCGCATCGAACGTGTTTATAGTCGTGAACGATTGCCGCCGGCCATTTCTATGTATTTTTCTCGATTCAGTCTACTCCGGTCTGTAGTTTTTGCTAGAAGTTTCCACCCCCTTTTTGCTGTGCAGCAAAGGAGTTTACCTCGTGCATTTGTAAACAGCGCTACACTTCCGAAAAAATGTTTGCGTACTTCTTTCGCATGCACTAGTCATGAGTACACGTTGGTCAGAACTTCGATTTAACAAGATACTCCAAAAGAGCGGGATTGTCTGCCTCGTAGATGTGGTTCGGAGGTTTCAATATGGTGCAATCATGCAGGATGTGGTGTGCAGTCTGCACTTTGCCACGCTCAAACAAATCTGAACCGCACAGGCCCTTTCGCGTACTTGTTGCTCGATAATGTGTCCTCTCGAGCTCGAACTGCGTGAAGCTGTTGTATTTTTCTGGGTCGCCGTTTCTCTCCGTTCGCATTTTTCTGATCTCAAGGAACCATAGCCTTAGGATCTGCGTGCGAGACAGTGTGCGAAAATGTGACCGTTCGTGCGATGGCAGGCGGAACACTAACGTATTAACCGCCATGCTTTGCGTGCTTTCTGCACAGCCGGGGCACTGTCTTTAACCTTCGCTAGGTTCGCTTATTGCAGTGCACGTCACAGCACGCCGCCAGGCGTATCTACAAAACTTGCTGAGTTCACTGATTGTCTTCACCTCGTCAACGTAGAATATAAAAAGGGCATGTCAGTCTTTAACGACCCTTTCATCCCTGACAGCTTTTCTGCAACTTCGATACACCTCGAATACCTGACAAACCACGTTTCGAAACAGTGTTTTGAAACACTTTTTGTTTTCACAACTGCTGAAACCGCTAAGTTTGATCATTAAGGGGTTTGTTTGCAAAATGATTTCCCGTGAAAATCTGCAGCAACCTTAACCAAGTTCCTCAGCAACACGACTTCTATCCGTCAAATCTGACAGCGTTGCCACCAACATTTCCCATAATTATTACGTAATAATCACGCGAGCTGTACGTAAGAATCGCGCCTTCACAAACTCGAAGTCCCAAGGTTGCCGTATGACATATCGTATGGGACCAAGCAACAAGTAGACTGTTAGCTCGACCTTCGCACAATGATGACGCTGCATCTTCGCACAAGGCCACCGAGGGAGACGTCACGGTGGCTTCGGTTCGCATCGCTCACTTGGATCCGCAACATCTCGATTGACTTTACGTCGTTGCAGCTGGTGTGGCGTCTTTTCCTGCGGTGCGCGCGTGAAACTCTATCGTGGCCGTCTTTCAAATGCGCTGGCTGATTGTTGTCGAACGTGGGAAAAAAGGGATATCGCTTGCACACGCCTGCGCCGCTGACGGGTGGGGTGCAGTAGGGGCGATCGTTCGCAACGCGCTTTGCTGAGCGAGCGCTTCCAAAACGCGGCGCGATGTTCTCGCTGGCGCTCGCGAAGCGTCGACCCTCTGTTCAGCAACAAACCGGTGCTGACGTAAACAAACGTCACCGTTGGACGCGACCACATTTAGAATCGGCTTGTTTTGCTAACTTGTCAAGGAAACGACCGTTTCCGGCTGATTCACGCCTTGATCAGCACCCGTGCCGGTTCAGTCGCAGCGTTGGAGATGCGGAGGCGCGCGAGCATCGCGCATTCAGCTGCAACGTCACGCTATACGTTTTGCCGGCGATGAGCGCGCGACGTGCCCCTGCGGCACGACACCATGTCGTTAATTAGCGCAACAAGGCCGCTGGGTGTGCTGCACGGGAAGAAGAGGTGTGGGGGGTGCGGCGATATTGGCGACTGAAGACGCGCAACGGCGCTGCGCAATAAGAAACCGTCCCGAAATGGATTTGTCATTGTTCAATATTTTCTGTTGCCAGGACATTGATCTTTATAAGCAGGCGTGTGTCTTATTTGAAAGGATTTTTAGCATTCTGTTTTGACGGCCGTATCTTCAGTTGTAGCTTGCCCGTCAGCGTTAAAAAGGATTGTGAGCTAAGAGCACGGTGCAATTGACGTTTCTTTTACCTTTGTTTCCGCCTGCAATCAAACTTCCCGTGCAGTCGAGAGATTTTCGCGGCACGCCTTCTGCTGCAGCTTAAAGCCGCTTCCTCATAACCCTCTTCCTGCCCGTTTAATTCCACCAAAGCGAGCTGACGCAACACCAGGCAATCTTGTCACCATTGAGACCCGTGCGATGCGTGGGCGAGATTTAAATGAAATACGCGGGGGTCAATTTATGAAACGAACCTTTGCGCAATGGCTCGGGTCAGGATAATTGGTTGTTCGCGTCCTCGCGTCATCTTCCTACTCGACTCGGAAATTGATTTCATCCGCGGATTTTACTGGAAAACCTGTTGGCGCGGTGTTCGGGCGGCGCGTGACTTGCCTTGCGCCGTATCCGCACTGAGAAAAAAAACGCTTCTGCAAGTTTCTCTTCTTGCGAGGAAAGGATCCGCGCTTCGTCGCAACTTCGTTCACATTTTGTATGTTTTTTCTGCGCGCGCGCCGCCCTCCTCTCGCCTGTGCGTAAACAACAATAACAAGCTTCTCGGCTTGCGCAGCTCATGCCCTGTTGTAGGAAAAACGTAGGGCACTGAGAGTGCCTGCGAAAAAAATGGGATGCTGGTCATACGAAAATTTAAGACAGCGAGGTCGCCACCTTGCTGACACATACCGATGGCTCGACTCCCAAACAATCCTCCTCAGCTTTCGCGCGTCACGCGGTTCGCTCGTTGCTGCTGTTGTTCCCACGGCAACCTCTTGCTGCTTTCGTTGTAGCTCTCCATTCGTGCACTTGGTTTATATTTGAGGCCCAAGTTTTTTTTTCACCGACTCTCTTCGGCTTTCCGCGGCAGATTACCCGAACGGCGTCCGGCTCATCAGCGGCCTGGACAACAAAGTCCTGGTGACCTTCAACGCGCCCAACGAGCACGACCGCAACAAGTTCGTCGGCGACCTGCAGGAGAGCATCGCCGAAGTGCAACAGATGGAAAGCATGCGGATCGGAGGTGCGCGCGCGTTTCTTGATCAGAGGCAATCAACCGCCCTCCCCGCACACGCGTGCGTTTTGCGAGCAAACGCTCGTCGCGACCGCGTTTCTACGAAAATAAAAAAAACGTAGCATGGAATCGAGCTGCTCAGAGACCCGGCGAGAAATGTGAAATGGCGGCTGATGTGTTTCTTCGCTTGACAGTTTTCGTTTTGTTCACGCAACAGCAATGTCGTTAGCGATTTTGCTTGGTAGTGTTGGCGGCATTAATCCAGACAATATTTGCCTTTGCATGTCTGCGCTAAAAACGAGAATTAAGTTTTTGTTGTTTAAAAAGGCACACAACGTTTTTTCCAGCAATCTTTACATTTTTAATGGTAAAATTTTGCCTCATGTGTAAACCTTCGATTGTTCTTAGTTAGTTTTTTAAAGTTGCAGGCTGAGTTGCTGTTATCATTTATTCATAATTTGAAACGTGTCTATTGAAAGAAATCCTTTCCCAGCACAGAATCAGACACTAAGATCTTACAGAGTATATATTTCGCCTACAAAGTAGGCATCGTCAGCTCTTGATTTTCTCCATTAATGAAAGTTCTTATAGCTGATGAAACTAATGAAACGTAAAGGCATAAATAAAACTTCGATTAAGACTTCCCGATGAAAAACACAACTTCGATTAAAGGCCAATCTACACTGAGGACGTGCCAGGCGTAATCCTTTGTTTGTTTTGTTGCGTCGGGTAATTCTGCGCTCGTGCACGGCTCGGCACGGCAACTCCTGGGTGCAATAAAACAAACAAAGAATCGTGCGCGGCTACTCCTGGCAACTTCTCAGTGTAGATTGGCCTTAAGACTGAATACGTGCAACTAGATCTTCTCCTCCCCAAGCCTGCAAGAAACAAAGCGTAGCCATAAAGCACAGCTTTACGTCCATGTGCGAGTGCGCAGTCGTGTTTGTTTTGTCGGCAAAACGTGACCCTGCATTTGACCTTCGCTTCGACGCCGTCGGCCGCCTGACCGCTGTAATGTTGTAGCGTGACCGCGTTGATGTTATTTTTCAAACATTATAATTTTTCCCGCAGCTGAGCTGGAACGAGCGCAGAACACGAGCGTGTCCCCGCCCGAGTTGCGCACCAACTCGCTACTCGCCGAGTCGAAGAAGATGTCGACGTCAATGCAGAACCTCAACGAGTCGCGTGAGTCGCGGGAAAATATTTTTGGGCCGCATCTGGAGTAGATTTAGGGGCCTAACCGCTTCATGGGCGCCTCGGTGTGCGGCCAGAAGGCGCCGCCGTGTGTAGGTTAAAACTTCACCGACCTGTTGCTACGAATCGCTGACATGCACCGGTTGCTTGGTGCTTGCCGGTCATGTCTTCTGTGTTTGATTTCGTTTTGCTTGCGTATCGTTGTAGTCATAGTAACAGCTGCGCATGTGTGTGTTTCGGAATTATGGCTGTAACGCCAGATTTCCAGAGTTCCTTATTTGTGATAATTTAACTGGTCTACTATTAAGGAAAAATGCTTAGAATTACCGTCAAACTTGCGTCTTCGATTGTAGTAGTATCGCGTATAACATTGCCGTGTATAGGTGGAGTCTGCGTTTGTGGACGATCGTCTTTTCTGCGGTTTAAGCAGTGCTGTCCTGCTGTTTCGTGTTCGATGCATTCACCTCTGCGGATAAGATGTCAGAACCTCCCCCCCCAAAAAAAAATAGATCTCATAAAAAATCCAACAACACAAGCTTACTTCGAGGCCACAGCCCGTGGATGATTCTTCTGAGCCGTGAGCGTGATTCTCCAGAGCCCCAAAACTTCGCTCTTTCTTGCCACCAAAACTTGACCTTAAAAGCACGGGCCGTTGTTTACGGTAGAGGGGGTCAAGTACGTTTTTCAATCGGCCGCGTTTGTCATCGCCAGTTTTTTGTCATCGCCAATTGACGCACCTTCTGACCCAACAGTCGTTTCAGTCAATTCTTTCCATCAGATACCTACTTAACTTAGGCCTGATTAAGAGTCCGCTACCCGCACATCCTGCAACAGGTGCCAGCGGGCGGAAAGACTCAACGTCGCCGTATAGGATCAGCGCTAGGTCACGTGAAGTTTTCAGCCAATCGCCTGTGCCGTTCGCTGTCACGTCATGTCACGTTTGCATTGTCACACGGAAGCTGCAGCGCGCTCAGCCACCGCTTGCGTGTGCACTTTGAACGCCCGGGCGCTGGGTTTCTTCACCTGTGAAGCCCTTGACGCTCTCGTTTGCTTCAGACTGTTTTGCGCTGAAGTCAACTTCGAATAGATGTTGTCTGCGTGCAAGGCCATTGTCCTGCTTTTAAACTGACAGCCAGCCACGGTGGTCGGAACGATCGCGACCGAGCCTGTTATGGAACCGCGACCTATTTGCTTAAAATCATTGCAGCGTTTCATTCACCTTCGAAAATCAGATCGAGTTCAACTTTGTTATTTTTCTCGCTCAAAATTTGGCAGAACCACGCGACTTGTCCTTCTCAGTGTGTGTGTGTGTGCGTGCATTGCTGTATTTAATACTTCCAGTAATCGGGAATTCCTGGCCCGGCCCGACCGGCACTAAAAAAAACTGGGCTTAATTCTGCAGTGTTCGTGGCTTACGTGGGGTCCTGGCCGCAGAGTGGTGACGATGGAAGTACTTGTTTTTTTTTTATAATTTTTTTCTGTCCACGCAGCTTGAACGCAAACAAAGGGAAATGCGAACGAGGTGAAGTTTTGTTCCGCTGTGCCGTGTTTGGGGTGGTACCTTTTTGATGCGCGTGCCCAGCCGACCCAATATTCTTGGCAGCACGCCATGCATGTACTGTGTGGTCTGTCTTGATAGAAATCCTGTGCGAGATTGCACTCTATCCTGTTTTCTGTTCTTGATTTTTGCTGATACTTCTTCCCTGAGACCTGAAAATCGATCGTGCGCGAAACGGTGAAACGGAGCGAAATTTCCAAGTCCTCCCACAAGTCGTGCGGAGTTGTGTTTTGTCGGAGGCTTGCTCGCCCGCTCCGAGTCGGAAGCAGAGAGAATGTTTGTGCCGTCGCTTTGCATATTGTTTTTGGGCACGTACAGCGACAGGGTTTGCTTGCGTTTTGTAAACGACATTACGCCTCGGATCAAAGGAAGCGCACGTGATTGCTGATCATCGAACTAGGTCGCATGACAATACTGATGAAAGTGTTTGGGTAGCGAGAACAAAAAATGACAAGCGCTGTTATAGCGCTTTACTAACTGCTGTGTACGATCAAAAGTCGATTAACATGAATCGCTTGAAGAAAAAAACTTTTTTTTTTCTACTTCAAACTCAGTGGCGTAACTAGAGTTTCAAGCCAGGGAGTGAGAACTTAGCTGAAGGGGGTCCACTGGCCGCCTTAAAGGCCCACTAGTCACCACTCAGAAAAAAATGGGAAATGGTAGTGAATCCGGATGTGGATGGCTATGCTAAAGCACGAAATCACCGGAAAAACTCCGAAAAACGCAAAAAACAACAACCTACTGAAAACCAAAAGAATACTAAACACCGAAATATAAGCCAAGTGTGTGCCCGGTTTTAAAATTTAGCTTGCCAGGGGGGGCGGCTTGCGCCCCGTCAGTTACGCCACTGTTCAAGCTAGTGGCTTTCCTAAGTATGATTTTTGTGTGGAGAAAGCCACCAAGCGCCGAGACCGCCCGTCCTACTCATAACACCAAAACTAGAATTTAAAGTAGCCATTGGCTTCTCTTACGTAGAGCACTCCTCTCGTCACTTCGGCGCCGACATGCGCCCGACCTCGATGTACGATCTGTCGTCAATCAACGAAAACAACAATAACGGCGCCGTGATTGTGCACGAGCGCCAGGCCAGTGATCCGGAACGCTCACCGAGCCGGAACGGCCCAAGACTGCTGGGCACTCTGTTCAGTACCGCCGGCAAGAAAGGATCGGGCTTGAAGCGCGGCCTGAGGGCCACGGCGCCACAGGTCAAGTCCAACGCGGCCCCGCGCCAACCCCGCTCCAGCTTGCCCTCCTCCCCCGCAACCATCACCTTGTGATTCTCTCTCTCCCCCTGTCTGTCACGTTGTGCGCACGTGCTCGCCACGTCGACACAGAGGTGAACGTTTGCCAGAGCGCCGCGCCATCTCTCTTGGTTGGGTTGAAAAGGTGCTGGCTGGCGTCGCAGTCGGCATCGCTTGACCACATCGCTGCTGTTGCGAAGACCCGCGGGCGCCGGCAAGAGATCTGGAAAGACGCGCGGCGCAGCTTTGATACATAAGCTGCGAGGTAATCGCGCGTCACGCGTGTATGCAATATTTTTGGCACGAGCGGTTGGTGCCCCCCCCCCGTTTTCGCAGACATTGTGCACATTCCTGTTGTTTTCGTGGCCGCGTGTCGCGCCGTTGTCAAGGCGATTGCGATCTGCATGTCGGAGGGGTTCCCTGGTCGTTCAACCGGGGGAGGGACGTTTGTAATATTGTCGCGCCCAGGGGCGGATCCAGCCAGGAAGTTTAGGGGGGGGGGCGATTTCGGTAAAATTTGGTATTCAGGTCTCATTGCGGGTTCACTACTGTAAGAGAGATGACGTATACTTTACAACACTGCTGTCACAAAAACTATGGACAGCAAAATGTCCTTATATCGCGAATGCTGTTTTCCGATCTGCACAAAATCATAGTGAATGAAGTTACTTTCGTAGGTTTTAGGTAGCGGTCAGCCCCCACCCCGCGCATCCGCCCCTGGTCGCGCCTGCGTGGATGCGATCAGGTCGATGGGACGTCATACACGCGCGTGGGGAGTACGCTGCTTCTTTGTTCAACGTTTTACTCCAGCATATGTGTCGTCCTTGGTAGCAGCGAATTGCTGCTCCGGCGCAAACGCTATTGGAAGTGCAGCGACCGTCATACTGGGGGCAAGTGTGAGAAAATTAACCCAGTGCTCCACCGGGACGTAGTGCGACGACACAGCACGGGAATTTTTTTTGCGTATTGTGAGTTGAACGTACAAACGCTTTTGTTGTCACATTTGCTTTATTTCTCCGCTGTCTCGTGCCAGCGCAACCTGATCTGATTTTGAAAGCTCGTAAATCTTAGACTCGCCCCGCGCCAAATTACACGACGCGTTGAATCGCGGGCCCCGCGGATCAACGCGTCCCGCGTTCACGTCGAGTTTGTCTTTCTCGCGACCGATGATCAGCATGATTGTTTTAATACGTTTTCTTGGGGGAGGCGGGGTGGGGTACACTGCTTTCAACACTGATCCCTTTGGCCTACGCTGAGCAGTGCTCAAGCCATGAGTTGTCATCCGACTCGTCTCGTTCAGCCTTAAATACCAAAGCGAACCAGTGTTGGGATTCCGTTGCCATGCTGCTCCGCAGAACCGTAGCCATAACATTACAAAGCACAGCAATTTACGGTCCGCAACACTTCACGTATGTTCCGAAAACCGATTCTGCGATGAAAGTAATAGCGAAGCGGGCGTTTCGGCTGTCCCGCTGTGACCCCGACCTGCCTTTCGCCGTAAAAACCACGGGGTTTTCTCTCGTAAGCCACGCTCGCTCGCCGATCATCTGATACGAAAAATCATGACCTGACCTGACCTTGCCAGCCAGCCACCTGGTCCTCGTCGTGAAACAGCCATGCGTCGATCTCAAACGTTGTGCCAGGTGTTCGTTCTTCTGGTCTCTGCCCGCTCGGGCGGCGATCCTTTTTTTCTCTCCTGTCGTCGCTCGTTATCGCCATCTCGTGACGTGCAATCATTACCGACGCCCTATTCGCCGTTAAATATATAGTTTGAATTGCTCCAATCGAAGCGCTTTCCTGTGGCAGACGGCTCGGCGGCGATTTGATCGTTTTAACGCTTGGTGGGTGGGGCGAAGAAAAAGGGTGCAAAGAATGCTGCCGTGATTGAAAATAATAGGCTGGTGCGATCCCGTAGTTGAAAAAACCGAAACCGAACAGCCGGAATGATGCACTGCGGGCCTGGCCCGAGTTTTCACAGGAAAAAAGTGCGTTCCTCACTGGGAACTTGGCTTACATGCGAAAAAAACATGTGATCTGCGCAATCCAACAATCGCGCAATCCAGACATTTTTTTGGGGGGGAGCAATTTTTTTTATTTTAGGCTTGAAACAGTATTTTGTTTGGGGTGCCGCCTCTCAAAGCCCGCAATGACTAGACATTCTAAAACTTTGGGGGTCATAATCCTCCTGGCCCCCAGCCCTGTTTACGCCTATGACAGTCGGTACTGATGTTCATGTCAACCGCTGCAATGGCGAGCAGGCGTGTTTTTAAACACGAAAAAATAGGAGAAAACAACGAGGCCTCCTGCGACGTGACGCATACCCAGGTGCGCAGCGCCCCCCGATTCCTTCGGCTAAAGTGGGGCGCCGTGTACGGGTGTCGGCGTTCAAACGGTGCTGCCGCGCTTTTGGCTTCCAGGACATAAATTCCGGCTGCACTGGTAGAATTTCGACGGCATCGCTTGCGGTGTAACTGACAGTCGAAACCACCGTCACTTCAACTGACCGGCCCGCATCGTAGTGGTTTGCTGTCTTGAACCCACGTTTGGCAAAACGGTGGAATAGGCGGGACGTGTGTTAGCTGTCAAACCACGCCGCCGAGCCGACTGCCGTCGGTATTGTGTGTGTGTGTGTGTGTGTGTAGCCTCCGTGCTGCTCGTTGCTCACTCGTGCTTTGCTGGAGTCCTATGGACTGTTCACGTACGATCTGTCATTCGTTGTGTTTTCTTTTCTGTTTGTTTTCGAAACGAGGCATTGACGCTCGACGAGCAACAAGATTTGCGCCGAGATTACTCCGTCGCCGCCTCCTCTTCCCAACAGTGAACGCTCGTAAGCTCTTCTTGACCAAACTTACACTCCCTACCGTTCGATTGTCGCCCCCCCCCCCTTGGCATCTGCAATATACAGTTGTGTCGTATTTTGAAAGATCGACCTGCAGCCTGTTACTGTGCTGCCTCGTGCAATCCCAGCGCCGAAGAAAGCTCGCACTACTACCTTCGCGCGAACCGTAAATCGCACGATTTCACTTCTCTGCTTTCATTGTCAGCTGCAAAAGCGCAACGACGCGTTTGTTGCGCCGTCCAAGACTGCTCTAGTGCAAAGACCAACTGTTCGAAGTTTTTTTTTTTTTTTTAATTTTCAGTCTTTGCGACCGATACATGTAGCAGCATTGCAGACTTCGAATGAAATGAAATCGGTCATTTTGTTGTGGCAAGGTGTCCATGCGCCATTGTAGCTTAGTCGGGGGTCGGCCCTTCGCGAGTACGCGAATCGAACAACTGATTCAGTCGCGCGCGATTTTTCAGACGGCGGTGTTTGTTTCGCGACGACGTGAGGCTTTGGTTTCGTGCAATACAGAATGACGTCTTTCGCTTGCGTATAGTCTGCCGCGCGCACGCCCGGTTGCCGTGTAAAGCTTAGCGACGGTGTTTGTTTCTCTTAATACAAGTTTCACTGTTGTGTATCGAACAATGCTGCAGTGNGGTCCGGTCCTGGGGTCGTTGCTGGCCGTGNGTTGTTGATGTCGTCACGTGACAGATCTGACGACGTGTCAGCGACTACAGTTTGTTGTCAGCTGCCGTGGAAAGCGTAAACGGAAGTCCTTTAGGAAATTCGAACTTCAGTAAGGCAAAGAGTTTTTCAACCATTGGGCCACGGAGCTAGAAAATGGTTATCTCTAGACATCTTATCACTACAGCGTGGCAACACATTGGTTGTGCTCTCCAGCACGTTTCTCGCTGAATTGCATATAGGAATGAATTCGCTTCTTTAGAATAATGTGTTCATGCATTTAAATGTGTAGTTAACAAGGTAGTGGCCTACGCAAGTGTTGTCAAAATTATCTGGGCCACGTAACTGGAAAGGTTGAGAAACATTGCAATAAGGGATCCCGAAGCAAGACAGTTAGGTAGCGGCAGGAACTGGAGAGAAAAAATACTTTGGATGCATCGAATCTCAAACCAGTGAAAACGCGCGTTCAATGTGCGTTTCGAAATCACCGTCACTTTGGCGAAAAATCTCGCTTGTCTTAGTGCTTCCTTTTCGACCTTACTTGCAGTGCTATATGTCTGTATGACTGAGTTTTGGAAGTTTGCATTTGTTTGGTCGTTTTCATCGTGCCTTTTGTGATGAAAGTAACTGGAAACTAGATAGCAGATAAAAGGAGTCAACATCACGTTTGGTGTGTTATCGAATTTCGGCGTGTGACAACAGCACCAAAAATGCAGATTTATGCAAATCGTGTAAACAATGGATGGAGGCCCACAAAATGTAAGTCCAGACAAAACGCGCATTGACACTTGTTTGACAAATTGTTGATTGTGCTTCAACCGTTGCAAACTTCGGTGTGAATGAGTGTTACTTCAGATTTATTGGAGTTAGGAAAAAAGTGCCCGTTTGAATTATCATTGCCGTTGTGGAATTTCCCGGCTTGTAGGATACTATTCTTTGATCAGCGAAACTCTACAGCGTTTTCTTTTCTATGAGTGTCGCAGGAAGGCTTACAAAGTTCATCTCGCTTAAACAAGAGCTTGGGCGGCGTCGGCAATACCACCACAACTTACTGAATAAAACCTGGTTCAACCTTTGCGTTGAACTCGCATGA
>JGI24158J21664_10002161_pt1 | contig 23497 bp, 8 predicted proteins | sample Ectturendosymbi3_FD_21664 | JGI IMG/M metagenome (IMG submission 21664) | reverse complement strand
GAAACCCTTTGCGGGCCACAAGAATTAATAATCTCAATAAAAATTATCTTAAATGATTAAAGTGTTAAGTTTTCTTTCCAATGAAAATTGCTTTGCGGGCCACTCCAGGGGGTCTTGCAGGCCACATGTGGCCTGTGGGCCACGGTTTGAGCACCACCGCTTTATGCAATAACACAGTGCATTTTGCAATGATGGAACGTTGACCTACTGGATAAAGTCCGTAGTGTTCTTTCTTTCTGTGTATTCCTGTTTACTTGTTATCTATTCGTGACTTGTCTGTGTTACTCCAAATGCTCTGTGATAGTACATTAACAAACCTGTGGTGCAGAAAATAAAGACTTAAAATAAGTGTTCTATACTGGTTTTTATCTTGAAACTTGGAACCAAAAGAATATACATTTGTGTAGATACCAGAACTTAGATGCATGTGCATTGCAGCATATAGCAAGATATTGCAATCTACCAACATGCAGATAATTTTTCTTGCAACACATTGCATGTACTGCTGCCATCAGCACAGCATGTTATTTAAGGTCCAGTTCTTAGAGGTACTAAATGAAAAGTGAAATATTGAAAAGTGAAATAATTGAAAATCATGCAACATTATATTACATGTTTTTAAATGTGACATTTGATGTGGTTTTTAAGAGAAATATCGTTTTGCAAGAGGTAATTGGACAATTTTAGTTTTGTGTAGTTTTGCTTTTGCATGAAATCTATTACATGTTGCCAATAAACTTGCAGTGAGCTTTACATAATTGACAGCAAGCAATATCTTCATCATAGTGAACTGCCAAGAGCGTTGTTTGTAATGTGGTGATCAACACTGTTCTCCATATGTCACTTTTCCTGGTGGGACTTGTGGTTTTTCATACCCTTGTTGAGCAAAAAGTTTCTTGGGCTTAGCAATGTTTGAGGGCATTTATCAATGTAGTGTTTTCTAGTCATCACATTGGAAACAGGTTGGAATTTGATGAAAGGGCACTCACCAGCTTTTATTGTAATCATGAAGTTGCACAGGAAGTTTCGGAGATGACACTGATCATATCAAGATGGGTTTGACTTGCATTGTCATTTGTTGCAATTGTAGCTATTTTCAGTTATGTTTGATTTAGATCAGATTTACCAAACGTTAGTTAACCAGACCTATCATGTAAGGATATACAACATGGTGAAAATAAGAGAAATGAAGCACCAAACTGAAGTTATCAGATGGCTCAAAGAAAAAATTAATGGAAAAAATGAGTCTGCACAGGGTCAAAGGAAGTATGATAGGCAAGGTCTTATTAGCAAAAATCTGGATTTTAAGTAGGTCAATCTAGCTGCAGCACAGTTTAAGAAATTAGTAGATTTACTCATACTTGTAAACAGTGGTATACCTTTCAGACTGCAGGACCTGTTGACTTCCTCAAAGCAAGATTGCTGTGTAGCTCAAGCTTTATTGGAGTACTTGGCAACTGAAGACAGGGTATAGTGTGAACATGCAGGCTCTCACAGAAACAGGGACTTACACAACAGTTCTATGTAGAAGCGAATCAAGCATTCTGCAGTGATATTTGAGTAATTTGTCGGAAACATTGAGAAGGTGGTATGGCATTGACAAACTGAATTTTGTGACTTTATTGCAAAGGTGAGCAAAATTTTGGACTTGTGAGATTGGATGTCAAAATTGGAGAGTTGGCCAGAACAAAAGGTGGATCAACTGTTTGTGTGAACTAGTAAATGTGATGCAAAATTGAATTGACATTAATATAATTTAGACAACTTCAGCGGGCTGAATTAAAGAGCTGAATAGTGTGTGGCTAGCAGGTCATTGTTCATCCATCCATGCTGGACATGTTGGAGATATTTGCATGTGCTTGCTTGTCTCATGTAAAATGCTGATAGACAAAATCGTGCTTTCTTGGTTACAACAATAAACTGTAAATGTTCAGTAAAAAAGATGTGTTACTGTAGTAAATATAACTCCAATTCTTTTGAATTGATAAATCATGATGATATCAGTAATGCATTATGAAGTTAATGTATGTAATTTACATGTTTTCTGAAAGGTATAAATAATTATAACTGAAAATGCTTGTAAGGATTCATTGTGGTAATTTTCTAAAGTCTGAAAATACTTTAGTACTATCTGAAAATACTAATAAGGATTATTTCTGATAATTTTCTAAAGTGTGTTTAATATTTTAGCAAACGTGTATTTTGAGAAGTACATAACCTTATTTAAGCCCAGTCTATTGCACAAAGCTTTGTTTGTATATACCAGGGGTGGGGAACCTGCGGCCCATGTGAACATTTGATATTTCCCGCATCAATTTTCGTTACCCATGTTAGAGCGCAATATTGCATCAAAACAAAACTCCATGATAAGCAAGTACTTAGTACATCAAGAGAAGTCACTTTTCCTCAGTAATATAAAGGTAGAATTTTAGGATGAAATTAATTGATTTTGCGGCCTGCCAGCGATAATGCATAATTCATGTGGCTCATGATAGTAAATAGGTTCCCCACCCCTGGTATATACAGCATAGTAACTCAAGCCCGGTTGCACATTTAAGTTAAATATTTTAGCAAACATGAATGACCCAAAGACATACGTGGTCCCTGACAAGGTTAAGGGCCATGCTTGTATCAAAAAGCTGATAGGATTGTGCATGATCCCTGGCAGGGCTTTCATCAGGTCAAAATGATTGCAACTTGCGGTTATACCTAACAAATAAAAGTTTTTGCCCTTACAAAATGTTTTTGAAAATGTTGGGGGGGGAGATTGCCTGTTTGCTTCCCTGGTTGTGGTCCTGATCCCTGCACAATACTAATGAGAAATAGTTACAACCCTAAATCAAATACGTAAATTAGTAAATAAGGGATGTCAGGGCATTGGCCCTGCACTTAAAGTTCTGAAAAGCAAATTTGTAAGACTCTTGAACGTTTGTGTTTGTAGCACTCTGTATGCTGTGGAACTTCTTACTGTTTTGCTATGACCAAGGCTGCAGAGCAGAAGCGCCAGAGCTGGGCATTTTGCCTGGAGCTGGAGCTCAGATTAAAATTTAGGAGCTCAGCTCAGACACAAGTGTAATTTTCCAAACAGACATTTTTGTGATTCCGGTCGTGAGAAATAACAAAAGGTCACCAGGCATTAACAGCAAAACTCGTGACTCCCTTTCCGGAGCCATGTTATCAAAAAAAGATCTCTGTAGCCGGAGCTACACTTTTGAAAACGAAGAGCTCTGGAGCCGGAGCCATGCTCTGAAAAACAGCTCCGGAACCGGAGCAGTGTCATTTTTACGACAGCTCCGCAGCTCTGGCTGTGACAACCATGCTAATAAGTTTTTACTACCTGTATTTCACTGAATGCTAAACATTGTCTCAGTATTATTTGACAGAGCACCTGTTGCACATTTCATTTGTTCAGTCGTTTGAATATTCTTTGTAGAACCATAGGCTGTTGATATGTTCAGTCCATTTCAAGCCTGATACATTTTTGGTGCCACCTGATGTCAACGCACGTGGTGATCAAGTACAGTTAAAGCCTGATGCTGTTCCTACCATTGACCCATTGTTTGATAGTTTCCTTGCTGCACGCAGAAAGTGAGTGTATGTGTTTTTTAACAACTTTTTGATGTGTTTGTCGAATATATCATTTTACTCGCTTTGCACACCTTTGAAGTGGCGGGGGTGGTCTTGAGTGTCGCTCATCACCGGTTACTCTGCGTAGGCTGTACGCAACTACTTAGCACAGCACTAAATGCTGCATTGGTGGCAAGTCAATGGCAGCACCGCGCGCGAAGCTTTCCTTTGCCACAACCAGAAAAACAGAATTTGTAGGATAGATGTTTTCTTGTCAGCGTGCGTTCGGTCGATTCGTTCTCGTTGAATAGGTCGCAACGCATTCATCTGGTTGGTATCAAACAATAGACTTCTCGAATTCAATTCGTTAAATGAAATCGAAACATGTAACAATGGCCTGCTGTTGAAAGCTCTACATTTTCTGTAAGCTTTTGAGAAATCAGCCAACTGGGCTCTGCTTTAATCTTTTTGTGATGATTCATACTTGCACATATCTATATTCAAGTAAATACTCTCCGCAATGGGGGTAAGCAGGGAATCGATTAGCAAATTTTTATTATAGGAAGTCGGCTTCACGTGAAATTACGCATACTCAAGCCCGATTTCAACTTTCCGGTATTCTATTTGATTCAACGTTTTCTATTTGAATAAGCACGTAAGATGCGTGATTTTACATGAAATCGAGTTCCTATTAAAAATTGCTGATCGATTCCTTGCTTACCCCCATTGTGGCGAGTAATTGCTTGCTGAACAGCAATCGGTGTGTGTCATCCTCGATTTTGGTGTAGATTGCAAGAAGAGGCGTCGAATGCTGCTAAAATTGACAGACCCGTCATCGAAAAAAAACATGTTGACGGGTCTGTCAATGAAAAAAAACAAGACGTGCAAGCGAACGCGCCTGCAAAACCTGAGCCTGCAAAGAAGCTTTCGATATCCCAGGAATCCACAAATAATGTAAGTATTGTTACGTACGGTTTGCAGAAGGCCCGAGAAGGAAATAATAGTTTGATCAATATTGGATTGTCATTAAAACTTCAGTGATGCTATTCTTGTGTCCTTGTTGGTGAATTGTCTGAGCAAACCTCACGAAAAAAAATTCTCTTGTGGGTGTGAGCATGCAGCTATTGACTCTTCACGCAGCGAAAACCGCGAACGTGCTGGAATGCCTCATCTTAGCCTTGTTTTCTTGTAATATTCTTCACGGTGAAAGAGGGCCTTTTGATTGATTTCTTTCAAAATCTCATGATGTTATAATTGCATTACGGAATTGAAATCTTTAAATCCTGTTTTGTTTTTGATAAAGGTTTTATGCGCTACTCCATTCTTGTGAAAATGCTTCATCAGTTCTTCCCACCAACCAAAGCTTGATGCATGCATTCCAGCTGGATTGATGTATTGTTTATACAGTACTTACAGTTGCGGCTTGCGTGATTGTGGCCGGCCTAAAAGCTTGTGGCTGATTTCGACCAAAGTCAGTTGTGTGTTTGCATGATACTTTTATCGTCAAGGCTTGAACTGCGTGCACGACACAGCAAAGGTGCTTCTGTTAGGTTTGCTGCAGCGTATGACAATCTCACATAAGCTTTCTGGTGTTCGGAAAAAGTTTGTATTGAGTTCATAAACACATCATTTTAAGGCAGGGGTCTCCAAACTTTTTTGTCCGAGGGCCATATAAGCTATTACAGAACATATCCAGGGCAGGACGTCTTAACGTTATGTGATTGTTTGGGATATGTTACATTCTACCAAATCAACAAAACTCTGGTATTTTTTTCATCATTTGACAAAATGGCTTCGCGGGCCGTAGTTTCGAGACCCATGTTTTAAGGCATTAACGTTCAAGCCTTTTAACAAGCGTCATTGTTACGCGTGAGTACTGATTTCCACTAGCACACAATTGAGCAGGAATGCATGAACATTATGACCGACTTTTCTCTTGCTTAACATGTTTTGTTCGCGTGATGCGGTTTAAGCAGTCCCAATCTGTCCTTCACATGCATGGACATGGATCCCATTGCGGCGTTAGTGACTGCTTATTACATTGTAACTGCGATAATATTTTAATTTGACTCATTTCGACATCGATTTATGTGGTATTCAGCATTTGCCCACTTTACACTGCACTGTTATCGGATTGACGCGTGAGCGATTCGTCGCCCTTGGTTACCTTCGTGAACGCATTTGCGAACTCGATGTTGGGGGGTTTTTACACTGCAAGGAACTCGAAGATTTGCTTCGCGCGCTTGGCCTAGGGTATTGCGAAAGCTGGCTAATAGGTGAAAATGAAAAGGTGAAAGCTAATTCCACTACAGAAATGTGCTTTTCGTATGGGTAATTCGAATCGCCAGGACGTGTTTTTATTTAGTGTAGTCCAAAAAATAACAGCCAGCTGTGAAAATGGTAGGGAACTGCTGGGCGATGAGGTCATGAAAACCGCGTCGCATCGTTATTGCACTCATCAAGTGACTTCACTAGAATTTGAGCAGCTTCTCTACAGAGCAGGAAATGGAAGTTTGTTTTTACGCCGCAAAGCCACTTTGTTGATTTCAGTCCAGACCATTAACTAGTCTATTCCCTACAGTACAATAGAGTGTCAAACATGAGGATTCACAGCACTTTGTAAGTCGTAATCTATGGACAGTCTGCAATTCACCAAATTGCAACTGTAACCTATTTCATAAACTTCCATGACACATTTTATGCTACTCCATAAGTTCCATTATGAACTGAGGAAATCATAGCCACATAATTGGGATACAAAGTTCAAAGTGTATATTGAAGACATCCGCTTCCAATATTACATATTTTGCACAGAGGTTGAATCACTCTACTAAAGTGTAATGAAAACCTATTAATCAGTATTGGAGTAATAGTCTTTCAGCACAATAGCAGATGTCTTGTAACCTAACGAATAATTTTTCAGTTTGCTTAACCGATTCAATTTTGCTGATTTTTTCCCTGACTAGGTGTAGTCAGCCTTCAGGCCAAACTGTTAAATGAATTAATCTATCATTTTTGCTGCAGACTACTTAAATAGGCTAATCTGTTCCACGGTAGTGGTTTGTGGTTTTAGCATCAAACAAGTACAGAAAACGTTGCCCAAGACTTATACAAACCACCCTACCTCTTTTCCGCGCGAAGCCCTTGTTATCGGATTCCCAACCTACCTCTGCTGGCTGGATTCGCTGAATCGAATATGGTGGGAAAAATGCGCGCTGAAGCAGCTCGGTGAGACACTCACGGTCGTGCTTGAGTGATTTGTGGGATTCCCAATCCAACGCGAATCCGATAACAGTGCAGTGTAAAGTGGGTATTGCTTATTGTGTTGTGTGGTGAGCTGATTTCATCGGCATGTGATTCGAAAGTGCTTTAACTGTTCTTTGCTGGCGAACATAAGCCCTGTACGGAAGTCAGTTTGAAACAAACAAAATAAAATTTCCAAGACGTGCACCGTTCTGCTTAATTCTACTATCCATTTCTACAAAACAACTAACTGTATGCTTATATCCAGGAGCTCAAACTTGCTCACTTTTTGGTTTTCTCACCATACACTATAAATTCCAAATGCACTTTCAAGAAAAACCTAAATCATACTAGGCTATTTGTGATGAGGCTGTTCATCGGTCAATTCAAAAACACATTCCTGAACAACCAGCGTCTTTTACTGGTGTCGATGTATACCATTTTAAACTCCACAAATTTCCTTCACGTATTACAACAAAGTATTTTCTTTACGCAATCTGAAAGAATGAAAGAATGTAACACACAATCTCACATGTCTTCAGAGAATATTGTCACTCACCGTTTGGTCATAAAACCTGTTTCGTGATGCGCACTACTAAGCAAACTGAAAATGATAATTTTGCACACTTCATGCATTTTGTGGTAATCTACCAAATCTGTCTTTTCTGAATCATCTTTTGTTCAAATTGTCGATCATCGTTTGTGACAACACCAGGTTTTTTACACCTGATTTCGGGCGACGGGCAGCGGTGGCAGACCGCAACCTGGAATTTGCTTCTTGCCGCCGGCGTTGGGAGGTTAACGGTCTTGTCCACGAGCGCTACCCCGATTAATTCAGTGGCCATGGATCAAACAGCCAACCTTTTGATTAACATTAGAAGCCCGGTGGGGTCATTTTTGACCGTTGTTTTTATTTTTGGCGTTTCTGTTTTTGCTGTTTGCTTCGCCATACTCCCACTTTTCCTAACTTTTGATAAAGTTTTTGTAACTTTTCGAATTACTGTATTAAACTTGTTTAGAGCTTTTGGAAACAGAGCATTCCACACATCTACCTACAAGCCGTAGGCGATCAAAAATTATCCCCCCTGCACAAACGTAACCCCCCCCCGTATTGACGACTTTCTGGCGACGGTTCTGCTGTAGATGTCCTGAAAGTTCTGGCTTTTGGCTGATGCTCAGACAAAGTACTTGTGTAACGGAAAACCGTATTTAGGAAAAGATCCTACTCGATGCAGATGCAACGATCATCCGGGTGGTGAGCATTGACGCTATTGCAGCTTTATTACCATGGGGTCTCAATTGACAACACCAGGCTAAAGCTAGCGGAAAAATTCTAGCAGAAATAAAAATTTTGAGCACTGTGCGAAAACAGCGACGAGAGGTACCAGACGCAGAGCTGGCAATGAAAGAAGCCATTGCATACTTCAAGATGTTATTCTCCATCCGAATGCGGCGTATCAATGTACAAACCTACGAAAAGAAATTAAGTTCATTTTCGCACAATGCACAAAAGCGTTGAAATTAATAAAAAAAGACCACAAAATAAAACTTCCAGAAACGATAGAGTACTATAATAGACAATGTAATGTTGGCGTGTGTGTGCTGGACTAAATGACTAGATATACCATACCCACAGTAAAAGTGCCACGAGGCGGTGGCCAGTTGCTGTATTTTTTGAACATAATCGATTGTGCGTGTGTAAATTCTTACAACACAACGAAACGAAAGTTGTCAAGGAGACAGTTTCTACTTCAGCTTATAAGGAAGCTTTACAAGTCAAAAAATAGACTGGCCTGTGTAACTTCCTACCCACCAGTGGCTCAGATATCCAGCACTGCATTTCCTGCAATCGGCGTTAGATCACATCAAGCTGGGAAAAGGAAGAATTGCCAGTTTGTTGTATCATGCAGAAATAAATCGATCTGCAAAAACTGCGAGAATGTCCCGTTAATAATTTTCGTTCTCTTTCTTTTTATTTTTACATATTCAATTGTTTTATGTGTATTTTTCACTATACGAAAACATGCAAAGATGAGTTCCTGGCTTGTTTCAATCCAATACCATAGTTACTCAATTGTAAACCGCAGCTTATAAAGTTTTTTTTTCATCATTTCGTACGGCTTACAATCAAGGGCGGCTTCCATTTTTTCTTTAGGTTATTGAAATGTCTAGATGGCGCCCTGTCTTTCCTTGGCTACGTTTTGTTGACCGAACCCTCTTTTTGCATTATCTTTCCTCTCTTCAGCATCATGTGCGCATCCGTCACAGGAGGGGTTATGATGAACAGAAGGCAGTTATAGTGGTGAATCATCATTACCAGGGTTGCAAATCTAACATGAAGCATGCTATACACGAAAGTATCTCAGAGGAAAGTAACCTATGGTGAAATGCGGCTTACAATCGCGTAAATACCGTATGCGAAGTAAATTAAAAGAAAACATAAACTGTGTTGATCATCCAGCAGACTGCAACCTCTTCAAAAAACATAACCCTGTTAAATTCGCAATAATTCGGCCATTAACTTCGAACTGTAAAAAAATTTATGAAACTCCCGAGGGGTTCCCGACGAGACAACCTGTTTAACAGTTTTTTTCGGTGTCCCAACGCTTTAATTTGTATGAAATTGTTTAATGTTTGCGTCAGTGAACTCAACTTATGAACGATTTCACAGATAGAAGGTAAATGACGGCAATCGTCTTTATAGGTAGAGAAATATTACAGGCCTTGTGTGGTGTTGAGGCGGACACTCTACCACTGAATTATTGCCAGTTGCACAGCTTTATGTTATTTAGCGAATGTCGAATTTTATCGCAGTGTTCTGTTGAGAACCTTTTGACATTTAGCAATTCGCTCAACATGTACCATTGACCAAGTGTGACAGCGATAAGTGGCTGGGTAGTTCAGAACAGACGTCCTTGTAGTTAAAAAAACTCACTTTAACTCTGCCGCAGAGAGATGAAACCATTCACTGCAAACGTTTTGTGCGTATCTGTTGACGTTATGGCCCGCCCTGTAAACCAACCACCAAAACATTTTGTCAGGCATGACCTCTTGATGCTGGTTTTCTGGGTGCACCGTAATGAACATAATTGGTACGACATAATTCCTATAACGCAATAGTGAATAGCACCTCGCTAATGATACCGAATCCAGACTTCGTGCCCGTGTTCGATCGGAATAGGTACTTCTCACTCCTGTCAGTGGAAACACTGGATGGTTCTTGAAACTGCCTAACAACTGTGATGTTTGTCTGAAAATCTTGTTTTTTCAGGCATCTGCATCAGACGACAGATCTCCGAGACTTGCCACCAAGCTAGGAAAGATGTTGCCACACACTGCAAAAAACAATCCACAAGCAGGACTCCAAAATACCGTTGCGGCGTCGCCCAGCAATTCCTATTACCTTTTACCTTTTGCTGGTACACCTCAGAACAGCTCCCAGCCTGTGCTTCTGTTGCCAGCGCACTGCTCGTCAAATGTCCAGTTGCAAACAGTTAGCAAACGTTCTTGTCCTACTTCGCATCCAACCGATGGCACCCCGAACAAAATTCCAAAGTTATCGAACACGAGCAATTGCGATCAGTTGACCAAACCTGTATCGACTACGTTGACAGTCACGTCATCAGAGGGGGTCAAGCCAGCTGGCTCGGTCAGTCGGAGAAGAGCTGTCGTTCTGATTGGAGACCCGAAATGCGTGAAAACGCCCACTGCGCAAGTGAAGCAGCAAGCGCAATGCTTGACCCCCTTAACTCGTCTTATTTTTCCGAATCCGTCGAACGTAAACATTGCTGCCATTAATGCGCAAACTGGAGGTGGTAGCTCGCCTGTCACTCTGAGCCAGACGAGCCCTGGCGTAACTGGGATTTTGAATTTTAATGGGGTAAACGCTTGCGTTCCCCAGGAAAAAGCGGCAAATATTCGTGGAACAACTACTGTTCAGACCGTGGAGCCCACCGCTGCCAAACCTTTACCAGGTGTTGTGTTGCTAGGAAAAACCTCCAGTGTTTTCGTTGCTGGATCTTCAGCATCTGTATCTGCGGACAGCGCTAACCCACCAACTTCTGCTGCCGATGTCGCTAATAATCTTCCGATTCGCAGCAGCAACTCGCCACCACGAACGCGAAGCAAGACGTCCAAACCCGAGAATGCCGACCCCGAGCTCCGTCGGCGAGTGCAAATGCTTCTGAGCACATTGGTGCCTATTAGAAAAGCGCCTGTCGTTACTGTGTTGAAGCCAGTTGCTCTTCCAAAGCAAGACAAGCCTGTCTATGTTCCGAAGCCGGAGACGAATTGCCGGGCGTCTACTGAAACTCACGAAACAGAGCTGCAGGTACCGGCTTACCGCGATCCAGTTCTTTACGTTCAGAAACTTGGTCTGGAGCAAACAGGTATCTTGTCACCATTGCATCTCAAGTCCGACGTTTCTTCGCATTCTGCTACTGGCAAAAGCACGTCACCTGAACAATCGACCGTGCGCGATGAGATCGACGTGGATGAAATGAAACGAGATGGAGAATCATCGTCTATGGTTTTAACTGAAACGTTACTAAATAATGAAATGACAGATGTAAAACCGTTTATAGCAGAATCTTTAGACGGTCTTGGTTGTAGTTTTGTTACCGCAGAAGGTACATCGTTATTTGGTGAAATGTCTGTCTCACCGAAATTAGGCAAAGTTCTAATGCCTACTGACATCGTGGACATAAAACCCGTAATTATAGATTAAAATGAACTTAATTGTGTAATTTCGCGTAATTTTTCTTGTGACATTGGATAATGAGTTCTTGTCCTGAAGTTTCGGTCGTCCGCGCTACCGAAACTTCAACAAAAGCACTTTTTTGTTTTTTTTCAACTTCATGGTTATATTTATTCGTTTACAATGAAAACAGATACACACTGAAATCACTGAATGCTAAATATTGAAACGTTCGGACGAACGCCGCTTACCTCCGTGCTTTTTCATTGACGCCGTTTACTCTTGCATGTGTCTAGGAAATGCCTGTAGCTTTGATAAGACTGCTGTGCATCGTATCTTAACATTATCACGGTGAAAGGAAATGTGGAAAGAATAGCGAACGTCGCCGTCTTTCAGGATTCTTTCGCCGCCAGTTATAAACTCTGTCGTTGGGACTCATTTAAAAATCTTCGTGCAGTACGTAATTTTGAGCTGGTGCCTTTAACTGCATCGTGATTGTTCCGTTCGTTTTGTTTCATTTTCATTAGTCGATTGAATACAGTTTTTTTTTTTAGAAGTTGTTCGATCGCTGTGCTTGTTACATACACACCATTGATCTTGATGTGACATGAATTACGCAGTAGTGCATATGCAAAGTCCTTTGCAGCGGGACCTGTACCTGGTGTTTCAATAGGGATGTCACCAATGGGAGGTCCGAGCGGGGGTGTAGTGGGGTGGGAACGCCCTTTTTTGGTGTGGGAACGCGTAGCATCGGTAGGATGAGTAGCGCATCCAGGTTAAGTGCCGCCCTTTCCGCCACCCAAATTTGCTTACAAGAATTTAAAATGAAAGATCCTGTTTCGCGCTTACAGATATAAGGAATAATGAAGCATATTGAACATCAGAATCAAACACTCACAAACGGAAGTAGGTCTTGCTTGTTCACCACCTTTCTCATCATTACTCTTCGTATTATTCTACTTACTTTACGTATGCATCTGTAGACCCGTCATATTTCGTTATATTCTTTCCTGAGGCTTTCGTTCCGCGGTAAGCCGCACCACTCAGCAATCGTTTGTTCATTCCAGGGGAGAAAACAAGAAACAAAAAATTAAGAGAGTTTATTGCGGCATACCTACTTCACAAATGGAAAAATTATGGGTGGCATATTTCGTGTAGTATCCCTATCTTTAACTAAAACAAAGTATCTATACTGCGTTTAGTCAGCTATAATAATAAATTTCATAATCTAATCTCAGCAATGTAAGGAGTACAGTATTTCACTGTTCACTTCACGTTAGTGTTCTATTTCTCTTACGTTAACTCTGTCACCATTGGCGCCTAGCCCTTTCAAGGTGCGGGACTTATTTTTTGATGGTCAAAAAGGCTTAAAACCGGTTGTGGTTGACAAGTGCTCGCTTGCAGCCTCCATCGTGACCCGCAAAGTAGGTCTAGTTGTTGGGAGGGGCTTCTAATTACGCGTGCATGGAATTCCTTACCTTCTTTCGTTATGAACAAGACGTCTGTTTCGAAAACTGCATTACCAAACCGCCCCTTTCATGTGTCTTGGGTTGGAATCACAACTTCGTGACTGGATGTTCAGACGTTGAATAGTTTCGATGAAGTTATGCAACAGCGCATGAACTATCACTAGTCTCTGTAGGCAGCGCACTGACGGCTTCGAAATGAAGATCATGCAGTTCGTGCAGTAAAATCGAAGAAATGGTCGAATGTTTTTCACCAAGCCCGCTCCAGATTGAACCAGCGCATGGCGTTCAGCGGAAGTGCTGCTGCACACAGCTTTGCATGATGATGCCATACTTGCTGCATTCATACGGCGTGTGAAAATCATAATCCACTATCTTCACATTCCATTTTTAGCTACAAGTCTGGAATCGACTCTCCAATCGTGGAAGCTAAGGCATGGTGATGTTTTCTATTTAAGTTAAGGACTTCGCACAGCACAATTTTTACGCTCAGATTTGCATTTAAAGCAGCAATGTATCCGTCAGCAGAGCGAAAAGCGTACTGTCCGACCGAGAACTTGTGCATGGCACAAACGCATTACCAGTTTTTTTGTTAATGGAAGGATAAGTGTGTCCTAAATTTTTGTTTGCATACAATGGTTTCAGCGTTAAGCGTTTTCGTCAATGAAGTTTATTCAGGTAGAACAGAACTAAACACGACTTACGAAATCTCAAGTTGCTTTACAAAATCGCATGTGAAAGACAAATTTGAAAGGTTACTTTGTGCTTGCTCGAGGTGTGATCAGGTTCACTCGCTGTACTGCCGCTGACCTGCCACCAATGCACCGTTCAATACGAAAGTAGCTGCGTGGCCTCCGACGCAGAGAAGTATGAAACTGAACTAAACTTTTGCTGCAGCCTCCCCTAACGATAATGAGGCAGAATAGCAGAGTTGTTTCCTGCAGGTAATTGAAACCGGTCTTTGTTATAATTTAGACGCTGTGGTTGATATTTACGTGAGACGCGATGCTATATACGTTGATGTTTACTTATTGCGTCCATAGGCTACGTGAAATGTCAACCTATTATTTGCGATGATATTTAAGAAATTCCTGTCGCCTACTGGTTCGTTTTCGACAGACCCGTAACCAGGGGAGGCGAAGACCCCCCCTAAATATTATTTCGCCCCTTCCCCCGGAAAAATGTGCTGGAGATAATTTAAAACTATTGGACATAGTTCAAAAAATTTGGGCCCCTCCTGGTGTCCCAAGCTGGTAACGGGCCTGGTTTTCAACAAAATACTACTGTCAATATAGGTTCCACCTGATCATCTTCTGAATCACTGTTTTTTACCTTCGTGAATTTTGTTTGTTTTCTTGCTTTCCTTGATTTTTTAGTATTTGTTTTCTTGCGTGCTTGTTTTATGGGATGAATTTGACTTTTATGAAGGAAACGTGGCTTTTATTTTTGTCTGCTATACTTCTCTACAATGCTAGTATGTACAATGCGACTACATACTTTTAGAGATTGGCTGTAAGTGTCATTTAATTACACACCTCTTCTCCGAACCTTTCAACTGGGTATATCGGATAGATAACCTAAGGGTTTACTCGGTCTCCTAGCTGCAAGCTTGGGAATACTTTCAGCAATGTACAGATAGCAATTGTTTTTATTGTTTCGAACGCGGCTGTTTTGCAGTTTACAATACCAACACAATTTACGTTAAATGTTACAACATAACTTTGTAGCGCTTGTCACTGATCAACGCGCTTGCGTTTATCCACAAGGTAAGACAAACGAAATTTACAAGGAAGGTAGTTCTTCCAGTAGCCTATACATCACAGAAAGAGTTACCGCTTAGCCGACATCCATTAGGCAAGAGTCAACGACTAAACGTCTTGAAAAACTGACTAACGCTTGCAAGGCAGCAAATTTTACTTTTGTACTGGAAGGTATTATTTCGTTCTCTGTTTGGTTTAATCATACTGCAAAAAGCTTATTTTCTGCCCTAGCCATACTTCGGTATTGTATTAAAATCTGGTGGTTAGGTACAGTTTACAAATTATAGCTAAAAATTGTTTAATCCAGGTTTTTTTTAAGGAAAATGTTAGGAACCCGGTTTGGATTTGTAGGGACCCGATTTTCTCTGATTTTAAGGACCCGATGATAAATTTTCTCTGATTCTACGGACCCGAATCGGGTCCCTAAAACGCCTTAAAAAAAACGTGGTTTAATCGATACTACACGGTACTGGACGCTTGTGATAGACTTTCAGAACCGATATTTGCAATTAAATCGTAGCTGAAGGTAAAATGCGCCAGTATATGTCAATGTACGACAGGTTGTGGGTTGGTTAACTCCATGAGCTCAATGGTGAGCAACGAAGACTGCGGTGTAATAAGTGACAAAAATACGTCACTCATTCTGCGTCTTCATCACCAGGAGACGGGTCAACCTTTCTGTCAATCCACTTTCGCACGTCGGCCACCTGGGTACGAGATAAAAAGCTTCAACGCAACGCAATTCATTGTGACAGAAACGTAAATAATTTTCGGCTTTCCTAAGGTTTAATTTATAGCCACTATCACAGGTGGGGAGAATTTCGCATCCCGAAAAATTTGGGTTTGCGAATGATTTTTGCCCGAAAAAACATTTTGTGCGGCAGACTTTTCCCCGACAAATTTTTCTCACAAAAATACATGAAGACCTTTAAAAAATTGGAGAAAAAAAATCAAGTTATTCAGACGTATTCCGTAAGTCAGACTCATTGATCACACAAATAGGGATTTTGCCCGGATTTTCGACTAATCAAAACTTATGGGGATGCGCTTGCACACCCCAGTTCCTAAACCACTGGCCTCTATTGACAGTGTCCAGTAAGCGACATTGCAAACGCTTCGCAGCCAACCGCGACGACAGCAGGTATTTTGAAACATTGCAATTGAAATACCACTGCATTCAAAATGAAGGTTTTCACAGTATTGCATCCTAAAGATGTAAGATAATCGAACCGCAAAATTTTGATTTTTCTACGCAAGTTAAGTTTTTATGTAATGTAATTGATATCCGGCAGTTTGGACTGGTTTGACTTATACCTGCATTCTCGGGCAAAGCAGTTTTATATACGGTAAATTCTCCCTTTGGAAACTCAACCTGCTAGGCTGCTATACTTATAAATCTCAAAATAATTTAAATTTAAACGTTCTTGGTTGGTTGCAGATATCCACTAAATAATATAAATTTTATTTTGTTAAGGCATTACGTTTTCGGTTTATAAATGTCAGTTGCAGTTTAGCAGAACAAAAACAATTAACATAACTTTATTTATGAGGCAAGTATAGATCTATTGATTTTATCTATAAAAATCACACACTCTCCATCTTAAATACAATATATACTGTTCATAAGTACTGTACTGCTCATAAATATCACATTTTTTCGTATGCAGTGTGAGGGTCAGTGAATACCAAAGATTGGTTAGGACTGGTGAATTGCTTTGGCTAACGATTGCTGAAAGTGTCTTCCGATTTTGGTAGACATGAAACCCACGTGACTCACGCAAACAGACGCATTTGGTCACGCTGGAAACCGTTATAATAATAATACCATTTTGTGTCCTCAATAACAAGTAACAACAATCACAAGCTGTAGTTTTGCTGCAAGCTTTCGAGGAATCAGCCGACAGGGCTCTGCTTTCTTTTTGCGATAATCCAATCTTGCATATATCTGTATTCAAGGAACCAGTCTCCACAAGGGTGACACTGACACAGGCGAATAAATCAAGCAAATTTTTTTAAGGAAATCATTTCACGTAACATTACGCATCTTCAGTCGTAAAATCCGCAGGCAAAGCTTATGTGTGAAACGTTCCAAGGCTAAAGCAAGAGCAGAGAAAGCAAACAAACTGAAGAAAAAAATGAATAAACCAGAACACAAGCTGCGGCAAGTGCAAAATGAAAATTACATGTCATTCTCAAATAATTGCTTTCACTAGAACTTCAAAAGCATCTGACGCCAATTATCGAGCGACACAACAGACCGAGGCTTTCTGGAGAGAGAAGGCGTTGAAGTTCAAGCTTTGATTGAGGTCAGAGAAGGTAGTCATAACATTCGCGAAACCGAGTGTCCACTGGTGTGGAAACTTGCAATCCGATGTTATCACAAGCGCATTTTGGTACCATTTGTGTAAGTGCGGCAGTGTTGGTAGCAGTTAGCTTTTAGTTGAGAATGTGACAAAAGTACACCCTTGACATAGCAAAACTTCACCTTCAATGAAAGTAAGTTATAACGAAAGTTAAAGGTCATGTGCCAAAGTTGCGGTTAGTTCGTTGGAACCTCAGATAGCAGTGGGAGTAATCACAAAATGAATATAAACAACGCATGCTGTAGGACTACAGTTACATTCTGAGGCTGCTGTGTTAACAAGGTTTGGTGGAAGAACTGGTGACCTGATGCAAGCGAGTAAACTAAAACAAGCACTTTTGGTTTGATAAAATGTGAACAAATGTTGGAAATTAGTCTAAAAGTTGCATATTGTTGTTGCTTTCTTCAGTTGTAAGTGTATGTTCCATGTGATAGCCGAAACAATGCCGTTCAGATGCTGTGTACCTCGTTGCAAGGGTAATTACCCTAGTGGTCCGAAAGTACGTTTTCAAATTTCCTAATGATGAAGCATTGAACCAAAAGTGGGTATATACTATTCGGAGGGAGGACTTTGTACCAACACGATACAGCAAGGTAAGGACGTATCGCATATGTGCTTTGCATGTGGAAACATGATCTTATGGTTTTATGCACAAAAGCATTCCAAGACTTGCTGCTTTTGATGCCTCGCTGGAACGTAGTTCATGACTAATAACATTTTGGTTACAATTTAAAAGGCGGGTGAAGATATGAGGTCTAACGTATTAATGCCAAACAAAATCTAAGTTTTTTGGTCCTGTGGTCTCAGCTGAAATGCTAAATTCCTTAATTTCAATTGATCATATCTCAATAAACATATTGCGCTCACTGGTGTCACTTTTAAATGTTTTTAGGTGTGCGAGAAACAATTTCGGAACACTGAAATACTCTGGGAAACTTCTGCTTTTGATGAAAAAAACTAGACAACGTCTGTCATATCGTTTGAAGGTACCAAGGCTGCTACCAGGAGTTACACCTTCCCAGATGCCCAACTGCCCTGATTTTGTCGAGACCAAGCTCATCACGCAGGTTGAGTTTACAAGAAAGATTAATTTCTAAAGAACTGTCAAATTTATCAAAAGCTTTGATCAGTGGCGGATTAAAGGGGGTGCTGACTGGGCTACAGCCAGGGGCCCCCACCATTTAGGGGGCCCCCAATTTCTAAGTCGGTAAAAAAGAGTAATGTGTGAATAATACACAATACAGTATACTGTAAAAGACACCATCGCCAATCAGGATTGATAAGTAGGCGCACTGTGCTCACTCACTGAACATGCTTCGTTGACGTAAAAGTAGTTGATTCTTTGGCGTGTGGTCTGGCCGACACTCACTAGCAAGTTAGTACTCCAAGGTCTAAAAAGATAAGGTATTATACCCGCTTGTCTTATTTCCATTTCGGATACGCATATNGGCCCTGCAAACAGCCCGANGGAAGTTTGGAACTTGTTAGGTGGTGTCAGGTCTCTTAACAATGGTGAAAGGTAGATTTTTACTAAGGATAATAAATCATGGTGTTATAAGGCAGGACTACAAGAGGTGGTACTTCCAGTGCCGGATTAACAAATAGTAGCAAATGTAGCAATTGCTACGGGCCCCGCGCTTTTGGGTGCCCCGCGGTCTTCTGTAATAAATCTTATTTATTACATTATATATAAGATTTATTTTCAGTCTAAGAAGTCGGTATTTTATTAAGTTTGCCATTAGTAGTAAGCAAAGGTTTTCAATTAAACGCAGTCTGTGTCCAGAAATTCTTTTTTGATTCTTTTTGTATAGTTGCGTAACAAAAGGCATAAGATTGCGGTCAACAGTGTTGCCATTTCAACTGATTTGCTGCTTAATCTAGCAGGATTTTCTCACGGTTAGCTGTGGAATTTTCAATCTAACAGTTATCTGGTTTTCTAGCAGGATTTTACCAACCGTTTGGCAGGTTTAACAGGTAACTAATTCCTGAACAAAGCTTGTTTCAACAGTTTTTCAAGATGTAAACTTTTACACCTTCATCAAAAAATATACTTCTCTTCTTTATGAGGTTTTTAATTGGGTAACACCAGGGCAAAGCACAACGAGCTGCCTGCAATTATTTGGAATTTTTATTATGCTCCAAGCTGATAATTGTATCATAAGCTGATAATTGTATCATAATAGATGGCTTGGTGAAGCCTAATTGATTTGCTTGTGTGCGTAGTGAGCGCGTTAGATTAAAGACAACATTGGTAGAATATGTTTTATCCCACGGCACGATATATCCAAGTGGTTCAGTCACGCTAGTTAGTAGTAATGTCCGGTAAAAAACTTCCTGGTAAACCAAAGCTGCCAAAAGTTTCGACATATATGATTGCAAAATTCAGAACTTAAAAGTTGGCTCAGTGCCTACTGCCTATCTTGGTGATTCAAGATAAGCCTTTTGCCAAGTTTGCAACAATGCAATCACAGCGAAGCATTGTGACCTTAAAAAGCACAACTGGTAGCAAAAGCACTCAAATAAGACTAAAGAACTTTTTGCATGCTCCCTAATGTAACACAAAGATTTTAGTTACAAAGACCAGACCTATAAATTTGTAGGGCTGAAGCTATGCTCAGATTGTTTATCGCTGACCATTGTTCTACTGTATAAAAACAGCAGACCAGTTGAAATAAGAGATCGTCAAGAACTGNGTGCCATACAAAAAACGAAGTAAGCTGCAGTGACATTTCTCAAAATGTTGACTAAAAGATAATTATGGGCCGAAAAGTGTGTTGGCCAAGACCGGTATTTTCAGCCCATGCATGTTGAGAGCGAGTGTAAGACGAAAAATTAATATGTTGTATAACTTTATAGGTTTCTTTTAAGCATGTTAAAAATAACATATTTTTAACAGAATTTCACTGTTTTTAGTACATTTTAGCTGAAAATTTGCGACAACACTTTTAGCAGAATCTAGCAGTTTTTTGTGACACCGTTTGGCAGATTTAGGTCACAACCATCTTGTCACACTGGCGGTCAGCATGATACACTTCCGACTGTCATGTTTCGGTGCAAACTGGAGTAAGCATGCAGAGATTAAAGCTATAGTAACATGGATGCCTTGCCCACACGCTTGATGATGGAGCAAGTGTTGAAATGTTTTTTAAACTTAGGGCCCCGGGCTCTTGAAATGCTACAGGCCCGCGCTACGTTAATCCGGCACTGGGTACTTCAATACCAATTCTGATACTATTACATCCAAGATGCAAACTTAGACATTTTAATACATAGGCCTATTACTTTTATGTGAATCGACATTATTTGGTATTATTATTCTTGATAACCAGCTTAAAACAGAATAAATGCAATGATAAACAGAAAGGTGGCAGATATCAAGATACTTAAACGTTAACTGATAACAAGAATTAAACCGTATCAAGCACTTCTTAGTTCTGTTTGCATTTCGTTCAAGTAATTCCAAGCTTGCTCACGCTAAACTCAGTGACTCATTCGATTTTAGTACGTCGTAAGATGTGCTTCTAGTTATTTTGTTGAGTGCCATTTTATATTCTAAGTGCAATAGAAAAATAAAAACAATTCAGTAGTGTTATGTCCTATGAATGAACGTAAAACTATATGTAATAAGTGAAAGTGAGTTTAACAACAGTTATCGATAACGACGGTAAGTAAGTGCATGCTCTTGTTCTTACTAACTGTTTTACTAATTTGTCTTTGATTGTGAACAGAAAGAATGAAATACTAAATTACAATAAGTAGAAATATTATTTTAACCATAGAAATTTTAGGACATATCAAACTGGGTTATTATGAGAGGTAAGGTTAGATTAAATTTTGGTTAGGTTAGCTTTACGGTTGAGTTAGTGTATTTTGGTCTGGAATCTGACATGGAAAGCTGATTTTTCTGAAAATAATTTTTAAAGAAAATTTTATTTACCCAAAACTGTCATTTGGATATATATATAGGCCTATGCAGTGGAACCCCGCTAGCACGACCACCCACTGGATGGCACTGAATTGGTCGTGTTAGCGGCGCCGGGGTGGTCGCGTTAGTGGATTTAATCACACTTGCATTCCTAATGGTTTCATATATTAGCTTCCCAAACGTTCACATCGCAGTTCGAATTTATCTGTCCATGGCAATATATAACTGCAGTGGGGAGGGATCTTTTTCAAAACTAAAAAGAATAAAATAGGAGGTTCGAAGTTGCATGGGTCAACAGCAGCTCAGTGTTCTCTTCCTGATGAGCATTGAAAATGATAGTGTAGAGACACAACAGAGGCTTGCAGAGAGAAGGGCAAACGGGGAGACGTCCCTTGGCATCCAAGGCCGACGGTGACCAAAAGAATGAATTTACAAAAAGTAAAAGGCTGTAACTGGACATTTTTCCTATTGGACAGCTGCTAACACATGGTGCATGGGTTTAATTTTTCGGAACTTGTTTTTTTGCCAACACTAGTTTTTACGTATTCAAATGCCAGTCATTTTCACATTCTTCAACACCAGGAACTTATACTCTAGGTGTGCGGCACACACCCAATGAAGCTGACAGCGACGTGACTTGTTCCAGAGCGTGCGATCAAGGGAAAATCACAAAAAGGCTTGAAAGATATAAATGGATGTTTAATTGATCTTCAGGGACAAATTTCAAAATTGTCCTATTTCAACTTGCTTGATTTAACTGACTTTTTGATGCATCTCTAGTTTCCAGTTTCATTTTTTGATGTGGCAATCTGGGCGTGCGCTAATGGAGCCGCATACCTGTGCTTGCAATGTGTGCATCATTTCGAGCTTCGTCATTAATTGGCAGTTCAGGTGGATTGATCACAACGGCTCACACAAGCCCGTATCTGTTCTGTCCCCCCAGTAGTTGTGCATATATGTTAACACTCACATAATAAAAAATTAAAATTTTCTTGCGTTGTTTATGCGCATTCCAAATTCTTGTGTAGTTTAGCAAGTTTAACCTGCCATCCCTGGGTGTCCGCCATCCCAGCCACACCTTCTTTGCTCAACTGCTGTTCGACGAGACATTCGTGCAGACTTACAGCTTTGCGTATGTGAACTACGCTAACGTAGCATTAGGTTCTACTCCCATGTTTTATAGCGTTGCCGGATATTTTTGCAGTTACTGTATAAACTGCTCCGTGGTAGCGTTGAGTGCTGTGTTTTGCTCCGGTCTCCTAACTTGAAGTGCTGATAATTTATGTTCATTATAGTGTCACATTGTACAACAACGACTAAGGTGAGTGCGTGTAGAATAATATGCAGATTGCCTCAACAAGCTTCGCCAAAACGTTGGTTTGCAAACGCAAATATGACGTCATATGATGACGTTGCAAACAGCGTATATCCAGTAACAATGACCACCATACGCTGCTGCTCAATACTAGAATTTGGTAAGGGGCATGCAATCAAGCAGTCGCCCCGCACACAGGGCATACAATCAAGCAGTCGCTCCACTACTGCTACCTTGCGGTATCAGATTATTGTTTGTCAAAGCTTGGGTTAAATTACGTGCTTTTGGGAAAGTTTCAGACAGATTGCCTAGAGGCACGTTTTGGTCAATATCGCCAACTTTCTGGTGGAATGTATAATATTTCCTTACGACAAGTTTTTGAAAGTGAGAAAAACTTCGCTTGCTTTCTACTCTAAAGCTGAAACTCAAAGAAAAGGACATAACGTTGACCAGTTTTGAGCTAAATTGGAATCAGTTTGGTCGCGTACCAAATGATTCAAATGAGAAGCCTGTGTTGCTATGCGACGACGATTTTGTGAAAGGTGAAGAGTATTTACCCGTAATTACTTACATTGCTGGGTATGTTTGCTTTTCTATAAACAAACGTTTGAAGTGCATTTGCTGCAAACGTCGAATGATTTGTGATGCTGCTGATGTCAAGTACATTGAAGCTTCTTTTACTGATGGCATTTCACGTGGTGGTCTTTTATTATCATCACCAGAAATGGTTCGCATTGCTTTGGTAAGCTACTTGGTTATTATTAAGCTTTGTGAAAGTGACGAGTTTCGGAAATGTTCTTCCCAGCGCGATTNTNCTGTTAAANTATCGCNGTCGTTCTTGGAANNGGAAGATTTTCCTTTTTTTTGATGGACAATTGTGANAACTGCCATGATCCACGTACAACAGTAAAGATGGCTTGTTGGATATGTTCAAACATTCTGCTGAACAATTATTGTTTTNAAAGAAATGATCTGCTTACCAATGATAAATTATCAGAAAAGAGAAAATTGCAGACTTTATCTTGATTTGACAAGTGTAAGCATTCACTTCATGCTTATGCACAGCCATTTCGCGATGAACGTTTTGATTAAACCGCTGAAAAGTTTGTTTTAACTATTAAGTGTGTCATAGAGGCAGGGCCGGATTAAGGGGGGGGGGGGG
>JGI24158J21664_10002160_pt1 | contig 23500 bp, 10 predicted proteins | sample Ectturendosymbi3_FD_21664 | JGI IMG/M metagenome (IMG submission 21664) | reverse complement strand
ACGCAGGTCGATAAAAACAGACAAAACAGAACGTAGTACAAGGCATTGAAGCCGGCGGAATCACAGGGTTACAGACACTTTTTGCAACTGCATCGAAGACAGAACCATAGGTTTACAGACACATTCTTTACACTAAAGTTAGCTAACACGTAACGCTTGTTACAAAACTACTGCGCAGTAGGGCGCCGATTCCTAAATTGGTTCCGTCTAGGTAAAATGCGGAAGCATTGTGTCATGTGGCATGACACGCCATCAGTCAAACGGTGAAAACGTATTGACATTTTGGCAAAGTTGTTGTAGGTTGAAATACACCTGAACTGAGAACGAAAACTTGTGAAATGTTAGATTTAACAAGAAGTGGCAAGCGCAAGTTGTTTTTTCTCTAAGCCTAGAAGTTCTGGAAGTTCAGTTTGGAAAGAATAAGACTTTCAAATGAAAAAGAGATTGAGGTGAACATTCATTGCACTGCTTGAGGTCACTGGGCATAAAACTATCGCCAAAGTGTTTTGGCAGTGTCTATTTTGCCTCATGAGGCAACAGCTCTTCTGGAGCTCTTTTACCTTTGGACAAACAAAATTGTTTGAAATGGTCACATGACAAGTTCAAAACGCATAACTTTCTCACTTGATAAAGACATCTGTAACGGCTTAGTCCAATGGACGAGTTCAATGACGTAGCCAGCCCAGAAATTTTTGGGGGACCAAAATGTTTGATTTTAGGCGAATAGCGCTGTTTTGTTTGGAAAAACGGTTCTCGAAGCACAAAATGACTATATTTTCCGAAAATTTTTGGGGCCTTGGTTCCTTTGGCCCTCGCCTGGCTATGCCTATGCGAGTGCTGTCATGGTTTCAGTGCTGGCAAGCTATGTTAGTGGCTTCTTGTTTGTTTGCGCAAACTGAAGACTAACCCTAACTCTAATCCTGAACCCTAACCCTTGTCTTCTTGTGCGCATCATACTTGTCACATGACCACTTCAACCATTCGTGTCTGAATAAAGGCAAAATAGCCACAACTTTTGCCTCTTGAGGCAAAATAGACATTACCAAATATTTCCACTAATGTGCAGCTGAATGGGCAGTTGCGGATTTGGATTTGATATCTGAGTCCATCATTTGAAAGTTTTGGATACGGATTGGATATGGAGTTTACGAAAAAAATTCGGATCCAATCCGATTGCAAAATTTCGATATCCGTCCACCACTGGTACACTGTACATTAGGTTGCAAGCGACGAAATACAAAACAGGTATGTTTTTCTCTGCCAAACCTAACGATTCAATTTTTTAAATCTATAATCCACTTTTGAAATTTCGGACATTAGAGATTTTTTTGAATTATTTCCGGACACAGAGGTGTTAATTCTGAAATTCCGGACATTTGGCAGAGGTGGCCAGAGTCAGTGGCGGCTCGTGGTGTAAATGGCCGGGAGGGCTGCAGGGCTGCGAAATTTCATCTGTGGTTGAATATATAGGATTGTCGCCTGGCTGTTTTTATAATTAGTGGCGTTTCCAGTCACTCCAGCAGTCCTAATCTTATCAAACTCGTAATTTTAAGTTGTCCTTATTCATAAATAGAAAACATTCACTTCAGTTTAATGAAACCAAACCCAAAAGCGTAAACACAAAAGAATCAAACAGGTCACATCAAAAGTATGACGCATAACCACTGCCACCAAAGCTGCAAAGGTGAGAGTCGAATCCAGCTCCACTCACCTACTGAACTTAGAACATTCCGCTCGACTATTAAGGCATTACTGATAAAAGGACAAAGCTTAGCATTTTATTCAAACCGTGTCGTGGCAGCAGACCTAGGCTAGAGCCACTTTCTTTGAGGGGTAGTTTAATCAGGTTCTTTCAAATGAAGTTTAAATTTTCCAAAAAATTTCAAACAGTTTATAATTTTACACAAAATTTCTGTTTTTTTTTAACTGGATTGTTATGCTTTTCCAGTAAAAGTTTATATCCTGAATCAGTTACAGCTGCAATGTTCACCTTACCAAAAAATTGAAGTTCTACTTGAATGCTTATACTATCGGCTTGCCAGATTTCCCATGCTTGAAAATTTTCACATTTCGATGTTTTAAATTAGTCACACCTTTTGTTGTCCAAGAATGATATCCACCAACTACTGCCGTACATCTGCAAACGCCAACCCTAGACAGCTCATCAACTTAGCCTACTGTTGCAAGCTGCACTGGTGCAGATCAGTGTTGAACATGATCCGGTCTCCGGATCGCGATCCAACCGGATTTTGCACTTCAGAACCGGATCCGGGTTGGACTGGATTTTGAAAAAAAACTCAACCGGATCAGACATGGATATCCAAACTGCATTGATCAATGCAGTTAAATGCTTAATCAGAGTTTTTTCGGATATAAACCGGATTGGATCAAATATTTCGACAGGTCTACCAAATTAGGATCGGACCGGATTACTGAAAGAAAATTTTGGACTGGATTAAGATTCCAAAACTCTCCGTTTTGTTCAACACTAGTGCAGATAAACGAAGGGCTGTATTTTCGCAGCCCCAGATTGGCGACCAGATTTGAATCCAATGCCGCCAATATCGCCAAAGTACTAGTAAAAGCATTGTTAAACTCAATTATAGAACTCAATACCCAAGGAAAACATGTAGCAAAAACAGTCAAGATCATATTTCCTCCGTTTTTTCTTTAAAAATTCATCGTCAAAATAACAAAAACGCTTTGCGATAGGCTGATATACCACCATGTTTCTTGTATCCAATTGTTTAGTTTCTTTCCTTAAGGGCTGTGCCGAAGAAATCCCAGAAATCGCCAAATTCATCGGCAAGTGTGCTGAAAACGTCATTGCATAAACGGCAACGTTGGAAAAGAGCGAAACATTGGTTTTGTTGGATTCCTAGGAAACGTTGAGCGAAAATGGTGTCGGAAGTTCCGAAAATGATTGTGTTGTGAAATTTCGTAACTAAATCCAAACTTAAGACAAGTTTGGCCGTTTGACGGAATCTTTTGTGTGACATTTTTCAGGGAGGGCTGCAGCCCGGCAGCACGTCTCACGTCTAGATGAGCCGCCCCTGGCTGGAGTCATTTTTTCAGACTGCGGATCCACTCTTGTTCCAAAATTTTTGAAACCGGATATTTTCAAACTTGAAAATTTGATTCTTGTTTAGACTCCGATTACCATCGATCCAACCGATATTTATCCATGTTTTTAGTTAAGAAATGACCGCGCAGATTCCTGCTACTGCCAATACTGAAAAGTGACTCGGGCCCGTGTCCGTTTTTTCACAAAGTTTAGAATCCGGGTCCCAAAGAAAAACACAGAATCCCGCCAGAGTTGACTCCTGCACTTTGGATCCATAGCCACCTCCGCAGGGTCAAAGTCAGGATTTAGCATCAGGAGGGGCCAAAAACCAGAAGGGGGGCCACATTTTTAAAATACTGTATTAGATATATGCAGCAATCAGGGAGCCAAACGTGAAATGGGGGACCGGGCACCACTGGCACCCCCGCTGGCGACGGCCCTGCACCTCCGACATTTATCAAGCCTGGACTAGTGTTAATTTGCAATGCCGATGATATCTGAGAATGAGGTTTCCTGAGGAATTTCATATAAAAATGAAGTTTTGACCTCTCTGTATTGACTGTGTGTATCAACTAAAACTGCTTTGTAATACGCTACGGCTGATCATTTTTGTGTGTTTGTGTAAGTGTTATTCCAGTGGCTCCCAACCTTTGCAAGCTTGCGGTGCCCTAAAGCATAGGTTCTCCAAGTGTTTCGTACGGAGCCCCAGGGCTCCGCGAGAAAAACCTCGGGGCTCCGCGAGCTATTCGTTTACGTATTAAAATATTGAAGAAATTTATTGTGGGGCGCCGTAAATGATGGTCAGTCTCTTCATGGGCTCCATAAAACCAGAAGTTTGAGAACCCCTGACCTAAAGGAAAGAAATATAATATGCGGCACCTAGTGGCGAACCCGTAACAGTTTGCTTTAACGTTTGATGACAGATTGAAAAGTGTATTTTAATAATTTGTTTAAAAAACGTTTTTTCTCGCGGAACCCCTGGGTATTGTAAATGGCACCCCAGTTGGGAACAACTACTCCATTACTCCTGTGATATGACGATGAGTCTGACTCAAAATGATGCGTTGATGACGTCACAAAAGTAGCGCCGTGATGCTTGACAACCAAGGTCATGTCTGCAAACAACGCAGCTGGCTCCACCGTGGCTGTGCAACTACGCTCCGCAAGCTGAAAATGTATTCGAGAGCTTGGTTTGACTTTTCAGTAAAGCATTGACTATATTTGTAGAAATTACTTCTTCTGGCTAAATGTGCGCATCTGATTTGAGGGAAATGGCTGAAGCGCTAGAATTCGATTGAAGTGAATTACTAGGCCGAATCTAAGTCCTGGCTAGGTCTGGTCTGTACTTATTACTTGGCCTGCAGTACTGCTTGTGCTGGAGTTCATAGAAGAGAGTGCAATAAGCAGGACATCTGTTTTTTACATTGTACATCTGTTTCCAACCTTGTCTCTTCAACCTCATTCGGATTCGGGTATACTGTAGTAAATGCCCTGCCCTATATGTTCAGTGGCCTTAGCTAGATTAATTTTTAGGTTAGGTATTTTTAAAAATATAGTTGGGGATAACCTCTTCAAGGTTGGAAACCATTTATAAGTACTCTGAAATTCAAATTGCTCCGAGGGCCAAATGGTGACTTATAAAGTAACCAATTACCAAGGACTGCTTTATGACACTGACAAAAAATGGCAGTAACTTGACACTTAAATAGAAATAGCTTTTACATCTTATTTCCTGCGAAAGGTATGTGAAGTATAGTCAAATCATTTGTGGACATCTTTACTTCTGTTTAAAAGCAACTTGTTCACCCCTGAACAAGCACCTTTAAACACTGAGAATAAACAACATAACTTGATGTTAGATATTTAAAACCCCCCCAAAAATTGCAGTGTTGCAACCTCTCCATGGGCATTGCATTGAATGCGTGATTCACCATGAACGGGATGTGCGTGAAGAACAACACCCATATATATGTGGCACGTAAAAGCAATAATAGAGTGGTCATGGCATTTGATCTCTATTGTTGCTTGCTGTCACAGTGTGAAGCTTTGTGCACTTGCCGCTTGGGCTTTCTGATCGCAACAAAATTGTGCTGTGACCAGGATGTGAAGGTCATTTCAGATGCAGCCTTCACAAAAAGAACATGTGATTGGTGCGGTTCATTATAGAAAGGAGGGAATGTTGCTGCAACCTCTCCATTGGCATTGCATTGAATGTGTGATTCACTATGAACAGGATGTGTGTGAAGAACAACACCCATGTGGCATGAACAAGCAATAATAGAGTGATTATAGCATGTGACCTCTATTGTTGCTTGCTGCCACAGTCATACAGTGTGAAGCTTTATGCACTTTTCGCTCGGGCTTTCCGATTGCAACAGGCTGCACAAAATGCCCTTGCAGGCTATATATGGCCCGTGGACTGTGTGTTTGAGACCCCTGACCCAGATAGTATTTGATAAATATTTCAGCCTTTTTTTTACGCCTTTTTACACATTAAGTTTTTAACTTGCTCACTACTTATAATTTTAATCAGTTGAGATCAAGATATAAGTGGCAGTGTAGTAACAAAGAAGACTTGAAGAATAACTAGTGAAAGGTAACTTGTGGAGACTAAACTTTGGGTTGCAGTTATGAATCCAATAGGAATTAAAGGCAAAAGGTATTCATGTGTAAAAGTTTAAGTTCAGCATGCAACAACAGAAAATTATATCCATTAGCATGTCGCTTTTAGAGTTCTGTGTGAAGGAAAATATATTTATTGACTGCCAAGATCAATGCAAAATCGCTGCATGTAAAAGGGTGTTGTGAAAAACCTTAGATGTGCAGAGTTTGATTATATCAGAGAGCAGTTGTTTTAATGTATTCATTAAAAGCTATGAAGTGGTGTAATAGTAAGGCAGTACTTGGCTCCCAACTTGTACTGTGTATTAACTCTTGATACACTAATCATATGCGAATGACGCACTACAATAAATATATTCATAGGTTGTTAGTTAACTTAAAGGAACTAAATTTTATGAAAGAAGTTGTAGTTACCTCATTGTTGAAATCAATTTTGCTATGTTATATCAATAGTGACAAGGCTTTTAACCTTTTTTGCACTCATTTGCATGTACACTGATTGTGTTTGAGCAAGTTTTCCAAATATCCTAAGCTCTTCATAGTGAAGATGGATGTAAGCTTGCAATGCACTCGTAATCTGAAAACTATGCACTAGATTTTTTCGATTTTTTCAGAAATTCTGATGAACTTCTTGTTCTGTGGCATACATTGGCGATGTTTAATACTGTAAAATACTGTTTTTGATCCTGCTTTATCTGTCCATTTATATGTTCAGTCTCACTGTCATGTAAGTCAGGCTTAGATTTGTAACTCTCTTGGTGTCTGGAGATTTTTCCTATGAGAATATATTAGGTACCAGGCAGTTTTTTACCATTTTATGCTAGTTTCCTAATACGTTTCCTAATACACTTTGTAATAAAAATCTAAACATGTGCTTCATTTGTTAAATGTATAACTTCTCTTCATAGTTATCATATGTAAATATACAAACTTTTGAAATAAAAAGATTACAGCTGGCATCCAAAAGATGCCAGATCCAAATTTGTACTCATCCAAGGTTTCTGTTCCATAAAAACCCGTTTTGTGCAATGTATGTAGGCTGGTAGCAAAAGTTTTAAATATGTTAAAACTATAAAAGACTTTAAAACAGAATATGCGTAACTTTACTATTTTTGAAGAGGAAGACTTAACAAATTTTGGCTCTAGGGATTTTTATTAATTTATAAGCCCAAATTTTGGAATGAATTGGGTTGAAATTTATGCTAATAGCTGAGTATATTTCATGGCGGATGACTTGCTACTCATATGGATACAATTTTACCAATTTTTTTATTGAGTATTTTTATTGATAATTATTTCTTGTCTGTACTAAAGCTACAGGTAACATTCTCAGTGAGTAGTTTAATTGCACATAAGAGGTAAATTTGTTTTGAAGACTTATATATTTTTTAAATGACTCAGTCACTTCAGAAATGTTAGTAAATAGGTTCTGGAGTAAATTTTAGCAGTAGAGACATTTTCATGCAATCATTGGATATTTATGCCATTCTACATTCTCATTTGAAGCAGTGAATAGATAGCACAGTAGCAAATATTTTTTATGTACATGAGTCTTTTGATACATTGTAACTGTTTTCCAAACTACTATTTCTTTCAATTTTTCACAACTTGGTGAGCATTCAAATTAAAATTTCTATTCAATGCAAGGAGTATCAACATGCATCCATTGTGTGGTATTTTGCAAAATAAGTATGATTTACGTTTTGCCATTTTTTTAGTTGTGTCTTCAGCGGTGTTGTAAAAATGATTCAAATTTGTGCATTTCATATGCACATGTTTATGTGACTATTGATGAGGAAAAGAAGCTTTATCAATTTCATTGAAAACAATTAGATTTGTGTAAGGTCAAAATTATTTTTGAAAAATTAATGCTAATTATTTAATTATCACTCAGCATTTATCCAGTAAGTACCACCCTTCATATCAAATTTTTTAAGAAAAACTTCATCCATATAATTATAAATGGTCCAAAATTCACTTAGTTCATATGTAATATTCTCCAGGTTATTTGCTATGATAAGAAGTACCCAAACTGTAAACCATCTGTCTATTTTCACTCAGTTGAGAGTTTTTTATGGTCTGCCATACTAATTTGAAGTTTTTTTTGGCTTCAGCAAGCAATGTACCTTTTTCATTAAATTTAACTCAAGGATTTATCTGTAATGGATCGACTTGCAATTATGCATTCTATTATTGCAAAAACACTATTTTTACTTTCTTACCATCCCAAGATTATTTAAAAGCAGTTTGCACATGAACTTAAGCCTCAAATGCTTCAGTGAACCACGGCTTGAATTGAAGAGCCTGATGTATGCAAGTTCTGTCTATGCAAAAGCAGAAAAACACTTGGAAAAATGTTACAAACCTATGGAGTGCCTTGCTTGCTATAATGAAAATCCTCAAAAAGTTTCTCTTTACTGTATGTTTCCATCAGAGTCTTTGTTTTCTGCATTCACAACATCAATTTAGATTTTTTGGTGGTTGAAGTTCGGAAACTATCGGCATGTATTGTTTCAAGCCAATTACTTCATTGTATTGTGCTGTTTATTTGTACTTACAATCTTTTAATTTGAGTAATATGTTTGCTGACTTTTATTTGGACGTTGAAGTCTGTCCTGGATGAATCCTTCCCTACTTCTTAAATGGAAACCATTGTGGTCAAGATTTGTAACTTACGTTCTTTTCATCAGCAGCCGTGTTCACTGACTGCTTTATTGCCAAGTGTATATATTTTTTAAATGGTTCAAGTGGTTTTGAATTTCAAAACTTGGATAATGTGTCTAAGCTGTTGCTGAAATCTGTGGCAAGTATGAGCAGTGAAAACCGCATTCACCTTGATCAGCATGCTGCATCCAGTATAGATGCCTACTTCGAATACCGCAACATTGTAGGGGATGACGATAATGGCACACTCTTTACCCCTGAAGAATATGAAGCATACAAGAAGAAGGTTATTCCCCAAAGAATGCAAAACAGATTGTATGTGAGTTGGACAAACAGCGAAGGCATGGATTGTAAGTTAATTGGACCGGAAACTCCTTGTTTTTGCAAGCACCGTTACAAGCAACACAAAACAGACTTCGAGCTTCCTGTATCGTCGGCCTCGTCGCTAAAATGCAAAGTGGCTGGATGCCTTTGCTCAGGTTACAATTACATCCCGAAAAATGGCAGTCAAGCGTTAAAATGCCATTGCAAGCATTCCGCACTTGAACACAGTGCGGTCTCACCCAACGCATGCCATAGCAGGAAGTGCAGCTGTAACGGGTTTCAAACTTCGTATCGCTGTGGCTGTGGTGACCTTGCTGCAGCACACAAGCTTCTTGTTGAAACTCGCCAGCAGCGACTTGAACGAGGACATCCTGTGGCAAAATTTGAACCACCATACGCAGCCATGGGTGGACTGACTGGTCTAAGTTCACTTATTGACGGATATATGCGGCTAGACGAGAGCGGCGTTGGTTGTCCGACGAAGGAATTTCTAGAAAGTGCGTCAACGTCGCAAAACGAACGCCAAATGTCTGTCTCTACTAGTTATCAAAGCCGATCTAAGCAAGCAATCACGAAGAAACTGTCGAAAACAAAACAAATGCAATGAAGTGCAATTTTTCTATTTGAAGCTTTCCCTATTGTAAATTACGTTTTGTTTTTGTGCTCTCTTTTAAGAGACAGCAAGGTTTCTTTAAAATTTATTTGTACGAATTTGGATACTAGACAGCTACACAGACCGTTTATTGGTGGGTCGTTTGGGTAGTAGACTTTTGTTGCTCAAACACTCCCGCAAGTTATTAGGTTTTGAATCTTTTTACAAATTTTCGTGCAAAAGGGGAATTTGTTGTTTTACGATGAAGGGACCGATATTGTGTTTGCGTATTAAAATTTCTGTCATCAAATCATATTAGAAACAGGTGTGAGTGTTTCTAATAAGTGAAACTCGTCTGCAGAAGATGAGATGCTGTGCAGGAAAACAATTAAGGTTTTTGATTTGTTCGAAGTGGGAAAACTAATGTTCATGCCGGTTGGAACGGCCAAAAATATACTTTTTAAGCGTCAATATTAACAAACAGCAACTTGCCACTTTGTGGCACTGTAACCAAAAATACTTGATTACCTGTTGGAGTTGCGTTAAAAAAGATTTGAGATGACACTTTCAACGAATTCAATTTCTAATCACAACAGCGTTGTTAAGACGCGGAAATCGTTTCTTTTCCACTGTTGCCGATGTGGTACTTAATATGATCAGTTCTCCTAATTGAATAGATTGTTTGTTGTCGTCTGATATGAACTGTTGACAAGTTTGACAAGTTCGCTGGGTTGCTGAGTTTCTCCATATATGTAAGTCTTACTATTCTGACCTTGAAACTCTGATAACGTCATATGTGTTCTGCTTCAGATCACAAAATGTGTTGCTTGGCAAGGCCACCTTCAGCGTATGCCAGCGTGGTCCAACTACAGACCCGCGGGCCGCATGTGGCCCGCCACAGCATTTTTAGTTGCCCGCGGAAGCATTCAGGATAAATCTTCAAATCTGAATTTGTTGAAAAGCGTGTGATGTTACATTTGTGTCACTGAATTGCTTGCGCTGGTTAAAGTGCATTTGCACGAGAACAATGTTTGCCACCTTTTCTGTGTACCATTTTGTTTTATTTGTTTATTTTATGATCAAATTAGAAGGTACGGCCCACCGCTCACCCTCCGCTGGGGCACCAACCTCTATATGTTTTCAGGGTCCCGGCGTTCGTTGTCTTAAAGAGTACATCTGGCGCAGTGAACTCAGTACCAACAAATAAATCTGTCTGTCTATCCGCTGAACGCGGCCATCGTAAAGTGGACCGCGAACCAAATTGATTGCCCATCCCTGCAGGTAATTCCAGTCAGAACAAGCATACCATCTTTTAATAGAGCCGTGCAATAATAATGGTGTTAGAGATTGCAGAGAGCTTCTGGAAATTAATCAGCAAAATGTGTGAGAGTACGTTTTCTATGATGAACAATCACATCTACGAACCGAAATCGAATGGAAGGCGAAACACTGTACGTCAGTTTCAGAAAACCTCGGCCACAGGCATCCCACTGATAGAGATTTGTAATTAATTGCTATTGTTTCAATGACTCACTCGCTTGTCTTCCCTTTTTTACTTTTAACTGTTCTGAATCTGTTGTTTTATAGGCTACATCATTTTATTGGAAATGGCCCGCGAGTTGTGTTTTTGTAAAATACCCCCCCGCAGGTGAGAAGTAGTTGGACCACGCTGACTTATGCTATCATCGTAATCTATGGTTTGGGAATAAATGCTTAACTACAAATGCTAGTTTTTTTCATAGCCTGTTTCTTTGATTTTTACATTTGTTGGCGTTGGAAGATTTACTAAATTTTAAATATAAGTTACTTTTTTACATGTCTTGAGTGCTTACATCGAAAATCAGAGCGACTGCAGGAAAAATGAGATATGTGACACGAAATCATCAGTGGCGTAACTGACGGGGGGCAGGGAGCAAGTTTCCCTCCGGCAAGCTACATGAAAAACTGGGCTCCCTTTAGCTGACATTTTGATATATTTAGAATCCTTTTGTTTTCAGTAGGTTGTTGTTTTTCTTGTGATTTGGGGTGTTTTCGCTTTTTTCTTAGCTGGTATAAACACCCACGGCATCCGAATTCACCATCATTAACTTTTTTCTGAGCGTTGGCAAGTGGGACCCCTTCAGCTAAGTTTTGTCCCCCATGGCTCAAAGCTCTAGCTACGCCACTGGGAATTATGCAGATGAAGGGACGGTATACTTATTAATGAAGACTATTTGGCACCAGTTTAGAGACGGTCAAGTGTGTGTAATGAAAATGGATAATAAAATGGATGAAACTTTAATATACTGTATATCGTAATTGTAAGCTAGACCTCGCAAACATTCAAGTGGCGCCCCTGAGTCAAAATATATTGCAATGTTTAGCATACGTTCATCAGCCTTAATGCGTTAAGGAGTTTTTGATTCGGAGCTTTCCCGGCAATTAACTGCTCATAGTAAGAAAGAAAAGGGGTGATGCTTACTATGAGCAGTTGATTTCTTTTACGTTTGTCTAAAACAGCTATGTCCAACCCGCGGGCCACATGCGGCCCAGTTTAGTTTTCGCTGTAGCAAAAGTATCCTGCATACTGACAACCTGTCCTTGTTTTAATAATCTTGAATTTGTCATATTTGATGCAGGTGGTCCTCAGTGCCACTTTATCACGTCTGTTACCATTGCAGTTAGAATTCGAATACTTTCAGTATATTAGTTTAAGCTAAATTTAGTTTGCTAAAATCAAAGCAAGCTGTTGTGCGGCCCTCAACGATATGTCACTCAATGTGCAGGCCTGGTCAAGATAGTGGCATACTTTTTGGCTCAGTAAGTCATTTGGGTTGGACATAGCTGATCTAAAATGTATAGATACCCACCTGGGAAAACGTTGGCTTATCCGTCTTGCTAAGAATCTTTTCATCTATTTCTGGTATGGGCTCTAAGAAAAAATGAAAGGAAGTTTTTGTAATGTTAAGAAAAGCACGTCGTCAACAGCTCAGCGCGAAAAGAGTTCGAGGCCTTAAAACATCCGTTGCCGTAAAAATGACATGTTGGTCTACTTTTAGCGATATTTTTGTGAAAGTCACAGGAACTCGCGTACTTTGTCCTTTTGCGAGACACACTTTAACAGTTATTTGAATAAATAGATGCAGAGCTTTGCAAGATCGTGATGTAAATAAGCTATCACTTTCATATGTGTCTTAATAAATATTCTGATGTTTTCAATGAATTTGTTGTTCTGAAACAAAACATAAAAATCTGTTTTGTTTGTGTGACAAAATGTTCTAGATGTTTTAGAAGTAGACATCAGAATCAGGGCCGGCCCTAGTAGTTGCGGGGCCCAATGCAAGAACCTGGCGCGGGGCCCCACGGTAGCGGTGTTATGCTGTCATCGTCCTCAGTCAACTGGGCTAAGACTTCTTTGATTACGTTATTTTAGCAAAATAACTATATGAATATCAAAAAAGACCGCACATTTTTGGAGTTCATCGGTATGGACGTGACAACACAACAGTTTCTTTTATTTAGAGGAGCGTAAGCTAGGCATAGCTCAGGTACTCCCAGTTACGTCCATGTTTATGACTAATAGTATGCTGCTGTGGTGGACATTAGAGGTGTACCGCAACCAGGAGGTTCGAGCGGCGAGCGTAAGTGCAAAGTTACGTCGATCAAACCGAACGGACAAACGAATTGAACTTACAATGCAATCACTTCACTCTTGTTGAACGGCACGATCGTTTGAAGAACAACTGATTTAGAGAAAACTACTAACACGAACTGATTGCTTTTCTCACTTTCGGTAACCATTACCGCAAACACGTTTTTGCATCGGGTAACGCCTGGCCGCGCGATACTATCCGCTCTATAACGCATTACATGAAAAGAATCAGACTTCACAACAAAGCAACCGATGAATCCGCCCAAAGTTCCCGAAAAGCCCAATTTTAGAGTAATTCATAATGGGAATGCAAACTGTTCTTTATGAACTAGAAATGTAATGTACAAAGGTTTTACAACTACAACGTCACAGATGTAGAAACACTTATCAAACGCAATACATTTTTTAATAATAGTCAGCAAATAGATGAAATAGAAACACGTAGCCGTCCAATATGTTACAAAAGAGGAAAGAGTGTGCTGGATGACATTCACAGTTTTTGCCCTGCCCAGTTGAGCTGCAGAGCCTGTTTTTTTTCAAGGTTTGACCGTGGTAACCGCTAAGACATTTTGAGAGACCGCAACTATTTCATCTGAATATCGAGACTGTCATAAAGCGAGGTTTTAATGTATTTTGGTTGCGGTTATGCAGTGAGGTTCTCCTGTATTTTAAGAGACCGTTGAAAAAATTTGGGAAACCGTTACGGTCCCCCAAAAGGTGTTAACAGAAACACTGAGAGCAGCTTTAAATGTCCTTTACTTTACGAACCTGGACTTCGAAGTAGTGGTTTTTCTACCATTTACGCTCGCAAATAGGCAAAATACGATGAAAGATTGGTAGGGCGGCAAATGATAAAAGTACTTGCACGACCGACAAATAATGCGGAACAATTTATGGACAAAGAAGTTCAATTTAAGTGCGATTACTTCACAAAGTTTTGCGCTGGTTTGCATGAAATTTTTGGCTTCCACAGGTTCAACCTCTCATCTTTTGTCGTTTGTTTCAATGTCGCAGGGTTAATTATATTTTGACAAGATATTAAAATATCTAGTCTATGTTACCATCTTCCATGAAGCAAATTTGCAAGACTTTTTCAAAATGCAGATGACCCACAACGAACTAAGAACTTTCCAAAACAGAAGGATCTTTCGAGAAATGAACAACGCTACGTTGGAAGAAATGCCAGCAAAGTTGATGCGACAGACGTCTTGATCTGTTCATTGCGAGTTGAATCACTACCCTCCAAGGTTCCAACGCGGTATTGAAAGTATTGAATTGTGAAATTGGATTTCAACACCTTGTAAAAGTATTGAATTTGGCCAAAATGTACATTAGGTATTGAAAAAGTATGAAAATTTCAAATGCAGTCATTTTTTATTCAAATTTCGTTTTTTACCGCTTATGACGGTTTTGCAAACGTTTTTTGCGTTATGTTCCATGAATCAAATTTTGGAAAAATGAAGATAACTGATGGTATTAAAGTTCTTAAATTTAATATTGAAAAGGCTGTGTAAAGCAAGGAAAATGTTGTTTGAAACTGTGTGGGAACCCTGACACACCTTGTTTGCAATAGCTGCAGGTCTACTGCACAAGTACCAACCAAATTCTATCCATAAAGAGCAGGACATGGTGAAGCGCAGATACGCCCTGGCATGAGAATTGAGCACATTTTAATAACGTTCTCAGTAATTAGAGGGAATTTATGGTTTGTTCAAACTGAGATAATTATTTGCTAACAATGAGATTTATCAAGCTTTATACAATTCTCGAGCGCAAGGAGTATCTCGCAAAATGAAACAATCTGCCCAAGCGCTACGGCGCGGGACCCCAGAGGCGCGGGGTCCAATGCAGCTGCATCGGCTTAAGGCCAGCCCTGATTAGGATCGTAGTGATAAATAATTATTTCTATAATCTTGGTAATGTGTTTTACAGCTAATTTGCGATCTGATTCAATCACTAGGTGCTAAATTGGCGTGAAATTTAGTCCGAGTACGGAAAGCAGTTCTTTGAGCTTTTGGCAGTAATTTAGCGCCCGGTTCTTTTTGTCGGAAAAAGTGTTTCACACCCTCAAACATTTTTGCCACCCTGCGGCTATGCACCGTGCGCTGCGATGCATTTTTTCTGTTGGGTTTGTCAAGCTTTACTGAACTAGCTGCTAAGACCACAGACATTCTCCGACGCAGTATGTGTTTATCGCTTGCTCGCGTTGAGGTAAAGAGAGGGCGAGAACGTAATAACGTCACAGAGACTTATTTTAACACAAATTCGCACATTATGGTGTCACATGTACATGCAAGCCTCAACATCCCTGTTTCTTCGAGAGCTAGTTACAATCCAAAATTAGAACTATTGGTTTACGCAGGCCTAACACAAAATAAGGTAGTACAGAAAAAGTTCAGCAATATGAAATGCTTCGGCTATAAGACGTTTGCTAATCACAGGTGTCAGGCATCCAGGGCAGGTGTTAGCAAGTGCGGGGCCCGATTGGAAACACTTTTGCTTCTGCGGGGCCCCACTCAGGGGTGTGTAGAAATTTTTGGGGGGCTGCATCAAGTTATGATAGAAATCGGTGATGTTAAAAGCGATGTCTGAAAGGGTTATACTAAGACCTGCAGAGACTTGAATGGACAGCGCCGTAACAACCAATAAATACATAATGTGAGTGTAGATCTCCCAATAAGTTTAAACCTACGTTTTAATTTTTCAAAACAGGCAAGTACTGTAGTAGCCTCAAACGTCCACGAAAGTTATTCCACTTACCACCTTTTCATACTTTTTGCAACTTTCAATTTATTGGGCACTATCTCAGAAATTACGACGCCAATCTGTGAGATTGATGCCATAACCCTTTTTTCGGTAGTATCTCATGATGAAATTTTCACCACAACAACATTATGAGGCTTACTTCACTTGAACTTCTGTTACTTTGCAAATGGCTTAACCAGGCCCGTAACCGGCTTGGGACACCAGGGGTTGAAGCGTTCTCTGAGAGGGACCCAAATTTTGTAAACTATGCCTAACACATTTTTCCAGGAGGGAGAAAAATTTCTAGGGGGCTTCGTCCTCCCTGGTTACGCGCCTGGGATTAACTGTTAGTAATTTTATGTTGCTTTTTAAGGAACCGTTATTTTTTGCACAACTAAAATAGTCATTCACAATTATAACTAGGTTTATTTCAACAGTTTTCGACAATCTCAGGTTGCCCCATCAAATCTCCACGAGGGAGCATGAAAAAACGCTATTAAAAGAGTGATTAAGCACTAAGCAGCACACATGTGTAATTACGAACTAAACGTTAGCTTCATATTAGAAGACAACTAGCAGTAACTGTTGAAACATCAGCAAGTATCGAACCGTATTTTGCAGCTACTATCGAAAACTAACCTGTCAAAACCGAAACACTTTCCAAATGAAACAAAAAACAGCTTCAAACCTAAAGCCCTCTCTGCCTTAACGAGGTGCCATGAAAAATTTTGGCTGCACATTACTGAAGACAGTGACCATTCTTGCTAAAGAATTTTGATGAGGGCGAAATCGCGCATTTCACTTGGATTTTTATTTTCGTTGGCAATGGATCCCACGCTTACAAAATACTGTGGGCCCCGCCAGGTTTTTTCTTAATGTTTGACCTTACTGACTGAAAATACATTCTGAGAGACCGCAACTGTTTCATCTGAATACCGAGATGACTGCAAAAGCGTAAAGCAAGGTTTTTGTGTGTTTTGATGGTGGTAATAAACATGGGTGGCGGAACATTTTTCAAAGTGGGGGGGCACAAATGCAAATAAAAAAACTATAATTTTTGTGGTTTAAATTGTTAACTGTGATGTCACAAACATTGAAATGTGACGTCATTAACTTTTGTCAGCAGGTTTAAGCAATTTTATGCAATATTTTATAAGCCCTCAACGACCTCTAACTACAGGCGCATAGCTAGAAATTTTCATAGGGGGAAAACAACAACCAAGTATCAACATTTAAATATTTAATGCTCCTTGTACTTGAAGCATCATCCATAAAACGTACATTTATTTGGCGTTTTTTTCCTGAACAATTGTGTTTGGATGTCAGTCGGAAATAAAAAATCTATTTCCATTGAACTGACAAGTTTAAAAGTTTGTATTTAGAAAATTTACAAGCGCTATTTTGGATGAAAGCCACCATTTGCTCGTAAAAATTTCCTGCAATGCGCTTGTGAAAATCTTGTTGCTATAAGTGCAAGATCTACTGTATGCTTTTTTCAGCCTATATTGCAGTTTAGCAAGAAGTCATTGTGGCCGCCATTATGATTGCGATTTTTTATTTACACGCTTCTGATATACACTGATACAAGTTCAATCGAAGCCGAGTAGAGACTTTGCTCTTAGGCACCGACTTCCGAAGCAAGTCGTCTACAAAACGTACGCGCATATAACACGTGGATCTTGTTTTCAACCAATTCTTGAGCGACTAATTGACGTATGTAGCTGGTCAACGTAAACGGTCGAGCAGGGGTTAGTTCCGGCCCGCAGCCCCTTCGCAATTCATAGTACAGTAACTGTATGGCTCGTCTAGTGGCATTAGGCTATATTATATTTTATGAATCTGCCCTCCTTGCAGCTTCTTGTATTGCATATTAAGGGGGACTTATTTGAGAAACCGCACTGTGTTACAATTGTGCTGTATTTTATATTTTGGGTTTTCGCTATGAACTGTGAAAATCAGGAGTTTAATCTGGTTCAAATTCCATAAATTCCCAAGTTTTAACAACATTATAAACAGCAAAGGAACAGAATTGTTGGTAGAAAATTAGTGCGCCCCGCCATACCGCAGAGTTTGTTTTTGGCCCGTGACGAGGAAAAGGTTGCCGATTCCTGCGGTTTGAAACATGTTTGGATTTTGTAATTACACGCTATGAACTGCGACTGCGGCAGCATGTTTGTACACTACTTAGCCCTACGCTATAAGCTTGCTTCCTTAAAACGATTAGGCATTCAGCTAGCTGTTTAGAGTTTGAAAAATAATTCACAAATATGATAAAGACAATATTGTAAATTGGGGAAAGCTACACATGTCCTCTAAAGTCTAAACAAACTTGCACATGTCTGACTCACTCAGTCTCAGGGTCCTCGCCAGCGGAGGGGCCAGTGGTGCCCGGCCCCCCATTCATGGGCGTCGGAAGGGGGGGTAGGGGGCCTTCGCCCCCCTGAATTTTGAAATTATGAGCAAAAAAGGTTGTTTTTTCAATTTCGAGGGGTAAAAACCAAATTTCACCACTTTTGGCCACCCTGGAAAAACTTGGGAAAACCCCTACTGCCCCCCCCTGGAAAAATTCCTTTCGAAACCCAAGCCCCCATTTGATGTTTGGCCCGCCGGTTGCTGCATACATCCAATCTTGTATTGAAAAAATTCGACCCCTCCTTGTGGTTTGATTTTGGCGAAATCCTGGCAATAAGCCTGCTCAGTTTACAATAGTTGTGTAGTTGCGACAACGAAGCCACAATCGGTTATTTCCACGGCTCTAAATTGAAACACTTGCCGCCGCATATTGACACAATGGTTGCTTGGTTGATTTATAGCCATTTTAACATAACAGCTTTTACCTCAGGTAAAGGTCACCCTAACACTTATTACGCTTCATGGTCAGTTTATTGCTTTGATCCGGTTCGACTACCTAGAAGCTAAAGTAGGATAGGTTCCTCAAAAAGTTTCGCTAATTTGCACTGAAATATTTCTTTGGCTTACACATAAAACGCTTAATTAACCTAAAATTTTTTCGTGCAACTTTTTGGAATTCGGGGGATCATTTGCCCCCGTTCCCCCCACTGGCTACGCACCTGTCTAACTACACCCTATCTATCTATGCCACATTGACTTGAGCACATAAATGTAACTTGTTCTTATGTGTTACTAAAACATATTTAAGCAAAATTCGGAAGTTGAAAGTGGGGGGGCCAGGCCCCCTAGAAAAAAGTGGGGGGGCCTAGGCCCATGCGGCCCCCCAGGTTCCGCCACCTATGGTAGTAAAGCGAATTTATACTTTATTTTGAGAGACCGTTGGAAAAATGTGAGATCCATTTTGGTCTCTCAAAACAACTTGAAAAACACTGGACCCCGCGCCGGCACTGTACACAAGCAGCTTCGATAGAAAGTGTAAGTTTGTGTTGGTTAATAGGCGGAGCGCGGGGCTCCTTTGGCGCGGGGCCGGATTAGAAAACATCGGTCAAATCGGCATAAAACTGGCCCTGGGCATCCATACATGGGGACAGCACAAAAGTATCTACGAGCGGAGAAGCTACAGCAGCCTATGCTTAAAATTATGTCCAAGCAGTTTGACACAGTGTGTTTGAACAGATTCTAATTCGTCAGTACTCATTACAACAAATGATCTGAAAAAGGAGAAAATTAAACGGAAACGCACAAAACTACATCAACTTTTAGCTGTACCCCCGGTGCAATTGATTTAGCGTGCTTCAAGCTGAAAAATAACACAACGTTCTGATCATCGAAAACAAAGGGTCAACGACCTGTGTTACAAAATTGAAAAATTCGTAGGGTTACCACGCGTTAAGCAAAATCAATTGCACTTTTAAGATATTAATGAATATACGCCAATGTTATACAAGGCGATCACCAATATTTATACGATGCCTTTTTTCCTGACACGTGGTTGCACAGGGGAAGGCACCCTGCTTAGACCAGTGGTTGTAACAGTCTTCTGTCCGTGAATCCGTCTTTAGTCTTCTGACGTCTGGAGCCTCAATGTCGCAGAATCAGACAGGTCATGCCTAGACCTGCTAGCTGTACAAACACACACACGAAAGAGAGTTCATGTTAGTTAATCAACCGAAAAGTAGTCCGGCCGTTAGAGGCAGTACTTAATCATCACATCCTCCTTATTAAGTCAGTCCCTACTGTCAGAAAGTGACGAACACTGTTAGTACTGTATATACACAATAAACACAACACTGGAGAGTCTCTCCTCAGACACATGGTGTGGGCCTACTCACTACACTGGTGAAAAAACAATCAAACATCGCACAAGGTTGCTACGGTAATTGGCGAGTTACAGCAGCAGTACAGAAAGCGTGTTGACGGTAGCCAATCCATCGGCAAACACGTTATGCAATACACATTGCAGTACAGCACAAAATACAGGGGGCATCACTCAATATAGTCATTAAGTTTGGCAGGACGCACAATTGGTCTGCCAAATGAAGAAACACGCGTTGAAGCGTTCTCGGCGGCAGTGGAAGGGCATTCAGTTTCTTGGCTGCCATGCTGTGAAGCAGTCTGAGGATGAACAGAAGCACTGGTGGTCGGGGGGCTTGCGTTGAACAAAGTGTCATAATCTCTTGCAGGCATGGGCGTAGCAGTAATCTTGTACAGTTGCCTGCGGTTGCAGCGAATCTGAACATGAGCATTTCGAATTGTGTATGAACGTGGCTCAGGCCTTTCACCCAGGACACTTGCTTCTTTCCACAGTCTGCGTTTCCTATAAAGCACCTGATCACCCTGTTGCAAAGCTAGGAGGGGTTTGGTGCCACGATCATAGTAGTGTTTCTGGCGTGATTGTCTGGCACAGAGCTCACGGTCGGCATTGACGATCCTTGGTTCCAGCAGTGACCGAGCCGCAGGGATCTTAACGCGCAAACGCCTGCTCATGAGCAGCTGGGCAGTGGAAGGGGGTCACTGAATGGCCAGGGGGTCAATGAATTACTCCTGGGGTGTACTGGAGCAATGAAGCCTCCAATTCAAAATTATTGTTAATCGGGCAAGGAATGACGACCTTCAAACCAAATATCCGTGTGCTTGTTGAGTTCAATCAGGCACATTATTCGCATAGTTGAAGGTGGAGAAAATGGTGTGCCGCACTGACAGTTATGCTTTGTGTTATGCTTACATCTATAGTTCTAAGCATATTTTCGGTTGTGTATTATTTTATCATACATTTCAAGTAAAAAGTACTCGAATTTATTTTGACACGTACTTTCCTTGGATTAGTAACCGTTGCCCAGCGCTTCTCAACCGGTGGGCCGCGAAATGTTCCGAGATAACTTACATATTTTTTGAAAAAAGTTATTGGTTGATACAAACTGCATTTTTTAGAAAAACTTAAGAATTACGAAAGCCAAAAATGTATTATTGTCGCATTCCATCCAAGGAATGCTCCCATTTTTAACCCTAGATTGCTATTGTGGGTTCCACAAACCCAAGGCAAGTGCGGTGACCACGTGTTACATGCGTAAGGACGCGTCGGAGCGCTTTCCACGGATAAATAATTGATTGTTTCATCGCCATAATTACGCCTAGTCATGAGTTCTGAAATAAATTTTTCGTGAAGTGGACCCAAAATCAAAGTCTCGGCAAAAATTGGGCCGCGATATTAAAAAGGTTGAGAAGCACTGGGCTAGGTCACAGGTTCTAAAGAAAAATATATTTTTGTTGGGGGTTAACGCGCAAAAAAGTTTGTGAACCACTGGCTTAGACGCTGTGACGTCAATACCCCCCAAATGTCCATCCTTGGCGTGTTTCTTATACAAGCTCGCGTGTCGAAATGGATCACGTATAACTGCTTGATAACTGCATGCATATAGGCATTGGTTTCTGGGACACACGAAAAAATCCCCAGATCCACAACGTGACACATGAAATACAGTCAAAATCCATGCATACTCAGACCGCTTAGCGGTGTTGAAACAATCGTACGTCTCCAGAAGAACAGGTGGTTGGAAAATCTTATCCTGCTATCACCTGCCTGGATATAATGAAATTTTAAAGTGTTGACATGGTTACTGGCCAATTCCAAACAAGGCTAGACTTTGCACTGATATTGATCAGTACAACGTGCTAAAAAGTTTTGAAAAAGCTTCTCTCGCTTTTGGTTTTGATATCCGTAGTTCCCGCTTGAGGTGTGGCTTGCTGTTCTATTAAGCAAACTTTCAGCAAGCTAATGTCTGCTGATTCCTATGAAGAATATTTTCAGTAGTACTCTAGGTTCCTCTTCTCTTCACTCCACATAGCTAAAGGCTGCATTATTCCTATCAGAATTGAGCATATGTCAGCTGAAACAGAGAGCCAAAAGTGATAGGTAAATTCGGATCTTGTTTGAGAGAATGTAGTCTTGGCCACTAATATCGTGACCGCCAGATCCGTGATTTCTGAACAAAAACATAGACATCATAAGCTACAGTAAGGGTGCATGATAAAGGAATTATTACTAATAATGAGATGTAGTTTAGTTACAAGCAAGGGTGGAAGAACTTTTTTCTGAGGGGCTTGGCCCCTACTTTTAAATTTCGAATTTTGCTCAAATAAGTTCATATTGACGCTCCTTTAGCTTTGTGAAATTTGTGCAAGGCCGAGAACAACTACTTACATTCATGTGCCCAAGTAAGCGTAGCGTAGATAGGGGATCGAGCCATATAAAACATTGCATGAAATTGCTCAAAACATGCTGACAAAAGTAATGACGTATTTTCATATTTCAAAACATTTCGACGTCACATTTGCCAATTCAAACCACAAAAATTTTTTATAGTTTCTTTGACGTGCACTTGCGCCCCCCGCTTTTAAGCGGGTTCTTCCACCACTGGTTACAAGATAATCATTTTTTCATGACTGCGACAAACACATTATCTTACGAAAATATATGCTGCCAAGTAGGCATCAAACATCCTGAATGGCAAAATATACCGACGGTTTGGTCAAGGTATGGTAGGCTTGCGTTTGAACGATCAAAGTCCACAGACGTTTTTAATGAAACTTGATCAGACGTCACGGTAACCCCGCTTCGACCCACGTTCAGTCGAACAAGTCTTCTTAGTTTCATTCCTTTGCTTACATTTTACATAAATTAGTGGCCACTGAAGCAAGAGATCACGGTCTTGATGAGGCACTTCATTTTATTAAGGTCGGTCGATCGTTCAGATAGGTTTGAGCGTGACGTTGGAAAATCGTGTCGCAGCTTACCACTAATTTCCGGTTTCGCGACCCTTTTTAGGGATTTAGGGATTTTCGGAAGGGTTTGAAAATATCTAAAATGAATCAATTCAGTTTATTTTGCAGATAATGTCTGGTTCTATTTTCGACACCTATCATGGCGCTCCAATTTGATGCTGCACGACCACAGATTTAGGGATTGTTGTGTAAAATAGTTTTTTTTTTGGTACTGTTCTAGGGGTTTGTGGAGTTGTATTTGTGAGAGTCCTGTTCGACTCGCGCGTGGTTGAGAGCCAGTATCATCGTTGACTTCGAGAGGTCTCAAGTTTTCTCTTTGCATGCTCTGTTTCAAACATGTTTGAATTTGTCCGAGTGAGAAAAAATAAAGATATTCATTGACGTGAAATTCAGTCTCAGCGTGGAAAAGGATTATAACCACTAGACTCCTTGAGCGACCACAATCGTCGCCTACACCGGTATACATGTCAGCATTGCAAAGACCGTGAGCCTTTTTTATTTTTTGCTTCAGCTTACGAGCGATGAAGTGTCATCGTGACTCTAAGACAGTGGTTCTTAACCTTTGTACGCACTCGTACCCCCTGAGCTTTCATAAAATTCTCTCGTACCCCTTGTCTGAAGGCAAGTAGTAACTGTTACCAACGTAGTTCACATGGTGTCACAA
>JGI24158J21664_10002157_pt1 | contig 23515 bp, 15 predicted proteins | sample Ectturendosymbi3_FD_21664 | JGI IMG/M metagenome (IMG submission 21664) | reverse complement strand
TCTAGATAATCGTTTAAAATATTGCTGGCCGAAAGTTATCTACAGCAGTTATCTACTGTTTAAGTCAACCAAATGAACTTAAACGGGAAATTAAGAAAAAAACTTGGGGGGCCAAAGAGGGGGTCAAGCAAAAATCTGGGGTGGCCATGGCCCACCCAGGCCCCCCCTTAGAATCGCCACTGCCTTGGACACGCATAAACTCAATTGGAATATCGTCGTAACAATTTATATGGTATTAAGTTCGAGGTGCAAATATATTTTCGCAATTTCTTTTGCAGTTTCATTGGCGAGTGAAACGATTTCGGAATTGCGAATATCTTCTCCCAATCAAATTGTCGGTCTGACCTCCGATGCGCCTGTTATGATCTTCGGCGCACGACATTATGACGTTATCCACCTGATGTACGAGAACGAGCATTTGCCTCTCGTTGCGCAGATTATCACAAGAAAAATGAAACCAGTGAGTCCTTTCTTACGTAATGGCGCTGGGAACGATTTGCGCAGCCAAGTGTGCAGCTTGCAGGGTATATACCGTTTTGTTTTTAGGATGACAGGCATGCGGCGATGGTATTTGACTGCGGTTACTTCTGGAGACTTGGCACTTACCATATCCAGCTTCAGAATCTTTCGAAAGGTATTTAACACACGAAAATAAAGCGTATGTTGATTATAGATTTGTAAATCTTTTGTGCTTGGAAGATTTGAAGGGATACAGAAAACACAGCAACGTTTGCCTACTGCACCTGACCATGCCAAAAGTAATTGACACTCATCGTCGCAGATGTCAGAAAACTACTGAAAAATACTCAGTCGTACTCAGAACTGCAATTGCTGCTCCGCTTTTTAAGTTGTGGTTCTCTTCAGTGCTTCCAGTGTGTACCAACCAGCACCTAGCCTGTGATGATGAGCATTATTGTGTTGTTGCGTTCTTTGTCTAATCCTATGATAAGGGGCCATTAGTCTGAGTCAAACACGTAAGTAAATAAAAACCGCGTATAGCAACACCTACGGAATATTGCATTGCATTCGTAAAAATGTAAGTGTGCGAAAACGTCAGGTTACCCATTTCGCCAAGACATTTAATGCTTTGATTTGAAACAACTGTTACATTGAGGCATTTGTTCAGCGACGTGTGCTTTTGCCTATGCTTTTCATATGCAGTTGCCAACACTCTTCATTTTTATACCAATTAATTATATAACCCTTCTGTGTGATGATGAGACATTATTTCTCTTCTAGGTTTGCTTGCGTGTATACACCACCGCCCTCTCCTCTGCTGCTCAATATGTGAATTTTTGTATTACTTGTGTACTGTTACTGACCTTCAGTACATGGAATAGACGGCATAGACCAGGGTCTCAAACACACGGCCTGTGAAGGCATTTTGTGCGTCCTGCCATGCTTTTTGACATTTCTCAAATAATTAACATTTAAGTTATTTACTTTATTCCCTGGTGTTTAAAATGTTCCGCTAGCGAGTCAACAAGTTTTGTTTCTAGTGTGATGGAGATCCGACCGTTCTTGCGTTAGCGTCATTGTTCAACGGTCAAGTGGTCATAATTCGGTTCCAAGGTTACTTTATAAGTACCCATTAATCCCTCGGAACAATTTGAGTTTGAAACCCCTAATAGACCTTGAAGTTGAGACAATTACACCAATACATAAATGAAGAAATAAATAAATATACTCAACAAGGAAGCTTTTAAATAGGCTGGTGATATAACTGATTTCTTGCGCAATGTCTTGTGTGAGAAAATGTTTAAAAGTTATTAATATAAATCTTAACTTGATCTTTTCGACAATGAAAATTTGCTTAATAACATCACGCCAGGCAATTGCATACATATAGTCGAAGAGGGCTTACCCAAAAATTCAAGAGGCTTTGGCAGAAATTATACAGATAATTTTACAGCACAAAAAATGATAGTTGTGCCTCTTGCAGTAGGCGAAGTCGTTTTGTCGTTTTTTTAGTAAAAATGCAGATAAATTTGTAACACCTAAAGCGCTGCAACCAGTAAAAAGATGAAAGGTGAACTTTGAGTTATATTTTGTTGTTGGGCAATTTTGTTTTAAAGCGTTGAAAATGGCAAAAATGGCGAATACAGTGTCGATTTGTGGGTTAGTGAGTAACGATGAACGTGACACAGCAGGAGAGAGTAAGTTGGTGAAGCGGGAAGAAGTTATTTGTGGGATACAATACGTTTACAGATATTGCTGCCGTTATTTCGGTTGTGAGATATTCCAGATGGTGGGGACACCCGCGGAATGAATGGTTTAATAATGATAGTGATCGGCAGGAAGAAGCTTCGCCAACGCATCTATTGTTGTGAAAGAATGGCCGAAGCTTCAGCTCAAAATGAAGAGCTCGCACGAGGCTCTGTCAACAGATGTGGAGGTGCGGTATTCCTGTGATGACTAACTAAAGAATTTAGAATCTTTTTAATGCATATTCAAACACATCGAAGCTTGTCTTAAAACTGTAAGTCAGACTGCAAGGTTACCGGTTAAACACCAGGCCTTCACCTCTGTAGAAGCAAAGTTCTCTAAGCAGATTTTTTGTGGTGATCATCTGCGCTTGATTGCTTTAAAAAGTTGGTTCTGACACTGCGTTGCTTCAAATTTGTTTAAAAATTTTCCCGACGTAGAATAAGATATTCTTGTTTGTCCTGCACGCTTCCCGAAAACTGGCAAAGAAAGGAAGCAATCCTTTCCTATAACCCTTGAGCTAAGTTTACACCACGTGGAAGTATCAGGCATCAGATTCCACGCTGATGCTTAGATTCTGCTGAACTTTTTCCTCATTTGTCCCTTGTCCCATTTCATTATCTCCATTCCAATTCTTATTTCTCTTTGTTCTATTCTTATATATATTTTTTAGACTGCGACATATCTAAAACAAACTGTTTGGAAGTGCGAAGTCATAGGGGTGTACTTAAGAAAAACTAATAAAAGACAAAGACAATTTCTTTTTTCAGTAAGGACGCAGTTGAAGCCACCTAAAAATATTTTAAGTACATATATGCATTGGTTACCAACATGTTAAAATTTAACAGTTTGTTTTCTCGAACATTTTTGAAAAACTTTATGAAACAGACATGATGCAAATTGTTTGCTAATATGTACTGCCTCAACGGAAGATGGTAATAGGTATGACGTTCACATCATGTTTCTGACGTGTGTTGCATTGGCCCTTTTTATTATTTCTGAAAAAGTTGGGCCATAAGTTTTGAAACATGACTGTAATAAAAGCGCTAAAATCCCTTTTTCTGTGTAAGTTGAAAATTTCTTTTTCGAAAGGGCTTGACAAAAAGTTTGAATTGTACACTGAATCATCTGGTGTTGACCAGCTTTTTGCGTATGATTAGTGCAAGAACAATTCAAATAGTTTACCAAGTTTTGATTTTTTTAAATGTTTGATTGCATGATTCGAAATTGCGATTTCGGAAGTAGTTCTGCGGAAAGCGAATGTTTTGCGGTGAAGACTAATTTATTAAACGGATAAAAATCTTGTTTATATCTAAACACTTTATAATTAGCTGTTATAAGAGGGTGACTTTGCTTTTGCGGGATCATTAGTTCCTCACTAGCATAAGATATTGCTGAGCAACAATTCTGAAATGGTTTAGTGCTGCCAACACTGAGTTGCCTAAATAGCAAGATGCAATCTAGGCGTCTGCAACAGCCATGCGGTGAGTAGTCTCATTCTTAGAAGATTAACCGGTCGATCGGTAAATTTAGACAACTGTATTTTTTGGGAAGTAAATTTTTATTCATTGTTAGCGTGTAGCCCTTTTTTGTTTTATTCATTTCTATATTTTCAAGTATTCCCGGTTCACAATGTTGGAACATCAACTTCATCTTTGCAACTCCATTATGCCTGATGCTGTTAAATATATTGGACTTTTGCGTTTCAAGAATATATTGAGTTTCGCTATCACAAAAAAGTTTTTCTTGTTTGCTGAAACCATTACAGCCGTGGTTTTTCGTTTGTATATAAGTTGCCTGTTTCACTTGCTCAAAAATACTGTAGCTGCGTGAATGCCAGTCAAGAAGTGCTTTTTCACTGACTTTGCAAAGGTTAAATTTAAAAAGAATTTTTCCATATTTTGTTTGCTATTTCACCAAAAAAAAACGTTTCCCAAGGCAATGAGTTCAAATGCCAGTTGTTGTTCTGGCTAATTATTATGCGCAACAAAACCTACTTGCTCTAACCCGACATTGTTTTACGTTATATCAACCAATCCAGACCGTTGCACCAGCAAACCTCGCGTATAAATTTCACAATATGTGAAAAAAAGACCGTGCATGCCATTCATACTGCAACTAGTTTTCTCGAGCCCAGATCATTTATAAGTTTTTGTAATTTGTTTTTATGAAGTTTTCGGGAATCGGTCTATACGGGGATGAGAAAACTACGACCCATTGAGCTGTTTAATCCAACCCGCTGAATTTGTCCAAAATACATTAAAATAAAGCCAACTCATTTTTCGTATTCCTGGTGATGTCCACGTTTAACGCAAACAATCCATCCATCTACTCCTGATTTGACCTGGTTTCAAATTTTAGAAACAATTGCGGCGGCGAGTCAAAAAGTTTGAACATCCCTGGCCTCCACTTTTATGTTCTGATCAGGTACTTCAGACGAGACAATCTTGGTGATGTGTTGATATTTGGAAACGTCACTGCGCTTCTCCAGAAATGAACACAACTTTCAACACACACCACTAACTTTTTGCTGTTGTCGTACTTCTAGACATCTATAGGTGTTCTTTCACAAACACTACGCGATCAATGTATAGAGTTGAATGGCAGAGATGCAGTAGAAATTGCGAAACGTAAGCTATTGAGCGACAATTTTCTGAAAAGCAAGTCTCTTCACGCCTCACAAACTTCAAATTATAATCACATGGTTTTCCAGGAGCGAAATAAGACGGAATGCATTGTTAAATATTTCTAGAGTTTTGATAGAGAGCAACAGGCAGAAGCTCTAGGAGAGAGACCGGCCAACTCGTAGAGAAATTTCAGCTAGATTCTCTTGTCTTCTGTGAAGCTGCCCTGGCTGCCGCTATAGCGTATTGCCGTAAAGTAAACTTAGATGCCGTTGCGCACGACTTACGCGATACTGCCGTTGCGCACGACTTACGCGATACTGCCGTTGCGTAATATCGCAGTAGCGGTCACAGGCCCACGGATGAGTTGTGCGTGGCCCGCGCCACTGTGGCTTCTTCCATGTTTTGCATTTACGTGAACATTCCATGTTTTGCATTTACGTGAACATTCCATGTTTTACAACATTCTAAAAAATTTCGGTGTGGAGAAATAGAAGTCTCATGTCATGATAATCCACCAAATTTCTTTGCATTTTTTTGCGTTGGTTCGCCGGAATATTTATCGATTTTGTAGTTTTCGAAGACTTTGTATCAGACACAAAGCGTTTGCACGTAGCAGTCACAGGTTTTCAGCCAACAACACCAGGCTCGCTTGCAGGACTGTGCGTGGCTGATATCAGAGCATTTCATTTGGTAATTTCAAAGAAACCGATCAGCTGACTTCACAAAAAAGGAATCCACACTTAAAGAATATCTCATTGACGTGCTAGTGAGTTTGTCGCTGGTCATGCATGCCGTGCTACAATACTTTTGCAACGTTTCGGTATCAGCGATCAGAAAGGTGATCAACATCTGCAAAAATTTTTAAAGCGCTAGAACCGTGATAACAAGGCAGTGGTGCGGCTCGCGGAAGTATATATCAGATAGAAGCGGCCCGTAGAACAGAATCTAATGAATAGCACTGACGTTCGTTGAAACTAATGAAATGTCTTTTTATTGCGTCGCTACGTGGTTATTGCTCTCGCTATTTTGGAAATGCGTAACCTTACAGAATGTTATAAAAAATCAGAGGTGGAAAATAATTTTAATATTTAGTTTATTTAGAACGCAATTTTTAGTTTCATTTTTATCTCAAACCTTGTTAAAATGAGTCTAAACCTTCGCAAGATCATCGTTCCTAACGAAGAAATATAAAGGCTAAAAGCAAAAAACGCTTTGATGAAAGGGGTACCTGTTGTGGCTATTAGCACAAAGGAGAAACCCTATACCGGGCTGAAACAGTTTTAACATGGTTTCTTTTGTTCGCAGGTTGCAGTTTCACTGCCTCAGCAAATTTGTGCTTCTGAACTCCTTACGCAACTTCAATTTAAAATGAAAATCTTGCAAAACGACTCAGGTATGCAATGAGTGCCTGAAAACATCAAGTTAAAAATATTTTTAGATTGCTTTTCTCAAATGCTGTGCATGAAATAAGGAAGGACAGCAAATTTTCATGTAACCAGTCATGTTGAACAACGTTGAAAACAGTTTCATGAGTCACAAGCCTTTCGCTTTACTCGGTGACACTTTATTATTTGAAAATAGAATTTGCACAAGGTCATCACATATGTCTCTGCTTCGTGTTCAAAAGCGTTTTTGATCTCTGTGCAATGGGGTTGCTGGTTCGAGGTCAAAGTGCAAAAAATTTCGTACAGAGTAGTAGTGTGTAGTAGTTTATTGGCGATAGGGGGATAATGTATTTACATTTCCAAAATAAACAGTCTACTGGGACACCCAAAAAGCCAGAACGGTTATTGTGTCAGGTGTCTCTGGATCTAGAGGAAGTGAGGAACTGATAAAAAAACACATCACGATGAATGAAATAAGTCCGTGTTTATAGTTTACGACAACGTTTACAGTTTTCATCATCTTTCGGTTATTTCCTTTCATTTTCTGAAAAGATTTAGAACTTTACAAATGTTTTAATAACTTTAGTTTTCATCTTGGAGATGATGGCGTGCGACGGTTAACACTTTTTTCAAGGTTCAAGCCACAGGTGAAAACCTTGAAAAACTAATTTTGGACCGTTGTTGAAACGAGAAACCATATTGGATCTATATTGTGTAGAAAAAATTAAATATTACGACTTTCCTTAACAGTTAGAGAAGTTCAGAAAGTGCTGTGTGCTTGATGTGTTTCAGCATTTCAACAACCTGCGTTGTTTTTGGAAAATTTTAAGGCATTCAAAGTAAAATTTCGGAAGTCCCATGAAGCTGTATTAGAAGCAACAATTCAAAAGCATTAATTGAAATGACTTTTTGTTTTAGAAGTTTTGAAAAAAGTGTATTTGCCGTCAGGAAAATTTTATTGAATGAATACTTTGTTGACAAGTTCATTAATTTTTGCTGCCAATGAAAACGTTTTTGAAACGTCTTGCGTGATTTAATTTAAATATATGCTTTGCGTTGCAGTGCTGTGCTTAGTTGAGGTTATTTGACATCGTATTTTCATTGGTTTTACGAAACGATACTGTCGTCATCTACTACGGTACCGCTTGGGGGTCGACTAGGGCAGTGGTTCCCAACCGGGGAGGAATTCCTCCTCAGAGAGCAATTTCATGAGTTCAGGGGAGGAATTTCCACTTTATAGTTAAGTTACTCATTGTAAGTGTTGTACTTCTTTTTTAATTTTGACATTGGCTGTTTCAATATTTGTAAGTTATGTAGTGGACTATCACACGTTTTTGTTGACAAACTTTAGTGCAGGGGTCTCAAACACGTGGCCCGCATGTGACCCGCGAAGGCATTTTGTGCGGCCCGCGATGCTTACTGGAACTTTTCAAATGCTTACCGGAACTTTTGAGACCCCTGCTTTAGTGCCATTATTTGGCAACAAATAATGTTTGTCCCGCTTTTATAAATCAAGTTATTGTCGTCAATAAAGACCATTGTTCCAATTGTAGTTAATACTAGCCTACGAACCCAAACAGGGAAGGAATTGAAAGTTCCATAGGGGAGGAATGAAAAGTTCCAAAATAAGCAAAGGGAAGAATGCATCAAAAAAGGTTGGGAACCATTGGATTACGGATTCAAAAAATTCGCTGCTTTCTGTTCCACACTCATGCTACATGTATGAATACGATATGCTGCGGCTACAGCCACGACGGCTTTAAACGTATTTTAAACCATTGAAAGCTCTAAAGTTTGCTGTAAACATTCGAGGAACCAGCCGAATGGGCTCTGCTTTCATATTTTTGCGATTATTTAAGCTTGCACACATCTATACTTAAGTAACTAGTCTTTACACAGGTTAAGAGTTTGAATCAATCAGCAAATTTTAATAGGAAATCGATTTCACGTAACACTACGCATCGTCAGTCCTACAAGCTTTTTTCAACTAGAATGTATTTTAAACCAAGCATTTTCTGTGCTGCAAAACTTTATAGTGACAGATTCACAATTTTTTTGCTTTTGCAGTTGTGGGGATGCAGGAAGTGGGATTTCCTCCGTCATCAGCTGTATTTTCTTGCAAGCTGTTTGCTCGGCCAGGGAAATACAAAGCTGCTTTATTCGTTACACATGCCGTTTCAAGCTATGTGATCGCAGAGAGCAACGTAATGCTAGCACATTGGAGTAGCGAATACTCGGTTGCAGTTATTGGACGTCAGCCCCTTTGCACTGGTCAGCGTTTCATATTTTGCTTCGTGATATAATCATGTTTTTGATCTGATGGTGTTGTGAAAAAAAACCTTCAGAATCAAATGTTTTTCAAAACCGATTGCTTTGATGTTTACTTTTGCTCACGTTGACGCTGTCATAACCTCAAAATCCTTTTACAAACGAAATAAAACGCGGAATGCAAACTTGATGGTGAAATGCACTAAGAGTATGGAAAGCACTGATAAATTGTATTTGAGAAAGCATCAAAAGTAGAAGAAATACCAACTCCACAACAATGACCTGTGTAGTGTGTACCTGTGTACATCATCCTCATGTTGGTCTGCAGAAACATCAATACATGTTCCTCAAAGTGCACGTAACTGCAACAGAACACGCGCTGGAGCGCATAGTTTTTGTAACTATTCACTTGTTTTTTGTTTTTTCAGATGGCTACATCCGCTTAACCATAGGTCGTCCTCCATGCATCATAGAAGACGATTTTCTTGAAGTTGTTGTGGTATCCTTAAAAAAAAGCAACCAAGTCGTACAAACAATCGCTGTAAAAGATCATGGTGAATATGTTTGGTTGGTTTTGTGTTTGATTTTTTTTCAACGAAAAGTAAGTTTTTTGCAGCTTCAGGCCTGATGCATTGTTTAACAAATCCTTGAAATTAAATCATAAATTGTGAAATTACTGTTTTGTGATATGAAAGGAGAAAGTTTGAAATTGAACTGGAAAGAGTTTTCATAATAATATGTTATGAATATTCCACAGGCACCTTTTTTGAAAGACCTATCTATTTCCGTTAAAATCTTCACATAAAACACACTCCAACCCGTCGCCTACTTCGGAAGCTTAGAATGTTAACCCAATAAAATACCAAAAGTATTCCACATCAGAAAGTCTATCAAAGTTGCTGCTATTAACCAATGACTTTCAACTGTGGAAAATATGGTCTCCGCGAAGAAGGTTTCACCTGAGAAATGTGTAAAAATATCAATTGAGAATTTATACATTTACAGCAAACCTTTAGTTTTTAATCATTTATAAAAGAAAAAATTTCACGTATGAGTACGTTTATTATGCTTACTTGGAGTCATAGCAATCACTTTCAGACCTTTGCTATAAAAGTTCTTATACAAGTATGAAAATATTTTTTGTCCCTTCATATACTGTACATCCATTTAAGAGAAAAAGCAAAAAGTTTTAGGGGTAATTTTCTTGTTAAAGTTGGTATAAGAAATAAACGAGAGGAAAATGCGTAAGAACTCAATATATAAACACTAGCCGCAAGTTTTTCATAGCACAGGTTTAGGTTTTTCAAAACGCCTTTTCTAAATCTTTCATTTTAACCGGTGGCGTTGAGACCACATTTCCGGTATTCACACCACAAAATCTTTTACTCGTCAGTGTCCCTTGCAAATAGATTATGGGTTCTAACGGTGTCGCATTATCAGTGGTTTGAAACGAACTGAGCAGGAGATTACATCAACGTGGGAAAATAACAACCTTTCAATTTGTGATGATATTTTTTGAAAAGAAAATTAGCGCTTTTGCCTTCCTCCTGCATAGAGGCCGCTGGTTATAATCAGTCGATCGGTGGTTGGCGATGACGTACAGGATTCGTTCGCATTTTTGCAATTGCATCTGTTGTAACTTGCGAAAGCAAACGCTTTAACGTGCAATCCTTTGAGTATGGTACTTGTAACTTCACACTGTTTGCACGTTTAGATCGCTTACTCATTGACTGCCAACAGCTTCGTCTGAATAAAGATTCTGCTGGTGTCTGCTTCCGTTACGTCACTTTTGGTCACACTGTACGAACTGTGTGTGAAACTTTTAATATAAATTCAGGTAAGTTGAACGTCTTCAGTAAACATTATTTGACGGAGTTATTAAGAATTCTGGTCCATTTACCTGAAACTATTTAAAACCCACGTCAGCAAATCCTTTCTCAAAAACACAGGGTAAATTCTGTACTCAAATTAATCATTTTTCTTGTCGCCCTGAATTTAGCTTCATTTCCTAAATCATGCAGCCGGTTTTAACGGCAAAATTAGAAAATACAGAAACAGAAGCCGAATGCGTTCACAGAACAGACATTTCGGCTTAGATCCACAGCAGCATTGCCATAGAAAGTAGCTGAGGTCTTCTGCTCATAACACCGCACATAAGTAAACGTAGATATGCCCACTAAGTGTGAATAAATGGTCTTTTTGCTCGTATGTTAGCAAAACGAAGTGAGGTGTTCGTTGAATTTAAATCATAAGCAGAGGCGTGATAATTGATGTGCTGGATCAAAACTGCCTGTTTGAAACACGAGGCTGGCCAAGATTACTGTTGCCATTCGTGAAGATAGACAAAGGTCGACATCGACGTGGATTTTAAACTAATTTCATTTGCCAAACTACTGCATGCGAATAGCAGGTTCGTATTTATTATGAAGATGATTTCTAACGAAGGTATATGTAGTGGTTCAGTGTAGGTTTAACGAAAGTATATGTAGGAGTTCAGTATAAGTTTAACAGCTTTTTAAGGGATCGATGACATAGTAATAAGCTTGTCGGCCATTGTTCCAAACTGATTTTGACTAGAAAGTGCAGTTGAACTTTTTTCCGGCTATTAGCGGTGGTGTTGCGCATTGTTTCACCTGCAATTCATCGACCAACGCGCTTATGTCTTCGTCAAGGTTTGCGTGTTGACGGCATGTGGACTGTTTGGTCACCCTGGTCTCAGTGCCGCAGACCTTGTACAAACTCAACGTGGAGACGAACCAGGATCTGCGACAACCCAAGGCCTCTAGGGATGGGGGTGCGGTGCAAAAGAGGTAACCTTTTTTTGATGAAGTCATGTCTCCTATTTGCACACGCTTTGAAGCTTGTTTCGTAACAGAGCGAGAAACTTGAAACTGTCTGTATTCCAAATGTTTTTAGGCCAACAAGAAAACCTCCATAGCCAGCTCATGTTATTATGATAAGGGTTAAACAACAAGCAAAAATTAGTCGTTTTAGTAAATGAAAGACTTTATGCTTCTTTGCAATCGAAACTCCATAATTAAGAAAGCACGTTGTATGCCTGTCCTGGGCAAGTATATCGAACTCATTTCCGTTGCATCTCGGTGTATAGACTTAAATGAGCGATAAAAACTAATATACCAACGCATTTTAACGTTTTCCCAAAATTTTTGTTTGTATTCTTGTCTTCAGAGACCGAAAATGCAAAATTTATCAAGAGTTTCTTTAATTTAACTTCTTTAATTTTATTTTAATGTTTTGAAACAGACACGAAGTCCATAGAGTACAAGCACACCCTGTCTGCAAAGCGCAGATTGATAAGAGACACAATAGAACGATTTATGACAGCGTTGGAGGTAGAACTACAGGGTTACAGATACTTTCTTAAACACTATTGTTCGCTAACCTTTAACACATGGTTCAACACTACATCCAGAACAGGACACTGCGTCGAACCCTGGTCCTGTTTTTTTTGCTGAGACAAGTCGGTCATTATTTTGCGAGACATTTTGGTCACTGAGACATTTCGGTCATTTGTCTCACAGCTGTATTCAAAAACTCGCCATAACAGTGTTCACTAGCCTATATTTTCAGACATTCTGACCGAAATGACTTGATTTTCTTCGATCATTTCAAAAAAATTTCGGTCTACGACCAAAAAACAGCGCTGGTCAAGGGCCAGGTAAAGTACGAATGTGTTGTGGCATGCACACGCCCTCAAACAAACACTGTAACGTCCGAGCACTCAGTAACAAAGTAAATGTGGTCGTAGTGTTCAAAAAAAAGAAGGAATATAAACAATCTGAATGCATCAAAGCGCGCAACCATACGTTGTTAGACTTTCTTCATCGTTCAAGAAACAGATACACATTTTTTTCAGTAAGGCCTCAAAGGTAGGAATTTTACATTGGACCTGATGACTACCACCACTCGCTCGCCACGGCAGGTTGTATAGAACGTTGCAACCAAAATATAGGTCACACGCAATCTCTGCCTTCCTGATATCACGCCATAATCGTGATGCATACGTGGACGAACAGAAGGAACGAAAAAGTACGTGGTTTACTGCATTTCAACATCGGGAAAAAGAAGCTCGCAGCTTGTTTGCTGCACAATATTGATATCGCAATTGTCTCTGAATGTCTTTGTCATCTGAGAGCTCATCATCTAGAACAATCCCCAAATATTTGTAGTGGGTTTTACACTTTGTCCACCCTGTGTCAGCAACGGGATGACCGTGATTTTTGCTCTCTTATTCTTAAACGTAATACAAACAGTTTTGCTGCAGTTGAAAAGAATTTCATGCCATTCTACATAAGCCTGACACACATCTAATATACTTTGCAACCCACGTACACTTGGACAAAATACACAAATGTCATCAGCAAACATCAAGTGGTTCAATAGGACGTCACCAATATAACACCCAACTTTAATGCTGTTTAGTTCAATGGATAAATCATCTAAATATACAGCAAACAAGTATGGACTCAATAATCCTGCTTGTCTAAAGCCATTAGTAACATGAAGCGGTTCAGACAAATGCTTGCCCCATTTTATTTGCATCGTTTGTTCCTTGCACCAACATTTCAGCAGCCGCACAAAGCATATTGGCATATTCCTCTGAATTAATTTCTCAAATAATTTCATGTGTAATACTTTTATAGTGTTTTGAGGTTGGTCTTAAATAATAAATGCAAACATTGTTCGTAAATTCGATTCAATGAGTAGGCGACGAATATTTACGTGTGCAGAGAAGCGATTCTTAAACTTCGCCCGCGTGCCCCTGCGTTGAGCTCACACTGAAACAGATGTTACTTTTAAAAATGCTAATTTCGGTGTCATGACGTCCACATTTGTAAAAAAAGCTAAGCAACACACCTGGCCGCATTTGCAAAACTGTAAGCATGTTTTGAAGGGTCGATATTATTTAAAAGTTATAAGCTATTTCACATGAATAGTTTCTATAGCTTCTATAAACCATTCTCATTTTTCAAAATGTCTCAGCGTAAACTGCTATTGTGGCAGACACAAAGTATTTGTTTTGATGATAAAAAAACAACAATCATCATCCATGTTGTTCGTTCAATGCAACTCCAGTGTTTAATGATACTGGTCTAACTTCTTGCATGCCTCCGCCACAGTGAAGTTGCATTGTAAACAGCAGGTGATTCTCTGCCTTCTCCCGTTTCAAAATGTTGCAGCATAGAGTTCAAAAACATGAGGCCGAAGATTTGTTTTATAAACTTGCGAAAACTACAGGGTGTCTTGCTATTTAAGTAAATAGCTGTGTGCAAAGATATACCTCCCATGTTTTAGTGTATTTCTTCTATTGCTTAAAAATTCAGCAGAAAAGGTTATTGTGTTCGCGTAACCCAGTAGTTCTTAACCTTTTTAACATATCTTGCTCCCTTTTATCAAACAAGATTGCCACATTTACCCCAATACACTCAATGGTGCTCATTTCTTAAGAATATGAAAGTAACAAAGTCTTACAGTTTAGAATGATTTATATAAATTTACATTGGCTGTAATTTATGGTTCAGTGAATTTACCCCCTTGGAAGATGAAATTTACCCCTGGGGTAAATTTACTCCAGGTTAAGAACTACTGGCTTACCTAATAACAATGAGCAGTGCAGCAAGCCGACTATGATTGGCAACAAACTTGTCACTTTAACCCAGGTGTTAATGTGATCACTAGTTATTACCGGAAGGAAACATTCTTGTGCGACAGAACTTCTTCATGGAAATTATGAGAAATTTGCCTGCGCCATTTATCAATGATCTGACGGCCTATTCAACTTTATATCACCCTGGTATTGTTTTACTTTGTTTGCACATTTTATAGTGCTTGCCAACCTAGGCGTAGCCAGGGGGGGGCCAAAGGGGCCATGGCCCCCCCAAATTTTTGGGAAACATAGTAATTTTGTGCTTTGAGAGGCGTTTTTCCAAACAAAATAGTGTTATTCGCCTAAAATCAAACATTTTGGCGCCCCCAAATTCCCCCCTCCAAATTTTTGGGCTGGCTACGCCACTGCTTGCCAAACCACTTTTTACGGCCGAATTAAAATTTTTAGAGGTTCTTCAAAGACACAAACTAAGCGCCACGGTTTTGTTAAAAAATGATATTTTTAACATAAAGAATCGTTTTGAAGCATGTAATTTACAGAAGCCAAGCGTCATATTTTTTCTCCACGGGTTACAGATCAGGTGACATACCCACTTTTCAGTGTTTCTGGTTGTAGGACAATTCAAAAGTTTTCTGAAAAGTTGTGCAGTAGTTACCTTACTAAAGTTAAGTGCTAACACCAAAAGTACGTGCTGTTGCCAGAAAGTTGTCGTAAGAGCTAGATGTTCGTGATACTCTTCTAACAAGGAAAGAAAATCTGCAAAATGTTTTTTGTGACTTTTGATCAACTTACTTTATTTGTTGTGATATGAAAAAGAAAAAGATTTAACGTTAAATAAGTCGGAGTTGACTTTGTAAAGATTAACCTTTCAGTCACAACGTTACTTGGTTTCAGCAGACAACGGCTTATTGTCACATTAGCGAACAATCAAAAGTTTTTCGTTTTCTGGAATAAGAACAAGAAATAGAGGGAGTAGGCCTGAGTGTTGTTGAAGTAGGTCCTGTCTTGTCTGTATAAGATATGCATGACAACATTGTAATGTCAGTACAAAGATATGTAACACAAAACTTTAATAGAGGTCTGATTCACTGTCTCGAACCATTTATCAAACTGCACAGTGTGGGAGTAATTGTGACTTAAAAATTAAATATGGTATGTGGCCTGTCGTTTTCATGGATTACATTCCACAGGGCGGCACGAGCAGGAGATTGAGGCACAGTTTCGAAATGACTTTCATTTGTCCAGTGCCTGCGAAAATTCGTCAAGCAACAGTACCTCTGTCAAAACAGCTTACTTGTGTAAGTGCGGTTGCAATCTTCACGTGTCAACGTCAAAGAATCTTCTCTTTTCACCAGTAGCAGGGGAGTGCCAGGCGAGAAATATCGCTGTAAGTATTGTGTCCATTGCTCAATGCTTGTTTACGTTTCGTGTTTTTTCATTTGCCCAACATGTCTATCCATTTAAAAACTTAAAGCACTGTTCGGTTATGCGTTAGTGCTAAGCGCCTAATCATTTAAACGAAACATTTCTTTTAATGGGATATTGCTGCGGTGAGAATGATCTTCTGACATTGGTTGAAGTTGATGTAAAACTGACACATTAAGTAATGTAAAAATGGAGACTCCAGTTTTTATTGTTATGGGCATGGTTGGAGCTAGTGTGTGAGCACCAGATTTGCAAGATTTTTGTTTTTAATACATGTTTAAAACACATTTTTCCAAGCACAACAAAATTTGGGGGAACTGCCCCCGAATGACCCCCGTGGCCACGGGCCTGAGCAAAGACTTGCTAAAAGTGTCGATAAAAACATTGTAAACTTTGGGGTGTAGAAGACTTCACGTTTATAACAAATATTTCATTCTTGTTTGTATTTTTCATAAACACAGATAACACGATTTGCCAAAACAACAACACAATAACGGGCGCCTTTAATTCTTAGAATTCTGCTTTTAGCAGTGATAGAAAAAGGAACGAAAAGAAAAAAATCAGAAACTATGACTTTAATTCCACATTAAAGTTTTTTCCTGAAACAACAACAGTCGCCAAAGAAATGTCACCATCTTACTGATAACGCGGGAAATCTCGCTGCAAATACGATGCTATTTTATTTAAATAAGATTTCAAGACTGAGGATGCGTAGCGTTACGTGAAATCCGTTTCCTATCTTAAAAAAATTGCTGATGGTTTTAACTGAGCTGCCTCTGTGGAGACTAGTTACTTGAATACAATAAAAGGCCGCATGTTTTATGACAGTAATCCATTTCGGCATATCTCAGATATTTCAGCCATATGCTTACCTACTAGTTTATGACTACGTCATCAAAAGAAGGTAACAGCGATTGTACATTGCTGCTGGCTTCACAATCACAAACAGAAAACGGGATTGATAAAAAGTTCCGACCATATGCCATTGTTTGGAAACAACCTGCCAACATGACATTCGTCACCACAGAGGTCAGTTGTCACTGATACTTGTGGTAAGGTTTGCTTTGATACTTATTGCTTATTTCTATTGGACCTCCATCTACAGGCACATCGGCAAGTTTTGGTTGGTGAGGAGGCCAACAAAAACCGGGGCCGGGGGTTGCATTCAGCGACAGACAAAAAAACGTTACCACCCATTATCATTTGAGGGGTCACCTGCTTCAGATGAAACTTCCCGGCACCGCTCCACCTTTAGCGATAACTTTAGACCAGGGGTGGGGAACCTATTATCGCTGGCGGGCCGCAAACTCTATTACTTTTATTCTAAAATTATACCTCTATTTACCTATGATGCAGAATGACTTCTCTTGACTTACTAAGTACCTGCTTATCATGGAGCTTCGTTTTGACTCGATGTTGTACTCTAACTTGGGTAACGAAAATTCTGATGCGGGCCGTATCAAATGTTCACGCGGGCCGCAGGTTCCCCAACCCTGCTTTAGACCTTCACACGTCAACCGTTTGCCGCGCCAGCTTTGATCTTTTATAGAAGATATGTATATATACTACTGTAGATGAAGTCCTACGCTGGTTGAAAAATTTTGTCCGATCCCTCCCGCACCTGCAAAATTTTAACCTGACCCGCAGGAATGTGAGAAACCTTGCCCGCTCCCGAAGATTTCTAAACCGCACCCGCTCCACGCACCCTCGCCGCATTGTTTCCGTCCCAAACCCGCACCTGTCACTGTGTGTTTGAAAGCCACNAAAAACTCATGCAACGTGTTTCATCGCTACTGGCAATTTATTCAGTGGTTAATTTCAAAACCAACAGAAACTCTTGGAAAACACTAAGTCAACCTNCAGCGCTTCTTTCTTAGATTTAAGAACACTGTTCAAAAACAATATACCATTAAGACGAACTCTTTAAATTGCTCTTCTGATATTTGCGAGATGCCCAGCCATACTAACCACTCGTTCACTTGCAGCGCTGGTTGCCATTACGCAGAGCGTATTTCTTGCAAAATCACTGAGAGCTGGAGACGCCAATCTGTGGTCTCGCCAACACTGGAGAATGTCGCTTCACCAGCTATGTCCAACCAATATTGCTTACTAAGTCAAAAATTATGTCACTATCTTCGTGAGGGTCCGCACATTGAATGACATATTAATGAGGGCCGCACCTCGAATGACGTACTTTGACCTTAGCAAAATAAATTTATTTCAAGCTAATGTACTGAAAGCGTTCGAACCCTAACTGCAATGTTATCAGCTGTTTCGCACTTTTAACAAATCTGTAAGTGTGATTTAATAGGCAAGTTTATTGTCAATGGAACAAAGGTGGAAATAAAAAAATTAGTAAAACGTTTTTCACTAAGGTGTCAGTGAACATATGGAAATCTCCCAGCATGCAGTACAGACGTGATAATGTGACACTGCGGACCACCTTCATCAAAAATTTCAAATTTAAAATTATCAAAATAAGGACAGGTTGTCAGTATGTAGGCTACTTATACTATAGCGAAAACCTAAACTGGGCCACACACAACCTTCGACCATGGGCTGCGGGTTGGAAATAGCTGCGCTATACCCTTTTGCTAGAAGTGGCCACGGAAGCGGAGTGCCGGAGTCGACTGCGGCAGGTTTCTGCGTTTTTCTTTCGGACCCGGATCCGGAGTCAAAAATTTGTGAAAAACCGGACCCGGATCCGGAATCACTTGTCATTTTCGGCAGAAGCAGGAGTCTGCGCGGTTTTTATCAATGTCATTTCATTGCTGAATAAATACATTGCTGAATTTCGGATGCGTCGATGGTAGCCGGAGTCTGAATAGGAATCGGATTCTCAAATTTGAAAAATTTTTGGGCCCGGATCCGGATTCAAAAATTTTGGAACAGGAGCGGAATCGGAGTCTGAAAATGTGACTCCAGCCATCTTTGCCTTGCACCACAAGCTCTCTGTAGCATTGAATTGTAGCAAAAACAAATCTTGCTCATGTCACTTTCACACGCATTGGATTCAACATTCAGTTACCTGCAAAAAGAATTTCTTATCCCGCGCTCGCCCCACACGCGTAGCTCTGCGGGTTCCCGCCCCGCAAATGCGGGTACCCGTAAACCACGCGGGTTAACCCGCTCCGCGCAAAAACTCTAAAAATATATGCAGTACAGGATAGAAATTCTTTTGAAAGTGATAAAACCACGTTAAAAGTGATAAAACAAATACAACAACTCACGAGCTCATCATCAGATAATAATGCGTATGCAAGCATATTTCACCCTGCCTGCCTAGTTGTAAGCTAATCCGTCTACTAGAAATTGATGAATTTGACTTTAAAATGGTGTACGCGAGAAAAACCCAATCCACTTAAAATGAATTTGTTGTTGCTGGATGATTTACGGAGGATTTGCAGAGCACGCGCCTCACAAGTTGACTGTCGGGCTTCAATGCGCGGTCAGGTCATACTGAAGACTTAATAAATAATGCTTGTGCTTGCAGCCTTTTCAGCACTGTTCACGCGTGAACGGGTTTGTGCAAGGGAAAGTTTGACATGAGTTTCGCCATTAACTTATCTTCATTGCTACATTCATTGCACAAGTAGCTGCGTGCGGTCCATGGCAGAGTAAGTGGACTCGGGCGCCTGCAGACTATTTTCGGCCCACAAAGGGCGAGACAAAGCGAACATAATGAAACTTTTTTTGATGTTTTAAGCTGAAACTCATAGACGCAGAAAATCCGCAATTTTTTTATTCTAAAACTTTGAGTACAAGACTACAAGGTGACTAAAAAAACTATGCAAAGTTGGGTTCGTTCAATTCAAATCACTTACGAGTGTTAAAACCAGAACGTCGCATTAGTAATATACAGGCCGCTTTTGTAAACCACGCTTTTTTCGTTTATTTGCAAAATCACACGGCTCCTTTTCGTCCAATGGCTCGAAAACAATTCATGACTGAGCTTTGTCGTCTTCTCACACAGATTCGAAATCATATATTCCTGCGGATTGCTACAAATTGGAATATTCTTTGGTTTTCTTTGCTTGAGTTTAGAACTAGTGTGCATCTTCTGTCGTGTGCATCGTTAAAAAAATGTAAAATGCAAACTGAAAAAGGTTACGGCAGTACGGGCATGCCACGTTGTGTTCACGTGTTTCACCCAGCGAAGCATCCGGCGTCCTTGCAATTCTATACCGTTTTAGTGGAAAGGTCAGGCTAATGCTTGTGATTTATGGCTTTCAATATTACCGTATCCTGACTCTGTCAACGCGAGGAAAGCGCATATATCCACTTCCACAATTAACAGCTGTTTGAACCGCCAAATTTNATGTTACTCCTGTTCGATGCTACTAGATTTGCTAAAGCCATATGTTTACAGTAGGGTNAGTTGAAGGTGGTAGGTACGAAGGCGTAGTGAAATCACGTTACTGGGAATTTACTGTGGTACTTTTGTTTTTATTGGCGATACAGGCTGAAAAAAACTATAGCGATTTTTATGGGACTCTATAACTACGTCACTGTTCCTTCATTACTATATATATGCTTGAGTCTACGATTGCACCGATAAAAGTTAAAGCTGTTTTCTTTGCCGTTCTGTATCACGTTTGCATTGGCTTCATATGGACGCTAAAATTTAACCGGTTTTGTAGTGCGTATGAGAGAACGCATTAACTGCTTAACTGCGCACACTGTGATATTTGCTGTGCCAGTAATGCTGTCATGCTGAGAACCAATAAAAGCGTGCGTGAGTTTAACACCCTTGAGATTTGCTGTCGCATAAGTTTAGCACACATGTTTTCAGAAGCGGAGTTAAGGGGATTTTTTTATGCAAAAACGCCACTTTTGAATATACGGTTTGGCATCAACTGCCGATATTTTGGTGGGTGTATCAACACAGGGTCACAATCGTTACCTCGACGAGCTTTCAGTTTCAGTGGGCACATAGAACAGTGCACTGTGAGATATATGGCTGTGAATCACCTCATGTGTTTGGTACCAGCCCAGACGACGGGACTGTACCATAGCCTCAATGATATTCAACCCCTTTTGAATATTTCTTGCGTTTACGCTCTTGAACATTATTATTGTTTTCAACCGTAACAAGACAGTCAGTCAGTGTGATTTTCCCCAAAAAATATAAAAACCCGCAACACCAATTGTCTCCCTGAATGGCGTATCAATGCCTCACTGAAAGATGACAGTGACGCTTACAGGCACGTGAAAACGCTTTACTCTGCAGTAAACAAGGGCAAATGCACTTTTGCTCAGTGTTCTAGTGCCGTTGAAAACACTGAGCGGCGGAAAATTCTCGAAAATACACAGCGATCAAATCACCAAAGGACAACGTGAAATGCACAGTACATGTCTGTATGATTGTGTTATTCGAGTACCCTTGTGATATGGACCATGAGTCTGGCGCAAAAATAAATATCATTATTAAATATTATAACGCAGTTACTTAGCAGCGTAAAACGCGCTGTAAGCAGAAAATCATTGCAAGTAAACAAGCACTGTGCAATCCCTACGTTAATTATTAAAGGTTAAACTTCCACTCTTGTTTTAAGATATTATGCTACATAGCTGGGAAATTGTACGCTTATATCGTTAATAGTGTTCGCTTTTAAATTAATATACGACACTAGAAAAATACGTTTATGATAATTACTTAGGTAATGTAGTACACGGTCACATTCCCAATTGAAACCATGACCGCTTTGTCCGCGTGTTGCTTTAACGCTCTTCGGATTTTTAATAAGATTTCCAGGTGAAATGTCTTTGCGGTGTTCCTTTATTTGAGTGATTACACTGATTAGGTTTCGTTTTGTTTCTCCAATGTACATGTGCTCACATTCTCCGCATTGTATTTCTGTTCAATAGACTGCACGTCGACGTTTGCTGGAAGGCACGGTTTCTTTTCTCTTACGAGAAGGCTCTCAAGACTGAAAATTTATCCAACCAATTACGTGATTTTATGAAACCAAACACCTTGCTCCGAGCCAATGATCTATTTGCGATTGGACACAAAGTATAAATCATGGCACTTGTGATGGAAGTGTGATGCTGCAAAAGGCTTGTTTCCCACTCTACACAAACACTCACAAACAAACCAGCCAAAACCTTTTTTAATCTTTTTTTCTGGGAAATCTCACTTGAGAAAGATTTCAATTACACTTCTCATCCAATCTCACGGCCCGCACTATTGGCGATTTTTCAGGCACAGCAAAGATAAGAGTTTCGGCATTAACCACTAGACTAGCCAGTGTTGCAGTAGTGATCGCAGCTGTACTCGGCAACGACGAAGCAGGTTTTGAAAGAAAATCATAGCATAATTTATCAGATTTAACCTGAAATGATGAGTGTTGCAAAGTGCAAGATTTGAAACAAATAGATATGAATACAGTTTTACTTAGGTGGGAGGCACGATACTTTTTCTTCATAAATATTGTGGGTCTGTGCTCAAGTATACCTCCTATTCGGCAATGGGCATGTTACGAAAATGTTTGCAAATAGTCTTTGCCTGTTTTTGTGCTTTTCTCGCAGGAATGGAAATTGTTTACTTCGGGGCAGAGGTTTCTCGTACACTTCAGTACAATCGACTTTCAGCTGGTTGATGGAGAACTGCTGACCATCAGCGATCAGCTTCAAACGATAAGCGTTACTTCAGAAACTCGGAATGTAACTTCATCATCTCACGTCGTTACAGTAACCTACTTTTCCTCGCCACGTAAAGCATTGCAAAAGTCATGCGGATTTATTCTCTCATACATAGCTGTAGGTAAATACCTTCTTTGCATTTGTTTGGTACAGGTTAAGCTGTGCTGCCACGGAAAACATGCCCACACATTTCGTAGTTTTCTTCGTTTTGACTGAAATACGGCATGCTGTGTTTTCACAGGTTCTGTTAAAGCCCCATTGTTTAGATTTAAATGCATAACGCATCTTTCTGGAAACTAAGTAGTAGCCTAACTCCGACTGAAGTTTTCTTTCGAAGTTTGTGTAAGAAATGTAATGATTTGAGATGTACTACAAAAACATCTACGAGTAAAATTTTGCAAAAGTTCATTTTAATTTACATAAGTGCTACTGCTACTATTGAGATGTTTTATTTTTTCACCCACGACAATATTGTAAACAAGGTTCGGCCACCTTTCCGATTACTTGGCCACTTCAAGAGCTCAAGAAGGCACACTATAGGGCAGAAGAAGCAAGAATTCTAAAGACGGTTGTTTTAGTTGATTTTATGAGTTAGACACGAAGTTGACTAAAGACAATGCGCGATAGGAGCACGGGCTGAGTAACGCAGTTTGCCAAAGAAACAGGCAAAGAACATTATTTTGGAGACCGCTCGAGGTAAGCGCACGGGATAACTTTGAATCTGCAAAAGGGATAACTTTGAATCTGCAAAAGCTGTTGCTCGATTACTCTTGACGCTTGGCTGAACAGTTGTCCGCATGTTATTTCACTTCATTTGCAACTCACATACGAGTCAGACCCATGCCAAAAGTTGGGTGGGAGTGGGATACAAATGCCCTGTAACTTACATTCAGCACCAAACACTACGAAAGACTAACGTTGGAACGTTTTTTTGCGCGCAAGTCAACTTGATGGCAGCATTTGCAATCGTGAACAAGTAAATCGTGAACAATAAACGCTAGCACCAGCGGCCTACGCGTGGACAGACGCACTTAATCGGTGCGTACCAAAATGTTTAGAATCCAGGCGCCTAGCTTTTAAAATGCTTTTTAAAATGGTGCAGGATAACTGCAAAACAGTAGCGTAGTCAGCCCAAAATTTTTGGAGGGGCCAAATATTTTAAACTTTAAACCAGTGGTGCTCCAACTTTTTGGCTCGTGGGCCACATTTGTCTTTCAGAAACCCCTCGCTGGCCACAAGAATTAATAATCTCAATAAAAATTCTCTTAAATGATTAAAGTGTTAAGTTTTCTTTCCAATGAAAATTGCTTCGCGGGCCACGGTTTGNGNAC
>JGI24158J21664_10002156_pt1 | contig 23518 bp, 18 predicted proteins | sample Ectturendosymbi3_FD_21664 | JGI IMG/M metagenome (IMG submission 21664) | reverse complement strand
TGTGTAAGTGTGCACTCGCATCTATGTTTTTTGTGTGTAAGTGTGCACTCGCATCTATGTTCTTGGTGTGTAAGTGTGCACTCGCATCTATGTTTTTGGTGTGTAAGTGTGCACTCGCATCTATGTTTTTTGTGTGTAAGTGTGCACTCGCATCTATGTTCTTGGTGTGTAAGTGTGCACTCGCATCTATGTTCTTGGTGTGCAAGTGTGCACTCGCATCTATGTTCTTGGTGTGCAAGTGTGCACGGGTATCTATGTTCTTGGTGTGTGAGAGTGCACATGTGTGCGTTGTGCGCAGAGCTGCCAATCATTTTGTTAACTAGCCTGCGCCCAGACCAGTGGGTTACAATCTGGGGCCGCGACACCCGGAGGGATCGTCAACCCTCCTTGGAAGGGTCGCTAGTAGATATTTTATGTACACTGCTGCATTGCATTTGCTTTGTTTAGTTTCAGGTGGGTCGTTAGATAATAGTGGGTTGCTGCTCTAATGGATCGCGATACAAAAAAGGTCGAAAATCAAGGCCTAGGGCTATACTGATTTGACTTCATTTGTTCGTCTTCAGTGGGAAAAACTCACTGTATGATGACGTGCTTCTCAATGACGAAATAGATGTCTGCGACCTTGATGATGTAACGGACTTTTTCTTCGACAACTGCGATTTGTTGAACGCGTCCAACGAGGTTTGTTGTTTCGTCACTAAGGTGGTTGTTCGTTCCGCTGGCGTGCGTTATTCGTCACACTATTCGTCACAGATGCAGATAAGCACCAACGAAAACGGCATTTGCCCTGTGTTCGGAACTGAAAAATAAGGTTGTGTTTCGTTAGATTGCTTTTTTCTGCCGTAGTGGCGAAACACTGAACTGCTAGCGGCTTGTGGGAATGTAGAGAAAGCTGAATTTGGTCTTTACATTCACGTTTCCTGCTCACAAGCAAAGAACTACTACCACTAAACAGTCCTGTGTACGAGCATGGAGCCCCCCCTGGTCGAAATAACAGCTTGGAGGCTGAAACGTTCAGGCTGGTGCGGTTATGGAGTGCTGCGCAAGTAACTGGCGACGGAAAAGTACGAAAATGACGAATGCATTTTTTCACTCATATGAGCTACTGGTTACCGATTGCATTGGAAATCTTGATTGAAATGATGCCCAGATTCTGTGGTTTTCTGATGCTCGCATTAACGTCGTAGTTGTTGGGCATGTGCAGCCGCTGAATATGTCCGCCTTGCGGCAACATTTCTGTTGAAAATTTCCCGCCAGATGTCGCCGGCGATCGTTGATTACTTCTGCAACAACTTGTCCTTATTGCTCAGCGGTAGACATTGCGGTCAGTGGCTTGTGGCGTTTCTTGCTGCACGAAAAACGAAACTGGAGCAGAAATTCCGAGGTAAAGCAAAGAGACTGTTTTTTATTTGAACTAATAAGAGCTGTTTCGTGTTTAACGGAATTTTAAGTTACCGCGTCATCGTTTGTGAAAATTGCGCCTCAAAACAGTTTTTTCATGTTCATCAACAAAACCGCTTTCTTTTTCCGACATTAACAAACTTCGTTTGCTGAGCTGATTTAAAAACTTCCGACCCAAATCAGGCAAAAGTCCTAAACTTTTCCGTTTCATCTGAAAACCGTGTCTAGCTCCCCCCTTTTTTGTTCGATTTCATAAAAATGACCAGAACAGCTTGTTTGAATAGTCGACAATTTCAACCACTCGTCTTTTTGAATCTCCTCTCTGAAGGCATCACCTTGGAGACCGAACTTCATCGCTTAGCGACCACGAGTGTTGATTTCTTGCTGCGATTACCCCCCCACTTCATGTACGACGACACTGACGTCAGCATTTCATCAGAAGACCCCGACAGGGTAATTAGCCACGCGCTTATAGTTATAGATGATTGTGGGGTAACGATTACGTAATACTTGTACTGATTTGCGGAACAAAACATTTTTTCTCATCGTCATGCCAACTGGTACAGCACGAACCCAGAAAACTTGACTTTGCAAGCTGTGCACGAGAAGCTCATTGTTTAAAAAAATAGTTTACGCTATTGTTCAGGCTAGATTCGTTCTGTTTGCATAAACCTACTGGAATGGCTGTTGTTCTAGCACTACATTCTATCGACTAATAATCAGGGCTGTGAGACCGGAACCCTAATTTCAGACTCAGGCACCAACAAACCAAAAGCTCTTGGGGTTCCGGATCCAAAACCCTGCTGATAATAATCACAGCTCTATGGATTTTGACGTCAGAGTACAAATACCCGAATCAAGGATGATCTTATATCTTTTTCGATCCCTTCTCAGTCGATTTATATGAAAAAGTGAGGCTTCTTTGATACAACAGTTCTTTGCGAAAGCAAACAATTTTTATCAATTTAAAAAAATAGCGATTAACTGTAACCGCCAGTTCTCACGTTAACCACCACCCGCAGTGACATGATGTGTGTCGACATTGCCTGGATTAAAAATCTACAGAAAACCGGAATAAAATGTCCAAAGCGGTTCGTAAACCTTTACGTCATTGCAAAGGAAGTTTCAATACAGTGAACTTCTCTTTCTCGTTGGGAAAACTTCTTGCTCACAACTTTTTAAAGTCTTGGTGAAACCTTACCCACCTTCGGCCAACCCATCCTGTAACGTTGTCGCAATGCGCTACTTTGCTGCAGACCAGACGACTTCTCGAACCGCTTCTTTCATTTTCCAACATTTGCCTCCGTGATTTGTTCTGGTGTCAGTTGGACATCCGATCTCTGCCTGCCACAGCTCTGCTTATCGATCACGTGCTGCGAGGAGTGGCAGAGGTTTGTTTTTTTGCCTTTTTTTATCTTATAAGTTTGAAACAAAAGGCCAGGAAAGTGCTCTTGGTCCAGTCGAAATGTGGGCCAAGCCAGGGCTGGGCAATTAATTTGGCTCGGGGCCACTTTGGGAAGGCCGCGTTTGGCGCAGGGCCGTACCTTCTAATTTGATCCCAAAATAAATAAATAAAACAAAAACAACAATGATACACAGAAAAGGTTGTATTACAATTGCACTTATGCAAATAAACTTTATTCAGCGCAAGCAAATCAGTGAGACAGAAATGTAATCTCACAAAATGTTCAACAAATTTCAAATTTGAAGAATTTCACTGAATTCTTCCGCGGGCCACTGACAACGCTGTGTCAGGCCACATGCGCCCGCGGGCCGGTGATTGCCCACCCCTGGTCTAGGATGTCACGTAGGAATGTAGGAATTTTGCAGTTTTAGGGAATGAAAAGCTGGTTTAGAGTAGATGCCTTGCTTTAAAGCTACTTGGCGATCTGCTTTCGAATGTTCTGTTCGTAGTTTTGTGTTTTTCAGAAGTTCCAAGGCGCTTTCGACCTTTCCGTGCTCAGCTATATTGCGAACAACATTCCTGTCGTGTTCATGTGCTTGTTGAACTACTGGCCGTCGATGAAGCAATTTAGGTTCATCACCAAAGTCAGGTAACCACATGATTTTGTGAGTTATTTGAAAAAAAACGGTTGTCAGGAAAAGTTTTCATTCCAGTCATGTCTGTGTCGGGTTCAAAGGAAAATTGAACTTTTGCTGAGCGGAAATTAAATGAATCTTCAACAAAGGTTCCTCCTGAACCGATAAGCACTCATAGAAATCAAATTCCTTTTTCAATTTATCGAAATTAAAATCCTTTATCAAAGGCGCCAGATTTATCCCAACGTCGTAAACAACGACTTGGAAGTAAATTCCTGTCTGCTGGTGATTCAAAGCGCTATTGGAGCGAGCGTCAGTGTTCAACGGTTCTCAACCCAGTGCTTTACTTTCGATTAGATGCTAGAGCTATAAACCGTAAGGGTTGCATGGGTTTACCTTTGTTTATGCGCCTTTTGTTTTGTTTATGTGTTGCGTTATTAGGGGCTTGATTCGATGACCTCACGGTCCCTTGGGGCCCCATAACAATAAACTTCTTCTTGAGTCCCACACCTGACGAAGACGGTTCTTGCCATGTGTGGGCACTTCAGCAAAACACCAGGATGCAAGCGAACTTGTACTTTTGTGCGTCGAAGGTCATTTCTGCCAACCCTGCTCACGTGACCTTTAGTGATCAGTCAATTATGACGGGGCCGGAAATTAGACACTTTTTCTGGAACACGTCACCTCAGTAAGGTCTGATCAAACTATATTTGATTTTTCCTGCAAAGGTTTTCACTGATTTTCACAAAAAAATAACATTCGCGCACAGCGGAACACACGTTTGATATTAATTTCACATGATATGCTTTAAACTGGGATGTTTAGACGCGGTTTGCCTGATATGCAACTAGGGGCCTAGCAACTGCGACAACATAAGTATATTGCAAAACACTGAAATTAAACCGGTAACACTTCAGGTAAGCAGGGATCGACAGACATCTGAACAAAAAACATCTGTCAACCGTCAGGTCTTAGAGGACCCATCAAAGTGTGTTAACACCCCGTGGTTACCTGAGCAGGGTAACAACAATTTTAAAAATGCGTCATTCTGAGACTTCTTGGAACACGACCCATGTCACTCACTGCTACAGGTGCCGTCGTCTTCACCAATCGTTGTGTCAGCTGAGATCGATTGTGACGTGCAACGTGTCTGGTGATTGGGAGCGCGGCTTGCGGGAGCTGAAGCTTGTGGGTTCGAATCCGTGGTTGGCGCTTGCCACTTGCATGGCTCTGCACGCAGACGAAGCTTCAGACGCAGCCCTCGTGAGCAGTTGCCTTGCGAGCCTTTCACGAATACAACCCAAGGTTGGTTGTTCGCGAGCAAGGCTGGACCTGGGTTTACTTTTACGGTTATGGATCGAATTTTCTTTGAAATTACCGAAAAAAATTCAGTCATTTCGGTCGTAATGCCTGAAAAGGTAGGCTAGTGAATGCTGCTACGGGACAGATGGCCGGAATGTCTCAGCGAAGAAAAAAAACAGGTCAAGACTGCGACCTAATACTTTTACATATTAGAACGATACGAAAAATAGTGAAATTGTGTTGTTTTCGGTAACGTTTTGGTTGTGAAAGAATAAAAATAATTTTGAAAAAAGCAAATTCTTGGCAAACGGTCTTGGTCATGTGACAGTTTAGCCTCCATTGCAATTGATGCGGTATTCCCACAGTACTTTTCAAGAGTGTTTGCTAACCTGTTGCAATATTCATGGACTTTCGCACGATTTCTCCACTTGACTATAAGTCGGATGCAGTTTATGCAAAATTAGTTTTTCCTGTCAACTACGAGTGAATCGAAGTTTTTTTTTCTTCAAACTTTGTCGAACAGCAACTAATCATTGACATACGGCAAAACTGCAGGCAACTCATTTTAATGCCTGCCGCCATTTTTTCGGTGACATGCGAAGTCAACGCAAAAGAATTCAGATGTGATTTGATTTTCGATTATTGCGTCGCAGAAAACTCAGTTTTATTGGATGCGCCGGCTCGTGTTGTACATCAGGGGTCTCCAAACGTTTTTGTACGAGGGCCACACAAGCTACTGCATAAAAGTTCTAAGACTGGACGTGTTACATAATGTATTTCGGGATATGTTCCATTTAATGTATTTCGGGATATGTTCCATTTAATGTATTTCGGGATATGTTTAATGTATTTCGGGATATGTTTAATGTATTTTGTATTTCCATTTAATGTATTTCGGGATATTTAATGTATTTCGGGATATAATGTATTTCGGGATATGTTCCACATAATTCGGGATATGTTCCATTTCACCAAATCAATGAATGTTTCGTAGATATTATTTTTTCTTTATTGACAAAAATGTCTTGCGGCCGGACGCAACGGCTTCGCGGGCCAAATGGAATAGCTTCGGGGGCCGGATTTGACCCGCGGGTCGTAGTTTGGAGACCCCTAGTCAGTGGCGTAACTGACAGGAGAAGACGGGCGAGCCTCCCCCCCTGGCAAACCAAATGTAAAAACTGGGCCTCTTTAACTGACATTTTGATATTCAGTATTCTTTTGGTTTTCAGTAGGTTGTTGTTTTTTGCGTTTTTCATGGTTTTTTGTTTTTTTTTAGCTGGTATAGACTAGACATCCACGACATGCAGATTTACTATCATTTCTTAAATTTTTTCTGAGTGTTGGTTATTGACCCCGTATGGTGGCCAGCAGGCCCCCTTTAGCTAAGTTTTTTTGCCACCCCTTGCTCAAACCGCTAATTACGCCACTGCTCCTGGTGTACAGTACACACTTCCACGAAAGATAAGAAACACTTTTTGTAAAATTTCGAGATATCGTCGCGTTGCTTGTCAAAGTCAAGAAGACGCTTTCACGTAAATCCGAAACGTCTATCTCCGCTCCCCTCAGCGTTTATATTTAGATATTCATCCGCAGATTCGTTGGTTGTTTCTTCGAAGTTCGATCATATGTTGCGCCGCGCGATGCGCCAGCCAGGACCAAGGGCGTTCGGGGGGGACGCCGCCATCTGTCTTCGCCGACGTCCTCACCACGCTTCCTTCCGTCGACGTCATGGCTTGCTTGGCAGAAATGAACTCAGAAGACGACTTGTTTCCCGAAGCGCTTCTCAAAAGATCAGGGTTGTCAGCCATCAGGTGCGTTGCAATCTGTTCTTTTTTTTCGCTGAGACATTTCGGTCATTTTGCCTCACAGTTGTATTGAAACTCGTCGTAACAGTCTTCCTTAATCTATATTATCAGACATTCTGGCCGAATTGACGTTAAGTTTTTTTCGGTCATTTCAAAAAAATATCGGTTTCTAACGGAGAAATGACTGAAAAAACAGCGTTGCAGTCATGGGCATCGGGAGGGGGGGCAAGCAAGGTCCCCGTAGATTTTGAAATTTCCCTATTCATTTTTTGCAGAAAAATATTTTTGTTATATTTGAGTTGGTAAAATGGAATTTAACCATGGTTGGCCCCCCAGGAAAAATGCTTTATGGTCACCACTTGGAAAAGCCCACTGTTGCCCTTCCCCCCCTTGAAAAAATCCTTCCAATTTTGGAGTAGGGCATGTAGATATTTGCACTATTCATGTTTGATATAGCAGGAAGTTATATAAAGATTTTGCTTGTCTTCGGCAAAGTTGGTCAAACGTGAATCGGTATTTCTTGCATAGGCCCAACGCACAAGAGCAAAACATGTTTGGGAGTAAGGAATGTGGCAAATAATTACGAAAAGGAAGGCTGTAATTACTTTTGATTTGCTGACCGATGCAATACACTATGAAGGAGTGGATTGAAGGTCGCTTTTTTCCTGTGTTCTTCAGTTCGGACGTTAGTGACGTAACGATTTCATTATATTGCAGATTGTTATCAATTTCGAAGTGCAGCCGAGAAATTCTAAATGAGAAAGATTTCCTCCCATTTGTGGTGCGTTTGCAGCAGAACAGCCGCACAGAAGCAACGGTAAACACAAGCGAGTGATTGCTTGCTGCCACCTTCAAAACTTCAGCCTTAACAAACGTGCCAATTTATTTTCCATAGGACGCAGACCTGACGATCTGGCACAATTTCCTGCATGGAATGTGCAGGTTGACCTCCACGAACTCCCTTCGGCAAACTGTCCAGGTTAGACAAGCACAAAGCCACTGTGTGTTGTGCATGTGCAATGCTTCCAGCATTATTTGAATCTCTCGATTGATGGCCATCTTTTTCTAACCAAACGTGTGGACTTGCGACCAGGGGCGCAGCCAGGATTTTTCTAAGGGGGGGGGGCTGAAGTTATAGAAGCAAAAAGCGTTGAAAAAGAAAAATTGCTTGTGATTAGAATAGCCAAGGCAAAACTGGGGAGTCCTTCCAACTAAACCGCCATCTTGTTTCTTCGATATTCTTTCATGGTACACTAGTACATTAAGTCAGGTCAAAATTAACTGTAGGCCTATACCTACACCACAGTGATCTCCTAAAAAGGCCAAGATAATTTGCAAGCTGTTAGCAAAGTATAAGAGTATACGCGTAAAGTAAAAATTGCGATAGTGCTCTAAGCAGCCATGACCCTTCATAAAAACAAAAGGGCTTGTACAAAATATAGATCGTGCTTGTGTAGATGATAAACATCGCATAGAGTACCCTAAGCAAAACTGCTGCGAAGTTCACATTTTAAAAAATGCAAACAGGGTGACACATTCATTCACAATATTTAAAAAAATAATTGACATGAGCTCTACACAACAATATATGCGGGAACGTCCATCCCACTCCTCCCTAGAGCACAGCGTTTCAAAAAAATTACAAGCAAAATCTGCAGCCTCCGCAAACCACAGGTGAAGGACTTAACAATCACTGGATGTGTTTTTAGCTGCAGAATCACTGTCAGCGTAATCAAACAGCTAAGTCTAGTTTAATACCAAAGTCTGATCGACGGCTTTCACTCGCAAATAAGTCCAAGAATTTCCTCCTTGTCGACGAGGCGCTTTGTATGCCATGCCATAAGAGCCAAGCCAGTGAGGCGGTTTCCAAGGTTGTTCTCATATAGGTCTTCTGGCGTCTAAGTGTGCCGAAACCTCGTTCAGCAGTAGATGTTGAAACAGGAAGTGTGGCTTGTATTTGAAGAAGATGCCTAGGTAGGCCTACTGTTCTGACACCCCGGTCAATAAAAACTTTTCGAGGCTGCTCGCCCTGATCTCTTTCATACGAAGATGAATGTCTTTTTAATTTCACCCCAAACTTGTCCGATTTCACTCAACACTTTTCGCGGACTAAACAGCGGCGTGCAACTGATTGGCAGAGCAGCGAATTCGTTCAGCCTGCAGCTAGCGGTCACTCACACCTCGCACTGCATATCTTCTGCGTGCGCACATTAGGCACAGGGTTCTCACAAATACAACTCCAAAAATCCCTAGAACAGGAGTCCTAACAAAAAATCCCTAAATCTGTGGTAGTGCAGCAAGTAGCAGGCATATTTTTGGGAATGCGAAAGATTTTTGTTAGAATTCTCCCGAACTTGCCCAAGAAAAAATTCCGACCTCCAAAAAAAAGTTCTTCATGTTCTTTTGGGAGCCGTTGTGCGCCATTTTTGCTCATATTTTCAGGGTTTTCTCAGATTTTCAGGGATTTTGTGAAAGTTTTCAGAGATTTTGCCCAGATTTCCACGGATTTTCATCAAATCAAAACTTTTGGTGGTGCGCCTGCACCCCCGCCTCCTACACCAGTGGTGCAACATAAAATCACAGTGCTGTGATAAATGTTCAGAATAGAACCAAATATGATCTCCAAAATAAACTGAGATAGTACATTTTACACATTTTCATACTTTTCCGAAAATACCTAAAAAGGGTCAGAAATTCCAACCTAGGGACAAAACCCCTAAAAATAAGAGCACTGATTAGGAAGGTCCCAGCTTTATGACGTATTAACTACACATCAATCGACCCTGATGGTAATTCAATATCCCTGATGGTAGTTCAGTAGCTTGTTTCCACGCTAGCAGAGCACGGTACACCCAGCTGTTGTTATAGATGGTAGTACAAAACACGCAGGAATGGAGAAAGTTGCTTCAATATTTCTCAAAGCTCGAAAATTCAAAACCACCTGTGTTGCTACGCCTTGTGGTACTGCTGAAGAACATTCTTCAATGCACCCGATCTCGACTTACAATGTTGGTGAAAAACTAAGAAAACAAACATATTCTGATTGCTAAGGTGGGGGGCTTGAGCCCCTTCAGCCCCCCTCTGGCTGCGCCTTTGCTTACGACTATCATGTCTACTCAGCTTAAAGAGGCTTCTGAAAATTTTCCAGATTTTGCAAAAACAGGTTGTTAACGTGCGATGCTTGATATGTAATGGTCAGCAGCAGAAGTCAGGTATGCCAGGTGCACGCTTCAGCCAGCACGGCAGTTGCTTCTCGTCTGCAGCTTCGGTGCCTTCAAAGTTTGTGTTCACCGTGCAATGTGTTGCGGGGCTGACGCCATGGACGTCGGAAGGGAAGGTCTTTGGTCCCCCTGGATTTTGAAAATTTCAGCAGAAAAGGTTGTTTTCTTAGTTTCGAGTGAGAAAAACCAAATTTCACCATTTTTGCTCCCACCCTTAGAAAAACGTTTGGAAAAATCCACTAATGCCCCCCCCCCTGAAAAAATCCTTCCGACGCACATGATTGACGCCACTGTTGCGTGCTGTCGCTTAACGGACGCAACAATCGCGATTGCTTTGTTGCGTTTTCCCAGCTATTACGTCACAAGGAGGTAAACCCCGGCGATGCGACGGTCGGGATCTTAACAGCGGAAATTTCTCGGCGAGAAAAATGAGGCCGCAACACGTTCGGCTTCGTTTTCCAGTTGGATGGAGAAACTCGAAGCGGGGCGTGTGAAGCAAGACATGACGTCGTCGACTCCGTCACGAAAGCACGTGCAGTAATGACAGCCGTCCTCCACTGCAGCGTATCTAAGTGTAGTTGACAGTGCGCTGGGTCTGGAAGGTCATAATGATTCAGCAACGATGGATTCTCAGTGTTAGGGTTTCCGTATTAACTTCCTGTCGTTTGGTCCTTCGGACGATTTTGATGTAGGACTGCGAATTATCGACTAATGAGAATTCAATGTCATGTCTGTTTTGTTGCATTTCATCTTTTCTGTGGGATGGCCATAACGGTGGATAGCTTCAAATTCAACACTCGGTTTTGGTTTGCAATGTTCTTCACTGATGCACCAATTATAAAGCAGAGCATTTTACTGGAGCTTAGCGAAGCTATCTAAAAATGAGAACTTTCTAAAATTTAGAAGTCCCTGACAGATATCGGTGAGATTCTTAACGAACGAGATGATGTCATTTAAATCATTGGCATTTGTCTTTTTCCTTCTGATTCCAACCCACCGGACAGAGTTTCATTTTAACTTGGTTTACACAATCTCCGTCCAGATCAGTTCCTCGGGGGAGCTGGTGGACCCCAACGAGTGAAACCAGTTGCGACCCAGCACCCCCTGCGCAACTGTGCGGGGTGAAACTCCTGCAAAGATCCTTCTTTGACTGCGCCACTTGTTTTCCTTTTCCACAAGGCCTTTTCGTTCACTGTGCTGTGTTTTATTGCTGGGTTGCGGAGTCGGAGGTTTTTGGGTGGAGTCGGATACCTGAGAACACCAGGAGTCGGATTTTTTTATCGGACTCCAGAAGTCCAATTGAATCATTTTGTTATATCGCGCTCCTAAGTTAGGAATTCTAACTCATGCCTGTTGACATGGTACATTTTCTTTTGAAACTTTTATTGAAACAGAGAATTCTTGCTGTGCACCACGATTTCCATTGATTGTTAGTTGCTACAAAATTGCTGACAGTCAAACTTCATTCATGTTATGCTAAGAAGGAGTCGGACATTTTTGGAAAGGTCGGACATTTCACCTCCGACTCCGCACCTCTGTTGTATTTTTAGCTTTGAATGGACAGCTGCCATGGTAACCGTTTTGTTTTGTTGCCCTGGCAGACTGCTTATTTTGGAAACGTAATATGTTACCCCTTATCGCCAATAAGCTGCTACTACTTAGCAGCAAACCTAACCAACGCAATGGTGTTGGCGCTTATGCCGATCTGGAGGCTTGGCCAAAATGGAAGGCACTTGAAAGGAGCGACCGAATCGAGTCAATCGATTTTGGCAAAAGCACCCCGTTAAGCGATGAGACTTCCGTTGCATTCACCCCGCACAGCACAGCAGGCAGAACGCCAACAATGCATTGAGTACAGAAAATTGAAAAATCGCCCGGAACGTTTTACGCGATTCTGTCATCTGAAGGGAGCTTCAGCTACGAGTGCTTCACGTGAAATATACAGTTCGGCATTGTTACGTTGCGCGCGTGAATTGTCTAGCATCGTTACCAGGGGCAACTGCTTGGTTGTATCCTCTTTGTATTGAAGAGTGTCAGAAATACAGGCATTTGTATTTCTCACACAAGTTCCGACAAATGGCGTTTTTTTGTTTTTAATGTGTCAATCTCTTTGATCATTTGTTTCATCCTGTGGGCCTGAGACGTATGTTTATAAGCAAAATTCTTCCAGTAATGGGTGTGCATTGAGGAACTAGATATTGAATTTATGCATGAGAATGTTTGTCAGATAGGCCCGCCACTACAACGATAACACTTGTGAGGTTGTGAGGCATGATAAGAGATAGAGCTGTGTATTTTTTTTTACTTTGTTTAAACATTATCCGAAATTGTACAACCATGCAGGGATGCGCGAACAGCGGGAAGGGGGGGCAGTAAAGGAGTTGAGGGCAATGAAAACTTATAAAAATCAAATCGTTACCAGAAATTCTTGTTTGTGTTCAGCAACGATGTTGACCTCAAAAATAATGCCAGAAATTATAGAAAACCGTTCTGAAGTTACAAGCTGCGCGAATAGCTGAAATAAATTTGTTTCAATTCGATCTTGGTAAACCATGAAATTACTTAAGATAATTTTATAAAAAGGCACCTCCGCCCAATTTCCCCCTAAGGGCAGGGGGCAATGCACCCGCTTTCTGACGTCCGTGCAACCATGCAGTTGGAATCATCATGCAAATCATCACGTATAATATATCCTTGTGACACAATTAGCATTGCCATTAAAAATGAAACCAAGCATACGAGACACCATCGTAACATGAAGTGTTTTTTACTCTTTGATCCAACTTTGAACAAGCAAATTTAAGATGTCTTGGTTTTTGTTCACTCTGTTGTCCGCTTTCTTTTGATGATGGTGTTTATATTCGAATGATAATAATTTTACGAATGATGAAAACAATGCATTTAATACTTTTCAACACTACGTCTCCACCATACTCGCGTCCCCCTTGCGAATCATTCATGCCCCCGGTTAAACAGCCCAGGCCTCGAGATCGAGAGAATTGGGATATATTTTGAAGACTACATGACGCAGATTTTATCACTAGGCTAGCAGGAATTGGCCAGCCTACTAGCGGGTGAAGAGAGAAAGGGTGCAAGGCCTTAGATGACAATAGCAGTGCTTCATCTCTCTTGGGTCAATTAACTTAGATTCGCATACCCCCTCTCAGGCAAGTTCCCATCGTATCCATACAGCACATGTGAGTAACCTCACAATACGAAAAAGCGATTGATGATATGAAGAAAAAAACATCAATCCCACCAGACCAGGTAATTGAAAAAAGTTGTGACACCGTTCAACAGAAGTGGAAGCAAGCGGGCTAACCCCCCCAAATTCACAATCAATACTTCCACAGTCAAGCTCTAGTCTCCCCATGAAGTCATTCTTTATTTCAATTCATTGTATATTATTACGAAGCCCCCGAACAAGCTGAAAACCACCCCCAATGCTGCTCATCTGGCGATGGATCTGCTTCTATCCACCCAGGCAAGAAAACACAGAGGAGAATCAACCTATCACCAGTTTAAAACCACAGTCACCAATAAAAATGTAAAGATTTCGCAATAAGATTGCCTTTCTGCTCAAATTTATATGATGTAAGCAAAATGATCTAACAACCAGTAAGGTAAGCATTTTTCTTTCGGTTGCAAATTTCGCTAACCATGCCAAATTTGTCTTCGTGGCCAGCGTGAGTTGTCTACGGGTTTCCAATTGCAACAAAAGGATCAAAACCACACACCCATCAGTAACTTTCGCCTGACATGTGGCCTTGTGGGGGCAAAAGGCACCATCATTAGCCCAATTTTTGACTGCAAATATTCAAACGCTGAGCGAAAATTGTTATGACCATGTAAAACCAATTAACAATCCACCAAGCTGTAGAGAGCTAGCATTTTGCCAAAGTTCCTGCGTTAGATCTATAGGCGTACGAAGTGGTGGGGAGATTTGGACAAGATTTTTTAAATTCAGGAAAAATTTCCCGATATGTTTGAGCACGTTGCTTTAGCAGAACTATCGCCCTGCAAAACTTTCCTATCCGTTTTCCTCAAAGTGGCGCATAAATTCGGGCGAATTGAAAATTCTCCCCCCCCCCCTGAAGCCCGAGGTTCCCGTATGTCTTTGATTAGAGCTGTGTACCATGGTTTTGTTGAGGCGCGTCACTGCGCGCAGTAATCACGGGCGTAACGACGGGGAGCAAGGTGCACAATTCTCCGGGCGCCGAGTCACTATGAGGGCGCCGAAAAATCCTAACAATGTCACAAGTACTGTACTTCAGTGCAGTACATTTGCTTCCGAAAGACCTCAGGTTCGAGCATGGGGGCGCCAAACTTGCTTCTTGCCCCGAGCGCCATCTGACCTCGTTACGCCCCTAGCAGTAAGTCAATATTCTTCTGCGTTCTCCATGTGTTTGAAGTGAGGAGTTGCACAATTACATAGTTACAGTAGGTCATAATTCTTTGAGCTAATTGAGCACGTTCAGTGAATTTTTGTCACATAGCGGCAAAGTTGTTTGCTAACGTATACATCTGTACCTTTTTACACGCTGCATTATGGTTGAATCAGCAGGGGCGTAACGAGGGGGCCAAGAGGAGCGCAATTCCACGGGCGCCGAATCGCTTTGGGGGCGCCAAAAAGTCCCAACAATGTCACAAGCACTTTCTTCAATACAGTGCCTTTTCTTCCGAAAGACCTCAGGTTCGAACATGGGGGCGCCAAACTTGCTTCTTGTCCCGGGCGCCATCTAACCTCGTTACGCCCCTATCAATCAGGAGATTAGTTCCGTTAAGAAACTCATCCACTCACTTGTATGTTGCAAAACTACGATGCAGACAAACTGCGGACTCACGAACTGCACTGGCAAGAACCCTGAAACTGGTTTCTCGTTTTCAGTTTGGAGGCTTGTAAAATCTTGAGTCAGTTACAAGTTTTCTATATTGCATTCCTATTTTTACTGCTGCTTTTCCTGTTGCTTTCAAGGCGGTCATCAAGCATTAAAGAATAAACTTGTAAAAAAATGGACCAATTGTGTACAGCCCAGCGGCAAGTCGAGAACTGTGATAAGCGGAAGTGAATGCGTTTGTGAAAGCCGGGCAGTTCTCACGCGGCAAAGAAATAACGAAACAGTGGTACTGTTACGAAACAATAGCATTGCTCACGCTATTCAATAAGAGGTGGGGTAAAGTCCGGTACGTAAATCCTGACGTTTAATCAAGCGGAAAACGTTGGTTATTTTAGAGTATTATTATCTCTGTTTCTACTTCTATGGGCACCAAAAAGGAGCGCATTTATGGCAAAGGGGCGCCACAGGCGTTTGGGGAGGGGCAGTTGCCCCAAACTGCCCCCCGCCCCTCTGGATCCGCCACTGCAACTAGAACACCATCACCGACAACCAAGGCAATCCGTCTTACTTAAACAAATTTTAAGTATCCGTAGCCGTTCGAAACCGAGTAAATTCAGCCGAATACTGCCAACGGAGCATGTGCGAAGACTGCTGTTGACCAGAAGCCGGTTCGTAAGCCGTGGCCGGATTCTGTGTGAAACCGCCATAACGCGGCGAACAAAGAACTGAACATGGCGTTGCGAGCAAAGGAACGAGGCACGTACGCCATTCGCAGCATTCAGGGAAATCCGCCTCATCAGTTAATTGAATGACGTGAGCTGAGCGGATGAGTAGTTCTTTACCGTGACATCGACTAAAATGACTTCCTGTTATGTTGGTGGCTAAACTGACTATGCCAGTTTGTCACCAACATGAGGGTTCGGATGAAGGTAGGGAAAGCGCCACCAGCTGGCTGCGAAAATTAAACGAATCGGCGATTTCTGTGAGTTTTCTGGAAAAGTGCAAGAGGAATTGAGGATGACAAGATAGGGAGCAGTAGGGTTTCGATCGATTACTAAATAGCATAAAACATTGTTTTTTCCAACAAATTTTAGACCATCGGCGGTTTTGCTTTTTTTTACATTTCAGTCGAAAAAGACAGAGAAAGACGTAGATTTCAGCGGGTGGTACACAGAGGGAGCAATTTCTCCTAAATGACCGTCGTACCTGAAGCAGTGGCATAGCAAAGGGTCCTGAGGGCCGCTGGACCCGGGTGACACCTTTTCGGGGGGAACTATGCTGATTAAAAATTAATATTTGAAGGAGTTTAAAGGTTCTAGCTTTTCGTTATTATTGTTAAATACATTTTTTTAATTTCTGACTCTTTTTAATTCGTGATTTTAGAAACCCAAGACAGATAGGCTAACCTAAAAAACACGACATGCGGCTGTGGAGTGAGCAAATTGATAAAGTGTTTACTCAAAGGTCAAAGTCAAATGCAATGTGCTAAAGTGTCCCAGTGTGTGTCTTGAAATCTGGGTTTTATAACACACTTATGTTGGGGGCAATTGTGCCCCAGTCCCTAAACCTTCCTCGTCAGACAAAGCTATTTCCGCCATCCCAGTCAAACGTCTTTTCAACAAAAGAAAGGGATGACATTCGGCCGCAGACTAGCAAATATGGGGGCTCCGGTAGTTCGCGGCTTATATTACCCCTCCTCTCAAAATCTGATCAAAAAGGCTTTGCATGAAATCACGGTAAATAGTCAAAGCTAGCTTAATCCTCTTTCTCGTATCGTTGGTTTTCCAGTAACGCCCCAAAGGCACATCACAACATCACCTGACACCAGGGGTGCAGTGGGGTGGGAACAGTGGTCCCACACCTTTTTGCACTAGATTACATTACAACATGGCTGTGATCTCACAGATGTGCTAGCGAGACGAAGATTCGCACTGCTAGTCAAAAAGTCTACAGTGAAACAAAAAGATCCAGTGTGGAAATTCTTGTAGGCGACTGCTCACATTATTCGAAAAATTTGGTGCAGTCTTCCTTTTCATTTGGTATGGGAACGGCGTTCCCGGTCATTTGTATTTGATGTGCGCCGTTTGTGACGTCACATTTTGACGTCATATTCATGTTTCCAAAACAACGTTTTGGCGACGTTTGTTGACATAGGATGCACATTCGTGTACACGCTCTCCCCTTAATTTTTATGTCAGTGAACTGAATGTGAACTGTCAGCGTTCCAGGTTAGGATATCGGAGGAAAATACACTCAACACTGCGACACAGCAGTCACAACTGCAAAATATCAGGTTGCACGTTAAAACAGGGGAGTAAAACACAGTCATCACTGCGTCAGAGCAATTTACAACTGCAAAGTGAGGCTGCGGTAATGTCTTGTCGAATTCGATCAGTGGAGCACTGAGTGTGCGGCTGAACTATCTGACGCATACCGCGGTTTGCTAGGCATATCATACGTCCCGTTTTTGGCCCGGTCAGTCTACCAAAAAGTCACGGTTTGGCATTCAGTCACCCAGTATAGTCTACACCTGGTATATCAGCTCCCGTTAAGATAATTTTTTTCTATAATGAATGACATTTGGTCTGATAACAGAAGCAGATTGTGAACCCCCTTATCACCTGTAAAATTATAACTGACTTTTACTGCCGTGATTTTTACGAGAAAATAAAGTCGGGCAAAGACATCCTGAAGTAAATATTGTTTACACCAGTGCTTTTCAACCTTTTTGATGTCGCGACCCACTTTTCGCAGAGACTTTCATTTTGGGCCCCCTTCACGAAAAATTTGTTTCAGAACTCATGACTAGGGAGCATTCCTTGGATGGAATGCGACAATAATACTTTTTTGGCTTTCGTAATTCACAACTTTTTCTTAAAAAATGCAGTTTGTATCAACCAATAACTTTTTTCAAAAAATATTTAAGTTATCTCGGAACATTTCGCGACCCACCTGAAGGAGCTTCGCGGCCCACCGGTTGAGAAGTGCTGGTCTACACCTACGGAAAAGTATGATTGGGCGAATCCGTACATTTTCAAATGCTTGAACATTTGTTTGTGTCGTAACTGTAGGAATTCAAAATAGCTACTCAGGCCCGTAGCCAGGTTGGGAAAATATATTTTTGAAGGGGCAATATTTTTGTTTTTATTATATGCTTAAGATAAAGTTTTCTGGACACAACCAAATTGGGGGGGCATTGCCCCTGAATGCTTTCCCGTAGCTTCGGGCCTGTACATACTCCAAGTAAGATATGAACCGCATTTATCTGATAAGGTTTGTTGTTCTGAAGCGTCCCGGTTTTCAGTTACAAACATATGGTATGCCTACGGTTTGCAAGATCGGATCTTGCTAAACTACACAAGAATTGAGAATGCGCATAAAGTACGCAAGTAGAATTTCAATTTTTTGTTCTGTATAGCCATGGGCGCAATTTTGTTGTAAAACATGGGGGGACAGCTTAGTGCGAAACCAATATAGTCATCGGGTCGATGCAGAAGTGACGTTTTATATATACAGTTTCCCAATCTTAATTCTAGATGTGTTTTGAGAGCAACGACAATCACGCTTTGCTTTGCCCTTGCAGATGATTTACATATTTAATATGCTTAAATTTGTTGCTGGACACGGTACTGTAGTTCAGCCTGTTTCCATTAATATCGTATTTGGATGTAAACAAGCACAGCAGCATAGTAGAACACATCGATTGAGTTTTATCAGAGCTGCCAGTTGGAGTGCACCAAATGCTGAATCGCATTGGTCGCACGTGCATATCACTCTTGCAGTTGAACACTTCAGTTTTCATGCATTTTATAAGTGTGGCTTACAGCGCGATTTGATGTCTTGTTCAAGTCGCTAAACGTTACAAAGACAATAATTATTTTTCTTGCACGTTTCCGTTTTTTGAAAAAGCTACAAATCTTTTTAATGCTACTGGGCATCATGCATGCAGACCCACCCCTACCAAAATCTCCATTGATATCTTCTTACCAGCAGCAAAAACATTGGCTTAAAATTAGCGTAACCTACTTCACAATTGATTTCAATCTATTTTTACTGTTGATGGGTGGAGGACGTATCCTTTCAATCTCCCCTTGTTGGCTCCTGCTTACACACCCACACAGAGTTATACAAGGGCCTCATTTTGAAGCCTGAAACCGGCCCGCGCCCGAAATCACATCCCCGAACCCGGCTCGAGGCCGACATTTATTTTTGAAGCTCGATTTAGGCCTGACAGCCAAATTTACCGAGGGAGTTAAGATATGCGCAACTGCGAAGTAACGCAAAACGTTGTGTGCAGGTGTAGTTGCAGGTACACTGTTTATCACACCGAAAATGCTGTAGCAACCACCTGGAACAAAACATTGGCATAATCTGACACAAACGTAGCATGTTAGTCAACGATAATACTGCGGAATGTAATGTTTCTCAAGAAAAAAAAAGAAACAATCACGGGACTATCTACGATGGCGCTATAGCCCTTAAAGAAACTTTCTAGGATAGCTATATATGAATGGCTGGCTTGTAGGCTTCTTAAAACAAGCCAGGAATCGCGTGAGTGATCGATCTTTTCGACGCAACGCCATCGCGTGCTAATTTCCTCACCGCTGTCGCCTTCTCAAACACAGCGTGAGACTAATTCCAGCAGAGAATAAAAGAATGCAGCTGTGTTTGCAAACAGAATTAGCTGAAGAAAAATCACTATCACTTCATTCACAGAAGTTACCGCAGTGAGCACAACAAATCTACGTCACGAAAGAATAAAGTCGTTACTCTTAATGTTATAAAAAAGTTTTGTATGTAGGCTCGAAATTGGCCCGAAATATTTTGACAAACTTAACTCCGAGCCCGGCCCGGCCAAACTTATAACTCGGCACCATGTCAAAAGTTTTATTTTTTAGAGTTCTACTTGCATAACGACACAAATGTATATTTGAGATTAAATCAAAATGCACATCGATGAATTGGTAAAAAGTAGCAAGTTTCACCTTCAACACGAAAAAAATGTCAAACAAAATTTGGTGTGAGGGATCTGTAAAGCAAATGTTTCGCACTTGGATGAAAACGCAGCCGCACTGTGGGTTTGGCTAAACGCAAATAAATCATATGACTTACGAACCAATACATTCAGCACAAGCACAAAGTGTAAGAGCCAAGGAAAAATATCTTTTGGATTTGTTGGTCACCATTGTTGCGACATTACAAGAAGTTAGGATAAATGTATATTTTATCTTTATTTCCGAGTCAAGTCCCTACGTTTTGAGCTATAGATCAATATACAGCTACGTAAATACTGTAGGCTACTTCTGCAACGTTTTGATTGAAATCCTGTTCACTAATGATTGAAAACAGCCTTGTGATAAGCTCCACATCCCAACTGTAGTGCTGCTTTTTGTCTTCGGCAAAAGCTTCGCAGAGATTTGCCTGAAAATCTAACTCTAACATTGTATGCACTAGCGTCATTAAATTATATGCTGTCTGTTTCTGAATATGTGACAACCAACGTTACAGCAAAGCCAGTTACATTTCTTCACGGAACAAATGGCTGTACTGTGGTCTCTCACATGTGCAGCTGTAATACTCTCACTGTGCAAGGAAATAACCTTTCTAACAGTATACCACACAGGAAAAATGTCGGACAGAAGCAGTTAAACATCTTTCACGGTCTCTAGAAACTTGAAAAATGCTAAAAATTATTTATCGAAGCTAAAATTCATAAACAAACAGAATCATTGATACAACGCCAAACTCTGTTTCAACATCACCTTGGCTATGTATGGCCTACCATCTATCATGAAAAGCTCTTCGCACAAAACGTGATAAACTCCACTTTTATTTTTGAAACCTCTCCAAATACAAAACCTAAAGAGAAAAAAGTGAGGGGACATGGCATATTATGTCTCCCAATCTGAAAAAGTGGGGGGGTTACGTCCCCCGTGTCCCCCACCAAATTGCGCCCATGTTTATAGCAGTCCAGCAAATTTTTAGTTTTCAATTTTCCCTGTTGAGACATTATCAAATGCCTGAATGCTTCTATTTCAACAACTGCTGTTTTTGAGCTCGTGCAACAGTTTTATCATGCTACAGAAACTGGTAATGTGGCTAATGTGGTCAGCACTTGCGCTGATCTGCCATAGCAGATAAAACAAAGACAATTGTTTCTGATAAATTGAACTATTGCGGAACAAAATCTTAAACACGCGTAGTGGACGAAAAGTCTGCAAAAAGTGGTGAGATGTTTCTGGATGCAGACGATAACCCAGATTCCCGCCAAATCCTAATTATTACTTTTTGGCCCATTTACAATGTTCCTTGAAATTTGTATGCAAATTTATTCCGTGTTATTTGCATTAAGCCGACAAATTAACAAGCAAAAAGTATGCGAAAAAAATTTAATCTCATTTGCGCAGGTAATAAACTTTTCGTAAAATATCAAGCTCAAATGGGGGAGGTTTAACCCCAAAACACCCCCCTTTGCGTACGCCCTTGCCTGACACCTAGGCATTGGCGACTAAAATTTCTCTGGGGCGGCGATTGCAGAGTGTCCTCCTTTCAAAAGGTTGGGTGTTCGATCCACGGCCACTAAGTTATTCGCCGCAGCGCTACGTGGGCAAGGTCGTTCGCCTGAAGGTTTTCAGAAGCATATTTCAGGCGTTGGCATGCCCAGGGCCGGCCTAAGCCGATCCAACCGATGCGGTTGCATTGGGCCCCTTGCCATGTGTTTTGACAGTAGTTCATTTTTGCAAAATACTCCTTGCGCTCAAATTCGGTAGAAACCGCTGATAAAATCTCATTGTTAGCAAACAATGCTCTCGTTAGAACGAACTTTGACACAAAAGATGAAAGGTTAAGCCCGTAGACGCAGACCTTTTATTGGAGTCCGAAGACTCCAACAGTTGGCCATTCAACCATAGCAGCAAAATGTGTTATATTTTGCATTTTTTGCTTGATCTGTACTGGACACTGAACCGTGTCAGCCTGTCTGGGCAGTCGCCCAAAGATGTTGAGTAGCATGAAACACTAGTTACGTCAAAAAGCTTGTTGGTCATTGCTCTGAAAAAAAATTGCACGCTGGGGCCTTCGCGTTGGGAAAAAGGTCTAGTGCGCCAAACTTTATTTTCACCGTTCCCCCAAACTTTTTCATTTGTGATGGCCCTAATATTAGCTTTATCGAAAACTGTGGGATCCTGCGTCTTGACCCAAACCACTTTCAACAGCTAAGCGAGATTTTTCAATCGCTGAAAGCCCAGATAAGTTAGATTTGAATCATGAATTTCCCTAAGATGCAGTAGGCAGGACTTTTTCAAGTTGTTGTTTACAACTTAAATTATCCAATGGAAGGTGATGCTGCTGAAATAGCTGGTGCACTCAGCTGGAAAAATTGGATATTTTGCTTTTTTGCAAACTTTTTTCAAGGTTTATGTCGCGCTGTCCATTCAGTGGTGTAGAGCTGAGGGGCGAGTGCACCCCCAAAGTTTTGCTTTGTCGAAAATTCGGGTGAAATTCCTGAAAATTCGGGTACAGAAGTTTCGACACGTTTGTTTACTATTGAATTATCTGACTTTTTTCTCCTAAAAAACAACATTTTTGGTCCAGTGCAAGTGTGCGCATAGCTGAGCATGAAAAATCCAATTGTCACTTTCAGGCAAGTGTTCAATGGTTTGAACCTGAGCAAAGACTAACGAAGGGTTGTTCGTTGGATTCACGTCATCACATTTATCAGTTGCCGTTCCACCAAACTTTCATTGTGTTTGGCTGTTTGCGAGTGTAAATAGGTAAAAGAAACACTACTTCAAAGTCCAGGTACATCAACGTTAAAGACACTCCCAGCTACTACACCACTGAATGAAAGCTTCAGTTCATCTTAACTAGGCAAGGCAGAAATTGTGAATGTCATCCAGCACACTCGTTCCTGCTCATCATATTGGGCGGCTATATGCTTCTATTTGATCAATCAACCCACGCGCATTATATATTGCGTTTGGTAAGTTTTTTCTACATTTTGTGACATGATAGTTGTGTAATATTTCTAATCCCTGAAGAACAGTTTGCATTGGTATTCAAATCCATGCATTAAGAAGGACTAGAAAATTGGGCGTTTGGGGAACTTTGGGCGGATGTATGGTTTGCTCTCTAGTGAAGCCTGTTTTTTCGTGTATTGCGTCATACAGAGTACAGTTGATCGCGCCCAGATCTTATCTTTACACAAGAATGCGTCTGCACTTGTGGTTGCCGCAAGTGAGAAAGGTTAATCAGTTTATATTAACAACTTTCTCTACGTCGCTCATTCTTCGCAGGCACGTAGTCAGGTTTTAAGGTTTGGGGGGAAAATACTTCCTAGGAGACAATATTTTTGTTTTTATTATGTGTTTAAGACAAATTTTTCTTGACACAACGCACTTAGGGAGGGGCACAAAAAAGCTTGGGAGGCCCTGCCCGCAAATGCCTCACCCCGTGGCTAAAGGCCTGGTCCTTCGAACGAAAGTGACGTTCACTCTTACAAGAGTGAAGTATATTGCATTGTAGGTTCACTTCACATGTTCGGTTTGATTGAGGTAACTACGTAACTTTCCACTTGCGCTCGCCACTCAAATCTCCATTGCAGAGCTTCCTTCAGAATTTTCGGCTTAATCACGAGTCGTAGTGGTACACTGTCTAATGTCCACCGCAGCAGCAGCATATTAGTCATAAACATGGACGTAGTTAGGGGACACATTAGCTATGCCCACACCCCTCCAAATGAAAGAAATACTTTGTGTCTACATATCATCTACATCTACATACAGATAATCTACATACAGATCAATTCCAAGAATTCGCCGTGTTTTTTGATATTCATATAGGCCAAATTTGCAATGATAACAGGAGTTATCGAAACGTTTGCAATATGTCGTTTGTATCATATAGGCCATTT